>VAPE01015560.1_pt1 | contig 38145 bp, 33 predicted proteins | sample 3393911 | NCBI WGS metagenome assembly VAPE01 (sample SAMN08290436, study PRJNA428436) | hydrothermal vent metagenome | isolation source: Deep-sea hydrothermal vent chimney | place: Atlantic Ocean: South-mid Altantic Ridge
CGGGGTTCCTCGCCGGATAGTAGGCGGCGGTCGCGGCCGCGGGGGAGCTTGGGCCGGGAACCCTTCACCAATGCCACCGGGTTCTGCAGCGACTCCATCCCCCAGGCGGAACGGGCGATATTGAACAAATGCGAAATCAGGGCGAGTTCCAGGCGGATGGTATTGGCTCCGACGCCTGCGGCCTCGCGCTCCCGGATGTACGCGGCCACGTCCTTACCTCGGATTGAGGCCATCGAGCGGGCGGCCAAGGGGGTGCCGACGCCATCGCCGGACGAACCCGGACTCAGAGGAACTTTTCTTCCCCGGCACGAGCTCTACCGCGTACCGCTCCAGCGCGTCATCGAGCGTGGTGGACTCGGCTTCGGTGCGAGAGATAAACACCCCGCGATCCATTTCCGATTCGACGGTCGTGGCCCATGCCTTGGCCTGCGCTTTAGTGTCGAACGTTTGGGTCTGATGCGGCCAACCGCGTTTCCGCACCTGGGCGTGCCAAGCGTTGCGCCCGTTCGGCCCGCGCCGCTCACGGATGGTTGCCATGGCTCACCCTCCGGCGAATAAGCTGTGCCAGGAGCGTGCCAAAATCCGCGGGGACATATAATGTTTCTGTAACTCTTTGTTTTTATGGTGGGCCGTGTAGGAATCGAACCTACAACCTACTGATTAAGAGTCAGCTGCTCTACCAATTGAGCTAACGGCCCCGAGAAAACCAAGCGCTCCGGCTGGGAACGGCGCGGCACCGTCGTGACGGCGCTCGCGGGTCGCTTAGTCAACCACAGCACCCGGACTGCTGCAAGCGGTCGAAAATGGGGTGGACGATGGGATTCGAACCCACGGCCTCCTGGGCCACAACCAGGTGCTCTAACCAACTGAGCTACGCCCACCATCGACCAAAATCGCACCGGCCCATCCCCGCGAGTGCGGCGCACCCGGGGGGATCCGAACCTGCACCCCTCGGTTCGGAAAGCCATTAAAACCCATGGCTGCCCAATAAGTTAACACGCAACCTATTGGTGCGGCAACAATTTCCTACCTCTCAATGCCTCTCGACACCCCTGCGAGCCCCCCCGCAGTGCCGCAGCGGCGGAGAGTATCGCATGCCGATTACTCGGGCCACAACTGCTCGTCCGCCTTCGACTTCTTCTAATTTTACTCAGTACCCGCCACCGGTGAAAACAGCTCGTTCCCACGACGAGGTGGACACCTTGTTTACGAAAGGCGGTCCGGCGATGGTGGTATGCACCCCGCACCCGTCGACAATCCGGTCGACAACCGGAGGGCTTCCCTTGTGACCGTCGCCGGAAGGCACGATGGGCGTATTCAAGACCCGTCACGCCAGGGGGCTCCGTGATCCAGACCGCGGAGATCACCGACCCTACAGGGGGTGTCGAGGCCGGCGAAGCGGTACCGGCGACACTTCTCGCGAAGGTATTCAGGCCGCCGGAAAATCGAGATTTCAGAATCCCGATACGCACCACAATGTCACTGTAACGTCACTCACACTCGCTATGATGGCGCATCGATCTAAAATCAGCAGAGGTCGGCATGACACAAAATCGTCGGCGAGGACGACGCGATTTTTTAAAGCTGAGCGCATATACCCTCGGCGCAGGGGCCTTGAGCACCGTCTTCCCCGGGTTGGCCTCTTCGGCACCGACCGCAAACGGCACCGATGAACTGGTCAATTCCGCCGTGGACGAAGGCCGGCTGAATGTGATCGCGCTGCCGCCGAACTGGGCCAACTACGGCGCCATCATCGCCGCCTTCGAAAAGAAATACGGCCTTCGAGTGCATGGTGCCTCGCCGACCGCCAGTTCCGCTGAAGAGTTGCAGGCTATCCGCGCACTCAAGCACCAGTCCCGCGCACCGGATGTGGTCGATGTCGATCCCGCCTTTGCCCAGATTGGTCGAGAGCAAGGCCTGTTCATGCCCTACAAGGTACCGACTTGGGACACCATACCGGACGGCATGAAGGACGCGGAAGGTCACTGGTACGGCGATTATTTCGGCGTCATCTCCTTTGGCGTCAACCGCCATGTTGTGAAGCAGGCTCCGCGCAGTTGGGATGATCTCAAGCATCCCAAGTACAAAGGTCAGATCGCCCTCAATGGTAATCCGCTACGTGCCGGTGCCGCCTTCGGCGCGGTGTGGGCGGCGGCCTTGGGCAATGGAGGCTCGCTCGACGACATCACCCCGGGTATCGAATTCTTCGCCGATCTGGCCGAACGCGGCAATTACATTCCGATCGAAGCCAAACCCGCCACGCTGGAAAACGGCCAGACGCCGATCGCCGTGGACTGGGATTTTCTCAATCTCTCCTATCGCAGACAATTCGCCCGATATGTCGACATTGAGGTGCATATTCCGGAACAGGGTGTGTTCGGCGATTATTACTGTCAGGCCATCAGCCACTTTGCCCCCGATCCGAATGCCGCGCGTCTGTGGGAAAATTTCCTCTACTCCGACGCCGGACAGTTGCTCTACCTCCAGGGCTACGCCCACCCGGCCCGCTTCAATGACATGGTCAAACGCGGAGTGATTCCCGAATCCGTCATGGCCAAGCTCCCGCCGAGCGCGACGTATGAGAATGCGGCGTTCTCCAATGCCGTACAGACCAGGAAGGCGCAGGAGACGGTGGGGCGTTTGTGGCAGAAGATGGTGCGGGTCTGATTGCACCCGTGGACAAAGCGTACCTACACGTATCGTCAACGGCAGGACCTGCCAATCACTATCCGGGGGATCCGGGCTCGCTGCAGACCCCGATTGTTCCGGACCCGCGCATGCCGGACCGGAAGGCTCCGAACTCCGGCACCTTACACCCCGTGCCCGGTATACAACGAAAGCCTCTCGTGGATCGGCTCATGCGCGCGGTCCAGGGCGTGCTGGTCATCGGTTTCTTCGCCTATATCGTGGCCTTCCTGCTACTGCCCTCGGGCGAGGTGCTGTTCGGTGCATTCAGGGGCGAGCACGGCCTGACCCTGAAGTATATCGACCAGTTGTTCGAACCGCGTTATATGCATGCCTTTCGCAACAGCATCGAACTGGCGCTGTCCACGGCAATCCTTGGCGGTCTCTTCGGAACGGTGATCGCTTACCTGATACTGTCTCCGCGCGCACCGACTTGGTTGCGCACGGGCGTCACTTCGTTCAGCGGCGTGGCGGCCAACTTCGCGGGTGTGCCGCTGGCCTTTGCCTTCGTCTCCACCTTCGGCACCATGGGGCTGCTCACGCTCTGGCTTCGGCGGCAGGGTTTCAACCTTTATGATACCGGCTTCAGTCTTTTTTCACTCTCCGGACTCGTGCTGACCTATCTCTATTTCCAGATACCGTTGATGGTCATCATCATCACGCCGGCCGTGCGGGGGTTGCGCCGGGAATGGCGCGAAGCGGCGAGCAACCTCGGCGCGACACCCTGGCAATACTGGCGTTATGTGGGCCTCCCCATTCTGTTACCGGCACTGCTGGCGTCTATGGTGCTGCTCTTCGGAAATGCATTTGCCGCCTACGCCACCCCCTACGCGCTGACCTCGGGCAATATCGCCCTGGTACCCATCGAGATCGGTAACGTGCTATCCGGGAATGTGATGTCATCTCCGCAGCTCGGACAGGCCCTTGCGCTCGGAATGATCGGCATCATGGCGACGGCCATGCTGGCCTATACACTGCTGCAACGTCATGCCGCACGGTGGCGGCGTCGATGAAAGCCCGATTGTCGCGCATCGCCGTTCCGGGCCTGCTGCTGGGACTCTGCAGTCTGTATTTCCTCGTACCATTGATCGCGACCGGAATCTTCAGCCTGTGGGACGGCGCCGACCGCTATAACCTTTCCGCTTACACACGACTGTTCCACGATCCCGGCTTCCGGGATTCGCTGTTTCTGTCGGTGCGACTGGCCGTCTTGAGTGTCGTCATCAGCCTGATCCTGCTGGTTCCTACCGTGTATTGGATTCAGTTGCATGGAAAACGCCTGCGCCCGGTCATGGAATTCATTGCCGTGTTGCCGTTCGTCGTGCCCGCCATCGCCCTGGTCGAGGGCCTGACCAGCCTGTATACCGGTCCGGAGTGGCTGGTCGGCAGTCCAAACTTTTTGATCGTCGCCTATATTATCCTCGCCCTGCCCTACACGTATAACGCGCTCGATGTCGGTATGCGCAGCCTCGACATCCGCACGCTGAGCGAGGCCGCTCAAAACCTGGGAGCGAACTGGCCCACCCTCATGATGCGGGCAATCCTGCCCAATCTGATCGGCACATTGGTCGGCGCCACCTTGCTGACCTTCGCCATCGTCATGGGGGAATTCACCTTCGCCAACGTCCTGTTGTTCAACACCTTCGCGGTATATATCAACTATATCGGACAGACGTCGGGAACCCAGGCCGCGGCCCTGTCCCTGCTTAGTTTCATGATTACCTGGCTCGCCATGCTCGGGATTCTTCTCACCGGACATCGCGGCCAAGTCCAACTCGGGGGCGCACGTTGAAAACAAGCGGTCTGCACATTCGCGGCGTGAACAAATCCTTTGTCGGTATGGAAGTGCTGCATTCGATATCGCTGGAGAGTAAACCCGGAGAATTCATCTCGCTTCTGGGACCCAGCGGCTGCGGAAAAACCACACTGTTGCGTATCGTGGCCGGTTTCGAACGCCCGGATTCGGGCAGCATCCTCATCGATGACCGGGACATCACCCTGTCCCCGGCCGAGCACCGCAACATGGGCATGGTGTTCCAGGCCTACAGCCTGTTCCCACATCTGACGGCGGCGGAAAACATCCGCTTTGGCCTGCGCTTGCGTCGGACACCGAAATCGCGCCAGCAATCGATCGTGGACGATCTGCTGGCACTGGCCGGCCTGACCACCCACCGCGATCGCTATCCGCATCAGCTCTCCGGCGGACAACAACAACGTGTCGCCCTGGCCCGCGCACTGGCGATCCAGCCGGTGCTGCTCCTGCTCGATGAACCGCTTTCCGCATTGGACGCCAAGGTGCGTGTACAACTGCGCGAGGAGATCAGGCGCATTCAGCGCGAGACCGGCGTCACCACCTTATTCGTGACTCACGATCAGGAAGAAGCGCTGTCCATTTCCGATCGCGTGGCCGTCATGCATGACGGCCGTCTGGTCCAGTTCGACACCCCCGCCGAAATTTACCACCGTCCCACCGACAGCTTCGTGGCCGGGTTCATCGGCACCTCCACCCGACTCGAAGGGCGGGTCAGCGATGCGCGCAACGGGCGGGTGGATATCCTCGGAATATCCATGCCGGCCGCCGGAGTACAGGGCCACAGCGACCGGGCCCGGGTCAATGTCTACGTGCGGCCCGAGGCTATCGAATTGCACCGGGCCGACGCGGTTGCACACGGTCTGGAAGGACGCGTGCTGGAGCACACCTTCCTCGGTGCGACGACCCGGGTGCAGGTGGCGGTACACGACCGTGTAACCCTGCTGGCGGATATCCGGAGCGCGACCGCGGACCGGTTTCCGGTCGGCAGCCAAGTCCGCGCCGCGTGGACGCCCGAGGCGCCCAGAATCCTCACCGCCTGAACCCCGCTCATCACAACACACGATACGGACCATGAAAATCATACAGATCACGGACACCCATTTTGTACCCCCGGGCCACCGACTCTACGAGCTCGACCCACGCAGCCGGCTGGACGCCTGCATCGCCGATATCAACACCCATCATCGTGATGCGGCCCTGTGCGTCATCACGGGCGATCTCGCTCATCGCGGCGAAACCGACGCCTACACCGCACTGCGCGAATGTCTGGCCCGACTCGAAGTACCCGTACAGTTGATGATCGGAAATCATGACCATCGAGAACGTTTCTGCAAAGTCTTTCCGGAGACGGTCCTGGACGATAATGGCTTCGTGCAGTCGAGCCGCGATACCGAAGCCGGGCGTCTGCTGTTTCTGGACACGGTGCAACACGCCCGCCATACCGGCCATTACTGCGCCGAGCGGCGACAGTGGCTGCGCCGGGCCCTGGCCGGAGCGAGCGACAAACCTGTCCATGCCTTCATGCACCATCCTCCGTTCGACACGGGACTTCCGAGCTGCGATGTGCTGGGTATAGAAAATGCCGACGAGCTGCAATCGGATTTAAGCACCTGCCCGCAGTTGCGCCACATCTTTTTCGGTCATGTCCACCGCCCCATCTCGGGAAGCTGGCGTGGCGTCTCCTTCACGGCCCTGCGCGCCACCGCGCATCAGACCCTGCTCGATTTCGAGATCGAGGAAGAACTCTATTTCAGCCACGAGCCGCCGGCCTACGCCGTCATTCTGCTCGAAGTCGATCAGTGCACGGTGCACTTCCACGACTACTCCGACGATAGCCCGCGTATCGCGACCGGCGCCTGACGGACCGTATTGAAGAGCGGTGACGGATGGTCAGGTCGCGACACCGGGCCGGACCCGGCCAGCGGCACGGTCCCGACAAACATGGTGCGGGCGATGCGGGACAGGGCCTTGCGCTTGACGAACGTCTTCATATCCTGCCACCAGGACTCTCTTGAAGCCCCGGCCTGATCGGATGCCGACCATCCTGGCAGAGGGGGGGATACGGGCCGCATTGAAGGAGACCACCGCTGGTAGAGCAAGTGGAAAGGATCGATGGTGTGGCGCCAGTGGAAGAGATGGAGGACCCCCGGAGGGCGACTGGAATCCCATTCTCTGATGCGTGCACTCGGCACCCCCCGCACCGGGCGATCAGGAAACGGCGGAGAGAACCAGCCGGCGGCGGAGCAACCGGGGGGCCACGGTGGGGCTGAAGCGCGCCTGCCACGGCCCAGGGAGCCCCGAATGCCGCAAGAGCGCCGCAAAATCATCGGAGGGAGGGGCGGGGGCGAAGAAATTTCGTAACTCTTTGTTTTATTGGTGCGCCCGGCGGGATTCGAACCTGCAACCCTCGGCTTAGAAGGCCGATGCTCTATCCGATTGAGCTACGGGCGCAGGGACTCCTCCGGATCCGCTCGACTCCGCCCGGAGGGGGAGTTCCAGCGGCATGGCTCGTGGTCGGGGTAGAGGGATTCGAACCCCCGACTTCCTGCTCCCAAAGCAGGCGCGCTACCAAGCTGCGCTATACCCCGTAGTGCAGGCCCCCCGGGCGCGCCCGGACCGGTACGGGACAACCCCGTTACAGCCCGCAACCGACCGGCAGGTCAGGAGCTGCGGCGCGATCATACGCGCCGTCCAACATAGCGTCAAACACCTTTGTCGAATACTACCAGAGCCGCCTCCATACCGCGACCGCAGGCGCTGCGCCTTGCCTGGCATTGGGGGGCGTGCGAGAATGCCGCGCCTCCCTTGTACGTACCCGACTCCGCCTATGGCCACTGAACTGCTCGACGGAAAAACGCTCGCCGCCGGAATCCGGCGCGAGGTCCGCGAGCGGGTCCTGGCGCGCGAGCAGGCCGGGTTGCGCCCGCCGGGACTGGCGGTCGTCCTGGTCGGCAACGACCCCGCCTCGGAAGTCTACGTGCGCAACAAGCGCCGTGCCTGTAAGGATGCAGGAGTGCTATCGCGGGCCCACACCCTATCGGCGGATACTTCCGAGGCGGCGCTTCTGGACCTCGTCGAACACCTGAACGACGACCCGCAGATCGACGGCATCCTGGTACAACTGCCGCTCCCGCGCCACATCGACGGCGCGTCGGTCATCGAGCGGATCCGGCCCGACAAGGACGTGGACGGCTTCCACCCGTACAACATCGGGCGCTTGGCGTTGCGCGTGCCGCTGCTGCGCCCGTGCACGCCGCGCGGAATCATGCTGCTCCTGGACCATACCGGTGAGGCGTACAAGGGACGTCACGCCGTGGTAGTGGGCGCCTCCAACATCGTCGGTCGTCCCATGACCCTGGAACTGCTGCTGGCGGGAGCCACGGTGACCACCTGCCACCGCTTCACCCGGGATCTGGAGCACCACGTCGCCGAGGCCGACATTCTGGTGGTCGCGGTGGGCAAGCCGGCGCTGGTGCGCGGGGCATGGATCAAGCCGGGCGCGACGGTGATCGACGTGGGCATGAACCGGCACGCCGACGGGCACCTGAGCGGAGACGTGGAATTCGACGCGGCGCGCGAGCGCGCCCGCTGGATCACCCCGGTGCCCGGCGGCGTGGGTCCGATGACCGTCGCCGTGCTGCTGCGCAACACGATGGAGGCCGCCGAGCGCGAGCGCTCGCCCTAGCGCGCCACCGGTCCCGCGGATCGCCCGGGAACCGGGGTTTCGGCGGCCGCGCCATCCGCCGCCATGAGGCGCGGCTCCGCGATCCAGTAACCCTGGGCATAGTCCACGCCCAACCCCCGCAGCGCGTTCAGGGCCGCCTCGTCCTCCACGAACTCCGCAATGGTGCGGATGCCCATGACGTGGCCGATGCGGTTGATCGCCTCCACCATCGCATAGTCGATCGGATCCTCGGCCATGTCGCGCACGAAGGCGCCGTCGATCTTGAGGTAGTCGACCGGGAGATGCTTCAGGTAACCGAAGGAACTCAGCCCGCTGCCGAAGTCATCGAGGGCGAACCGGCAACCCATGCCGTGCATTACGTTCATGAACCGCGTCGCATGCCCGAGATTGGCGATGGTCGCGGTCTCGGTGATTTCGAAGCACAGCCGCTGCGGTGCGACGCCGGACTCCCGAACCGTGTGCATCACGTATTCCAGGAACGCCTCGTCGCACACCGATTGTCCGGAGAGGTTGATCGCCCAGACGTCCTCGGAATCGCGCGCGGACTCCCCCGCCAACAGCCGGCAGGCGTTCGCAACCACCCACCGATCCACCGACGACATCAGACCGTAGCGCTCGGCGGCCGGGATGAAAGACATCGGCGGCAGCAATCCGCCGTCGCGATCGACGAGGCGCACGAGCAGCTCGCGGTACCCCGGCCGGGCATCGTCGGACAGGTCGGCGATGTCCTGGACAAAGAGTTGGAAACGCCCCTCCTGCAGGGCCCGGTTGATCCGCGAGACGAGGCGCATCTCGCCGCGGCGCTCCTGCAGCTCGTGGTCGTCGGTCTGATAGACGTGCACGCGATTGCGACCGCGCTCCTTGGCGGCGTAGCAGGCGACGTCCGCCGCGCTGAGCAGCTCCGCGACACTGCCCGATCCGGAATTGATGGCGACCACGCCGATGCTGGCCCCCACCTGGAAGCAGTACTCGCAGCGACTGAATCGGAACTCGCGGATCACGTTGCGCAACTCCTCGGCGACGGCATAGGCGCGCCGCGGGGTGCAACCATAGAGCAGCACACCGAACTCATCGCCGCCGAGCCGTGCGAGCATATCGCTCTCGCGCACCTTGGCGGCGAGCCGGGCGGCGAGCTGGCGCAGGAGTTCGTCGCCGGCGCCGTGCCCGCAAGTATCGTTGACCACCTTGAACTGATCGAGATCGAGATAGCACAAGGCGTGTTCGCGGCCCCCGGCGACGGCGTCCTGCAGCGCCTGCTCCAGCACGAGTTCGAACTGGCGGCGGTTGCACAATCCGGTGAGTGCGTCGTGCGAGGCATGGTAGGAGAGTTCGCGCTCGAGCTGGCGGGCGTAGGTCACGTCGTGGAACACCATAACCGCGCCGATCGTCCGCCCCTGCCGGTCATGGATGGGGGCCGCGGAGTCGGCGATCGGGAACGAGCGCCCGTCGGCGCACAACAACACGCTGTACGGCGGCAGTTCCACGATGCGATTCTCGCGCAACGCCTGCACGACGGGATGTGGAATCTCCTCCCCGGAGTGTTCTCCGACGATACGCATCAGCGATGCGATGGGGCGCCCGCCGATCTCCTCCGCGCGCCAGCCGGTGAGCCGCAGCGCTACCGGATTGAGGTAGTCGATGCGCCCCTCCCCGTCGGTGGTGATGACGGCGTCGCCGATGGAGTGCAGGGTCACCTCGGCGCGCTCCTTCTCCCGGAACAATGCCGCCTCGGACCGGCGCACCCGAGCTAGCGCCTCGCGCAGTTTCTCCTGCTGCATCAGCACATAATCGAGCGCGCGGTTGATGAATCGCGCGAGGAACCCGAACTCGTCGTTGCGCCGCTCGTCCAGACGCAGACCCGTCTCGCCCCGCGAGAAACGCCGAGCGGTCTCGACCATACGCAGGAACGGCCGACTCAACACCCGATCGAGTATCCACTTGAGGATCAGGCCCAGCAGCAGGAACGAAAGGGCCCCGACGATCAGCATCCGCTTGCGGGTGGCGGTGACGACGCGCTGGAGATTCGGCTCGTAGATCCGGATCTCCAGGGCCCGGCCGGTGGAGGGGTCGCGCACTTGGCGCGTGCGCAGCTCCAGCCCGGCCCCTGTGTTCCCGAGGCGCACCTGCCGGCCCCCGAGTTCCAGGTCCACGCCCCGCAGGCCGAGTTCGGCGCGCAGGCGCCGCGCTTCGCGCCGCACTGCGGGGAAAGGGGCCTCGGGGTGGGCACCCAGGAAGCCCTGCATCCGGTAGGCGAAACTGTCCGCCGAGGCTCGGTACTCCCAGGCGAGGTGGTTCTCCAGCCCACTCAGCGAGGTCAGGGCCATAGCCAACCCAACCAACAGACTGCCCCAGAAAACGATCCCGGAGATCTTGAGCGCGAGGCCGGGCTGCCGGCCCGCCCCCGCGGCGTGCGGCGAATCCGGGACGCGATTCATAGCGGCGGCGGGTACCGGAATCCCGCCCACTGCAACCCGATGAGCATCGGGCAGACGCCGCTCACACCCGCACCCAGGATCGCGAAGCCCATGAACCAGGGGAAGAACCAGAGCGCCGTCGGAAACACCTCGCAGGCGATCAAGAGCGTCGTACCCATCACCAACCGCCAAGCGCGCTCCGCCTCGAAGGAAAGGGGCGGGCCCACGGCGCGAACCGTCAGATCACAGGTACGGCACGGAGGCGCACGCCCCCGGTAGCGGATCCGCATCGTGAGCAGAGACAGCCGCCAGTTGGTCACCCCTTCGAAGAACAGCAGCCCGATCAGGACTCGCAGGGCCGCTTGCGAATCCAGATACAGGGTCCCCAGCAGGGCGATGGCGAACAAGAGGCGAAAATTGCGATCGGTCACGGGGCGCCTCCCTCGAACGGCGGCCGGATCCGTTTCGTATCGCAGGCCGCAGGTCGGGTCTTGTGTTGGGCAGCGGCCGTTGCTGAGGGAACTTTACCGGGGCACTCGTCAGTCGCGGCGCCAGGTGGTGCCTCCGGGGCCGTCCTCGAGGATCACACCCGCCTCCTGGAGACGATCGCGGACCCGGTCCGCCGCGGACCAATCGCGCCGCCCGCGCGCTGCGGCACGCTCGCGGATCAAGGCCTCGATCTCCGCGTCGTCCAAGGTATCGGCGGGCGCGCCCTGCTGGAGGACGCGATCCGGATCCCGCTGCAGCAGCCCGAGCACGCCGCCCAGTGCGCGCAGGCAGGCGCCCAAGCGCGCGGCCTCTTGGGTATCGGATACGCGCATCCGGTTGATCTCGCGCGCCAGACCGAAGAGCACCGCGATCGCCTCGGGTGTATTGAAGTCGTCCTCCATGGCGGCGTGGAAACGCGTTTCGAACGCACTGCAGCCCCCGGCGGTCGTGCTCGCCGGCAGCCCGCGCAGGGCGGTATACAGGCGCGCGAGCGCCAGGCGCGCGGCCTCCAATTGCTCTTCCCCGTAGTTCAGGGGACTGCGGTAGTGGCTGGTGAGCAGGAACAGGCGAACCACCTCCGCCGGGAAGCGCTCCAGGACCTCGCGAATCGTGAAGAAGTTGCCGAGTGACTTCGACATTTTCTCCTCGTTGACGCGCACGAAGCCGGCATGCATCCAGTAGTTGACGAACGGTTCACCGGTGGCCGCCTCGGACTGGGCGATCTCGTTCTCGTGATGCGGAAAGCGTAGGTCCTGACCGCCGCCGTGGATGTCGAAGTGCGGACCGAGACGCGCAGTGGACATGGCCGAACACTCGATGTGCCAGCCCGGGCGCCCCGGGCCCCAGGGGCTCTCCCAACTCGGTTCGCCCGGCTTGGCCGCCTTCCAGAGCACGAAGTCCAGGGGATCGTCCTTGGCCTCGCCGACCTCGACGCGGGCCCCGGCGCGCAGCCCATCGAGGCGCTCCCCGGAGAGCCGGCCGTAGTCCGGAAAGCGGCTCACGTCGTAGTAGACGTCGCCGTTTCCGCCGCGGTAGGCGTAGCCCCGCTCGAGCAGCGTCGCGATCATCGCCCGGATCTCGCCGATGTGGCCGGTGGCGCACGGCTCATGGTCCGGCGCCAGCACGCCGAGGGCGGCGGCGTCCTCACGCATCGCCTCGATATAGCGGTGCGTCAGCTCCGCGAACGCGACCCCGGCCTCGTGCGCCCGGCGGATGATCTTGTCGTCGATGTCGGTGATGTTGCGTACATACGTGACCCGGTAGCCCGCCGCACGCAGATAGCGCGCCACCACGTCGAAGACGACCAGGACCCGGGCGTGGCCGATGTGGCTGTAGTCATAGACGGTCATTCCGCACACGTACATGCGCACGCGCCCCGCTTCGATCGGGACGAACGGTTCCTTGCTCCGGGTCAGGCTGTTGTAGATGTGCAGCACGATGAAAGCCTCTTCAGGATGCGCACAGCGCAAGCGCCGTGCCGAGCCGGCGCCGCACGCCGTCAACGCCGATCAGTTCCCAGATCCGCGCCAGCTCCGGGCCGTGCGTCTCGCCGGTGAGCGCCGCGCGCAGCGGCAGCAGCAACGCACGCCCGCGTGCGCCGCACGCCCGGCCCAGGGCCTCGCGATACCCCTTGAATTCCACCGGTGCCGCGTCCAGCACATCGAGGGCGGTGCGGAAAAAACCCTCCCCGGCCGCGCAGATCGCCGCACGCGCCTCGTCGGCGGCCGGGAGGGCCGGGTCCGCGAACAGGCGCTGCGCCCAGTGCAGCGCGTCGGCGGGCAATTCGACGTTGTCGCGCACCGCCCCGGCGAACGCCAGGGTCCGCGACGCCGGCACTTGCTCCTCCAATGCCGCGCCCACCTGCGCGCGGCGCATCCAGTCCCACAGCGCGCCGGCCGGCAGGCGCGCGAGCGCCTCCTTCTGCCGGCGCCGCAACTGCGCCGGCTCGAAGCGCGCCGGTGCACGCCCGATCCGGACGGGATCGAAACCGCGCGCCAGGGCATCGAGATCGAGCAGCGCGTCATTCTCGTAGGTGTGGCCGAGCCGCGCCAAGTGGTTCACCACCGCGACCGGCAGGTAACCCGCCGCGCGCAACTCGCCCACGCCGGGCGCGCCGCGCCGCTTCGACAACGGGCGCCCCTGCGCATCGACCAGCAGCGGGAGATGGCCGTAGCGCGGCGCCGGCAGACCGAGGGCCTCGAGGATCAGGAGCTGGCGCGGCGTGTTGCTCAGGTGGTCCTCGCCGCGCAGCACGTGAGTGATCTCCATCAGCGCGTCGTCCACCGCGTTGCAGAAGAAGAACGCCGGCGTCCCGTCGGCGCGTCGGATGACGAAATCGCCGATCTCCCCGGTCGCGAAGCGCTGAGCGCCGCGCACCAGGTCATCGAACACCACCACGCTGCCCTCCGGCACCCGGAAGCGCAGCACCGGGTGCTGCCCGCTCTCCAACTGCCCGCGAACCTCGCGCGGCGTCAGTTCCGCGCAGGTGCCGGGATAGCGCGGCGCGCGCCCGGCGTGCCGCTGCGCGACGCGCCCCCGTTCCAGCTCCTGCGGCGTGCAGAAACACGGATAGGCGCGTCCCACCTCTTCCAGCCGCCGGTACTGCTCCCGATAGTGTGTGCCGCGCTCCGACTGGCGGTACGGGCCGAAGACCCCGCCGATGCCCGGGCCCTCCTGCCACTCCAGCCCCAGCCAGCGCAGATCCTCCTCGATACCGGCCTCGGCGTCCTCCCCGCCGCGCGTAGCATCGGTATCCTCGATGCGCAACACGAACACGCCGCCGGCACGGCGCGCGAGCAGCGCGTTGAACAACGCGGTGCGCACGTTGCCGGCATGCAGCGCCCCGGTCGGGCTCGGAGCGAAACGGGTCCTCACGGGCTGGGCGGTCATTCGTGGGCGATTACCAAGTCCCCTGCCGGAGGCGGGGAATCTGTCCGAGACGTTGTACGGCACGGCGCGCGGGCCGGCCGCGGGCGATCATGGTAGCGGAAAGGCCCGGACCGGCCAAATGCGCCTTTTGGAAGCCGGGCCGGGCCGGGTATGATGGGCAATTCGCTCCCTCTGGAGGAACCCGCATGATCCGTCTTCACACCAACCATGGCACCATCGCCATCGAATTGGACCACAAGCGCGCGCCGGAGACGGCGGCGAACTTCGTCCGCTACGCACGCGAGGGATTCTACGAGGGCACCCTGCTCCATCGGGTGATCCGCGGGTTCATGGTCCAGAGCGGAGGACTGGAACCGGACATGCACACCAAGGACACCCACGCGCCGATCCGCAACGAGGCCGACAACGGTCTGAGCAACCGCACCGGGACGGTGGCCATGGCGCGCACTCAGGATCCGAATTCGGCCACCGCCCAGTTCTTCATCAACGTCGCCGACAACATCTTCCTGGACCATACCGCGCCGACCCCGGCCGGGTGGGGATACTGCGTATTCGGCCGCGTCATGGACGGCATGGACGTGGTCCGCGCCATAGAATCGGTCGCTACCGGCTCGCGTGCCGGCCATCAGGATGTCCCCACCGAGGACGTGGTGATCGAACACGTCGAAGTGGAAGGGGAACCGGAACCCGAAACCGGGGCCTGATCACCGCGCCATGCGGGAGACGCTGTTCCTCTCCGATCTGCACCTGGCCCCGGAGCGCCCCCGGATCACGGCGCTGTTCCTGGAGTTTCTGCGCACCCGGGCGGCTCGTTGCGACGCGCTCTACGTCCTCGGCGACCTGTTCGAGACCTGGGCCGGCGACGACGATCTCACGCCGGAGAACCGCGACATCCTCGACGCGCTGCAGCGATTGACGGTGACCGAAACCCCGGTCTACCTGATGCCCGGCAACCGTGACTTCCTGATGGGCGCGGACCTCGAGGCGCTTACCGGCTGCCGGTTGATCCCGGATCCCACGCCCCTCGATCTGTACGGAACGCGCGTGCTGCTCCTGCACGGCGACACCCTCTGTACCGACGACGAGGCCTACATCGCCTGGCGCGCGACGGTGCGCAACGACCGCTGGATCCGCGAGTTCCTGGCGCGCCCGATCGAAGAACGCCGAGCCCTCGTCCAGGCGGCGCGCGCACAGAGCCGCGCGGCGACCGGCGCCAAACCCGGGGAGGTCATGGACGTGAACGCCGGTGAAGTGGAGCGGGTGATGCGCGCACACGGGGTGCGCACGATGATCCACGGCCACACGCACCGCCCCGACGTCCATCGCTTCACCCTGGACGGGGAGCCGGCGACCCGGATCGTGCTCGGGGACTGGTACCGCGAGGGGCACGTGCTCTCGGCGGGCACCGGGGGCTTCACTCCCGAGACCCTGCCGCTCCCCGGGAGCGGGTCCAAGTAATCTGCGCATAGCGGGCGCGCGAGAAATCAAGGACCGATTACCCCCGTAGGGTCGGACTCGCCCTGCCGTTCTGTGGAACCACGTACCGGCGGCATCGGAATCCCCGACGTTGCCGGCGGGGCGAGCCCCGCCCTACAGGCGCCTACGGAATTGGAGGTTCAGGGTAGGGTCGGGCTCGCCCGACCGACACCGCCGGAGAGGGGCCGATTCCCCGCCGGCCCGCGCTTCCAGCCGATGAACAGGTCCATGACATTGGTGCCGGTCGGCCCGGTCTGGATCAGATCCCCGGTCGCCTCCAGGAACGATCCCGCATCGGCACCCGCGAGGCAGCGCACCGGATCGTAGCCGGCCGACACCCCTCGCGCCACCGTGCCACCGTCGACCAGGGCACCGGCGTCCTCGCCGGGGCCGTCACTGCCGTCGGTCGACGCGGCCAGAAACACCACCCCCTCCTCGCCTTGCAGTTCCAGCGCCGCAGCGAGTGCAAGCGACTGACAGCGCCCGCCGCGCCCCGGATGGGGCGGGAGCACCGGCGTGGGTTCACCGCCCCGGATGTGGAAGCCCGGCGCGCCGGTCCGCAGCCGCCTTGCGAGCGCGCGCCCGGCCTCGCACGGGTCGCCGGCGACGAATTCGGAGTATCGGTGGACCGGCGCGCCGAGCCCGCGCACCGCCGTCGCGGCGGCCTCCAGGGCATCGGCGAGCCGCGCCACCACGCGCACCTCCAGCCCCTCGCAGGCCGAGTCGTGTGGAAGCGGCGCGGGCGGTGCACGAGCCGCCAGGGCATGCACCCACGCCGGAGCCGCACTCGGCAGCGGGCCCTCACAGGCACCCGGAGCGGCCAGCCCGGAACCGATCACCGCGGGGTCGTCGCCGCGCACATCGGAGATCAGCAGTGCCGACGCGGCGCGCGCGCCCAGACGCACCGCCAGGCGCCCGCCCTTGATCGTCGAGACCGCACAGCGCACCCGGTTCATGCACCGGATGTCCAGACCGCTACCGAGCAGCCAATGGTTCAGGCGGGCCAGATCGGCCAACGTCACACCGGCGGGCGGGCGCTCGACGAGGCTCGATGCCCCGCCGGAGATCAGCAGCAACGGCCAATGGCCTGCGGGGACGGCCTCGAGGAACTCGAGCAGCGCGCGCCCGGCGGCCAGGCTGTCTGTGTCGGGCACGGGGTGGCCGGCCTCCAGGCAGCGCACACCGGGCCGACGACCCAGCACCGGATCGCCGTAGCCGTGCCGGGTAATAACCAGGGCGGCGCGCACCCCATGCCGGAGCGCTTCGAAGGCGCCTTCGGTCATCGCGCAGGCGGCCTTGCCCACCGCCGCCACATGGACCGGGCGCGGCGGCGGTCGGCGCTCCAGAGCGGCGCGCACGCGGGCTCCCCCATGCACCGCCGCCAACGCCTCCCGGTAAACCGAAAGCACCTGCCGGCGTTCGGCGTCGAGGCGGGCACCCCGGGACACGTGCGGCCCTCAGCCGAGCGCCGCGAGTCCGCGATCCAGGTCCGCCTCGAGGTCCTCGACCGCCTCGAGCCCCACCGACAGGCGGAGCAGGCCGTCGCCGATACCCGCCTCGGCCCGGGCCTCGGCGCCCACCCGCGCGTGCGTGGTGCTTGCCGGATGCGTGATGGTGGTCTTGGTATCCCCGAGGTTGGCGGTGATCGAAATCAGGCGCGTGCGATCGACCACGGTCCACGCCGCCGCCTGAGCGCCGACCACTTCGAAGGAGACGATCCCGCCGGGGGCGGACTGCTGGCGGCACGCGAGTTCGTGCTGCGGGTGCGAGGCAAGCCCCGGATAGTGCACGCGGTGCACGCGCGGATGCCCTTCCAGCCAACGTGCCAGATCGAGGGCGTTGGCACTGTGCGCGCGCATCCGCAGGGCCAGGGTCTCCAACCCCTTGAGGAACACCCAGGCGTTGAACGGGCTCATGCTCGGGCCCGCGGTGCGCAGGAATCCGAACACCTCCTTGCCGACCAGTTCCTGCGACCCCACCACGGCGCCGCCCATGCAACGCCCCTGCCCGTCGAGATACTTGGTCGCCGAGTGGATCACCAAGTCCGCCCCCAGCGCCAGGGGCCGCTGCAGTGCCGGGGTGCAGAAGCAGTTGTCGACCGCGAGCAGCGCGCCGTGCCGGTGTGCGAGGTCGGCGAGCACGGCGAGGTCGGCGACCTCGGTGAGCGGGTTGGACGGGGTCTCCAGGAACAGCAGCCGCGTCGCGGGCCGAAGCGCCCGCTCCCAGGCCCCCGGATCGGTCAGCGCCACGTAGTCGACCGCCACCCCGAACCGCTGCAAGTAGGTGTTGAAGAGACTCGTGGTGCTCCCGAAGACGCTGCGCGAGGAGACCACGTGGTCTCCGGCCTTGAGCAGGCCCATACAGGTGGACAGGATCGCCGCCATGCCCGAGGCGGTGGCGACGGCGCACTCACCGCCCTCGAGGGCCGCGAGGCGGCGCTCGAAGGTGCGCACGGTCGGGTTGGTGAAGCGCGAGTAGATGTTGCCCGGGGCGGCGCCCGAGAAGCGCGCCGCCGCCTCGGCCGCGCTCGCGAACACGAAACTGGAGGTGGGGAAAATCGGCTCGGAGTGCTCGCCCTCGTCGGTGCGCACCTGCCCGGCGCGTACCGCCAGGGTCTCGAACCGGTAGTCCTCCGACTGGTCTGAGTCCATCCCGCGGATTCTCCTCATCGACGGCCTGCGCCGGCCCGGAACACGGAGGAAACGGCGCAGACGCGGGCGCAAAAAAACCCGCTCCGCACGGCAACGAAAGCAGGCCGACCCGCTTTAGCTGCATTTGTTACGCGCCCGCAAGCTGAATCAAATCGGCGCGACAGCCGAAATCCTAGTCCCGCGACGCCGCGCCTGTCAACGAGTGCGGCGCGACACACCCGTCGGCGCGCCGAACGCTTGCGCTGCTTCTGGCCAAGTATTAGGCAAAGGGCGTCCCCAGTGCGCTGGTAGAACTCGCCGGGTCGACTTCGAACCGATTCACCACGTCGGGACGCCCACCGCCTCCCGCAACGCCGCCTTGTCCTCCGCCTCCAGGATCCGCAGGAAGATCGCCTTCATCGGCCCACATTGTGCTGGATCGGCCGCACCCCGCCCTTGCGACCGAGACCATAGCCGACGCGAAAGACATCGGGGATGTTCACTCGCCCGTCTCGCATACGAAGAAAGACACCAAGCTCCTCGAGGTCTCGGCGTAGTCCCTCGGGGCCCTCGTCCAGGTGCGCCGGCGGCAGGCGCTCTTGCCTTTGTTTGCCCCGCGTTTCCAACCGATCGAGGAACTCACCCTCGTGCCAAATCTGCGCCAGTTCCTCGAAGTCGCACGGCACGACCTTGCCCTTGAGCGGTTCCATCAGCACATCGACCCACGGGTAGTCCTCGCGCATCTCATTTACACGAATCTTCGATGCCGCCTGCACGCCCCGCTTGATGCTCTCGTAGTGGAGTGGCCACTCGTGATCCGAATAGCGTTGGACGCTGTCCTCGGCGGCCCTACGCAGCGCCGCCAGGAAGGAGCGTGGACTCACCTTGCCCTGGGCGTCGGCGAGGTGGTTCGGAACCCAGGTGTACGGGTAGCCACGGCGCGAACCCTTGCCCATCCACGGCCCTGCGATGGCGTGGAAGACCCGGCGCTGAAGATCACCATTGCGGCGCAGCTCGTTCGGTGGCATCCGGACAGTCTCTCCACGAACGTCCTCGGAACTCCAGCGCCCTCCGAAAACCGAGTTCAGCTCCCGCCGGAAGCCCTCGCCCGCTTCATCGTGAGCATTGCCCAGGTACTGCCACAGCAGGTTGTAGAGTTCTGGGTCGGGCCAAGTCAGCTCGACGCATTCCGCGAGGATCTTCGAGGCGTCGGGAAAGCTCGCGACCGCTCGCTCGTCGAGTTGATCGGTCCGGAGAAAGCACTTGGCGCGGAGTCGGCGGTAGCGGCGCAGGTCGAGAATCGCCTGAAGCAGGCCGCGAATCAGGGCCTTCATGGTCGGCCAGTCCGACGCGCTGCCGTCCAGTGCATCGAAGAGGATGAGCCAGTGACCGTCCTTCTCGTCCAGTTCCTGATCCCGATGATAGAGCAGGTTGTCCATCGCCTCGGGCTGCGCCGCGACGTAGGCAACGCGATCGGGCCAGTCGGCGCATCCGCGCAAGGCGTGATCCGATGGTGCAAGGGCGTGCAGGATGACGGTGCGCCAAATGAGGCGGGGGTCGTGGCCTTGGGTAAGGAGGTGACCCAGTACATCCCTCCCCGGGTAGGCCCCCGGGTCTGGACGCTCACCGAAGCCGACCGTGACCTGCACCTCCTCAGTGAGGCCGGATCGTTTGGCGAGGCGGTGCACAAGCAGACGGTGTTCGGGCTGCTGCAGCGCCGCCCACCAGAAGCTCTTGCCGGCGCCGCGCATGCCAACCACAAGCATGACATCGAGATTCAACGCCTTCTCATGAGAGGCTGGCAGGTAAGTAAAGCGCAGCTCGGGGACCGCGCCGTGGAGGGATGTGCCCTCTGGTAGGCTCTCCAACATCGCCTCGCATGCCGAGGGCAGGTGTGGCTCTTCCGGTCTCATATACCCTCCAGCGGCGGCAACAACTCCTGGAGGCTGTCCAGGAAGGAACCGTAGGTCGCCTCCACGAGTTGGGGGTCGAGGGAGACGAGGTTGCTGAGGGAGGCAAAACCCCGGCTCCAGTGGGTGAGCAACGGCGCGTGCGGTCCGGCGGCATCAGCGAGATCATAGCTGAAGCTGTCCAGATCGCCTTCACCTACCTCGTCGTAGAGGTGCTCGCGAAAGAGGTCCCAGGATGCCTCGCGGAACGCCGAGAGGTACTCGGCCCGCCCCGTCTCCGGGACCATGGAGGCCACTACCTTGAGGCGCTCCCGGATGGTGCGAGCCGCATCGTGGCGCTGCCAGTGCTCGAAGAGCAAGCGGTAGCCGCGCCACGTCTGGTCCGAGCCCACGGCGAAGAGGAGGACCTGGGCATCGACATCCGTCACCACGGCCGAGGCCACGTCGTGAAGACCGGAGCGGCTGTCGAGTAGCACCACGTCGGGCCGATACCGTGCTTCGAGCGCTTCCAGAAGGCGCAGGAGGCGGAGCGGCCAGCTTCCATCATCCGTCCGCCCTGTCGACGGCGGCAGGTCGAGATAGCAGCGACCCAGCTTGGCAATGTACTCGCCCCCTGCGCCACCGTGGCTCGGGACCAGCCACACGTCGCCGGGCAGATCCGTGGCCACGGGGCTCCGGACAGCCATATCCTCGAGGATCTCGTCCGCTTGTCCCACGAGGTCCTCCACGAACCAGTCGACGATACCGAAGCGTGGAAGGATCCCTTGCGGCAGCAGGGCCGAGGAAAGACCAGGCGCCTCGAGGTCGAGATCGAAGACCAGGACGTTCCGGCCCTCTTGCGCCAGCCGCCACGCAGCGACGGCAGCCGCGGTGCTGCGCCCGACGCCGCCCTTGATGGAGTAGAAGGTCAGACGCGCGGGGTGTTGTGGAAGGTTCGCCGGCGCCGTCACCTCGGCCCACGAGGTACCAGTAAGCTGGCGGTCGATGAGGCGGGCGTCGAGCCCCTCAACCGCGAGATCGATACCACACCCAGTCTCCAGATCGGCGGATTCGGCAAGCTCGTCGACATAGAGAAAGGTTTGCTCGGGCGGATAGGCGTGGCGTCCGAGGCGATCCTGCAGGTTGCGGGCAAGCCCTTCGAGGGCCTGCGCCAGGGGGGCGGACTCGGGGCGCGTGGGCGCAACCAGACGCACCCTGCCCCAGAGATCCCGTACCACGGTGAGCTTCCCGATGCCCTGCAGATTGGACTGAGACTGTTGTAGGGCCTCGCAGACTTCGCTGAGGATCGTGTCGAAGGTGGGCGGCGATTTCATCGGAGACTCCCATCCAATCTCGCACGGTCGAGGATCCCACGTGCAACGTCGGCCGCATCACGGTGGGGGGTGACGCGCCCCTCCGAGAACTCGCAGCGCGCGGCGTAACGCTGGGCTACATCCCAATCGGAGAAGGGGGTTCTCGCCGGCAACCTACTGCTGTATCGCCCCTCGCTGCGGCCCGCCGCAAAGGTCGAAAACTCCTCCCAAATTCGGTTGATGTGCTTTTTGTGTCTGGATTCGCTTGGAGAGCCATCATCAGGTTCCGTCTTCATACCCAGCCTGACCATGACGGCCTTGAGGGCACACTCTGCTGCCACACCATACAGGTGGTCGGCGTTGGCCCACCGCTCATTGCTGCGGAGCAACTCCGCATCCTCCCAGTGCCGGGTAGCGGCATCCCCGAAGTCTGTCTTCATTCTGTACCTCCCGACAATACGCCGCCGCGCCAAGGGCCGCGGCATCAGGAGGCGTTGTGCAGCTCGATCACCGGGTTGTCCCGGGAGTGATCGGCTTCCTCCTCCTCCGAGTGCCGGCGCCGCTGCTTGGCCGCGTCACTGCGCCGGCGCTCGAGCCGGGCGAGATAGCGTTGGTCCACGTCTCCGGTCACGTACTCGCCGGTGAAGATCGAGGTATCGAAGCGTTCCAGCCTGTGGTTGCCTCGGCGCACCGCGTCGATGAGGTCCGGGAGGTCCTGATAGATCAACCAGTCGGCCTTGATCTCGCGCGCGACCTGCTCCTCGGTGCGCCCGTGGGCGATGAGTTCGCCGGCCGCCGGCATGTCGATGCCGTACACGTTCGGGTAGCGCACCGGCGGCGCCGCTGAGGCGAAATAGACCTTGCGCGCACCCGCCTCGCGCGCCATCTGGATGATCTGCTGGGACGTGGTGCCGCGCACGATCGAATCGTCCACCAATAGTACGTTCTTGCCCTCGAACTCGAGCCCGATGGCGTTGAGCTTCTGGCGCACCGAGCGCTTGCGCTGCTTCTGGCCGGGCATGATGAAGGTGCGCGGGATGTAGCGGTTCTTGATCAGGCCCTCGCGGTATTTCACGCCGAGGCGGTACGCCAGCGGCAGCGCCGCGGTCCGGCTGGTGTCGGGGATCGGAATGACCACGTCGATGTCGTGCTCCGGACGCTCGCGCAAGATCTTGTCGGCGAGTTTCTCGCCCATGCGCAATCGCGCCTTGTAGACGGAGACGTCGTCGATGATCGAATCGGGGCGCGACAGATACACGTATTCGAAGATGCACGGCGAATAGGCCGCGTGCTCGGCACACACCCGGGTATGCATCCGCCCGTCGGAGGCGAAGAACACCGCCTCGCCCGGTTCGACGTCGCGCACAAGCTCGAAACCGAGGATGTCCAAGGCGACGCTCTCCGAGGCGATCATGTATTCCGTACCGCGGGCGGTCTCGCGCGCACCGAACACCAGCGGCCGGATCCCGTAGGGGTCGCGGAAACCCATGATACCGTAGCCCGGGATCATGGCGACGGCCGCATAGGCGCCCTGGCAACGACGGTGCACGCCAGCCACCGCCTGGAAGAGATCCTCCTCGTCGATACGCAGCCTGCCGCGGCGCTGCAATTCGTGCGCGAAGACGTTGAGCAGAATCTCGGAGTCGGAGTCGGTATTGATGTGACGCAGATCTTCGCGGAACAGATCGCGCTTGAGGTCGTCGGCGTTGGTCAGGTTGCCGTTGTGGGCGAGTGCGATGCCGTACGGAGAGTTCACGTAGAACGGCTGGGCCTCGGCGGAACTCGCGCAGCCCGCGGTGGGATAGCGCACGTGGCCGATGCCCAGGTTGCCGGGCAGGCGGATCATGTGGCGGGTGCGGAAGATGTCCCGCACCAGTCCGTTGTCCTTGCGCAGGAACAACCGCCCGCGATCGCAGGTCATGATGCCCGCCGCATCCTGACCACGGTGTTGCAGTACCGTCAGGCCGTCGAACAGGGCCTGGTTGACCGGGCCCCGGGCCATGATGCCGATGATCCCGCACATGGGCGCCTCACCTCGCGTGATTCACGGTACGTGACGCCGCGCGGGCGCACGCGCCGCTCAATGGAAGACGAAGTTCGCCGCAACCCCCGAGGGCAGCAGCCCGCGCAGCCAGAACGCCAGGGTCTGGAAATGCCCCAGCAGCAGGGACTCATGCCACCAGGGGTCCTTGGGCGCGGAGGTCAACCCGGCGAGCAACACCAGCACCGCTACCAGAGCGACCCCACGCGCCAGGCCGAACACCACGCCGATCAGCCGATCGACCCCGGTAAGACCGCTGCCCTTTATCAATTGCGCGGCAAGGTAGCTCATCAGGGCCCCCAGCAGCAGTGTGACGAGGAACAGCGCCGCGAACGCCACCGCAATCCGGACCGTCGGCGAGGCGATGAGACCGGTGAAGAAGCGCGCGAGACCATAGGAAAAAGTCAGGGCCACCCAGAACGCCACGATCCACGCCGCCAGCGACAGCGCCTCGCGCAGGAACCCGCGGACCAAGCCGACCGCCGCCGAGAGTGCGATGATCGCCACAATGGCGTAGTCGACCCACGTCATCGCGGACACGATCTGCACCACGATGCCGGTCGACCCGGTCCGGATCGCGACCGGGATCGGAGGGGGTCGCCGCCACGGGGCCTGTGCAGAGGGTCCAGCACGATCGGGCAAACTCCCCTCGAAGGCCGGCTCCGGGCGCAAGCGCCTTCGTCGGAAATCATACCAGACGGGCGCGACCGGGGAAACGACGCCGCTTCCGGCAGCGGCCGCGCACCGACCCTGGAATCCGTCATTCCGTGCCCCACCCGCCGGTCCTCGAAGGACTCGCGAGAATCGCTTCCCGAATACTCATGGATAGGTGAGGACGATGCCGTGCAGGTTCCGGGTCTGTTGCAGGCGCCTGCGTAATGCCTCGGCGCGGTCCCGATCCAACTCCGGCCCCACCCGGACACGGAACACCGGCTTGCCGTTCACCCGCACCCGCTCCACAAAGGCCTTGAACCCGGCCCTGCGCAACCGATCACGCAGCGCCACGGCGTTCGACTCACGGCTCAGGCTGGCAAGTTGCACCACCCAGGCGTGCAGCCCCGACGCCGCCGGCGGGTGCTGCGCGGGCGTCGGCACAGTACCCGAGGTCGCACGGGGAGTCCTACCGGGGGTTGCGCCGGGACTCGCGTTGCGGGAGGCACTGGAAACCGCACCGCCCGCACCGCGCGTCGGTGCCTGCGGCGCCTTGGCCACCACCGGTGTCCGGGTCCCGGCGCCCGGCGCCTTTCGATGCACCGATACCGGTTTCGCCGGTACGGGCGATTCCGGAGTTGCGCCCGACGGACCACCGACGATAAGCGGACCGGCCGGGGCCGGCGGCGTCCCCCGCGCCGGCCCCGTGGTGCCACGGGGCGGGGCGAGGGCCCAGTCGGGCTTCGGCGGAATCGACGGGCCACCGAACAGGCTCTCGCCCTTGCCCGGCCCGTGCAGGATCATCGGGAGGAAGATCACCGCCAGGGCGACCAAGGCCGCCCCACCGATCAGGCGTTGTTTGAGGGGTCGTTCCATCGCTGTGCCGCGCGCCGCAACGTAATCGCCCGTGTTCCCCGAACGGACCCTCACCTTACAACGAAAACCGATGGCCGCGAAGGGGGGTTCAAGGGGTCGGCTTGGTATCCAGGTGACGCAGGGCCGCCTCCACCGTGCGAAACGAGCCGAACACCACGATGCGATCGCCCGGGCGCGCCTGCGCATCGGCATGGGCCAACGCCTCGGCGACGCTCGGGTGGACGGACAAGGGCGCATGGACCGGCGCGGCCCGGATCCGCGCCGCGAACTCCGCCGCCGGCAGGGTCCGCGGGCCGTCGAGGCCCGCCGCCAGCCAGCGGTCCACCACGCAGTCCACCGCCGCCGCGACCGCCTCGATCTCCTTGTCGGACAGCAGCGCCACCACCGCCAGGGTACGCCCCCGACACGGGCGACGCGCCAAATTGGAGGCCAGCGACCGCGCCGCCTGCGGATTGTGCGCCACGTCCAGGATGTACTCCACCGGCCCCGGGATCACCTGGAAACGGCCCGGCAGACACACCGCCTGCAGGCCGCGACGCACCGCGTCCTGCGTCACCGGAAACCGCTCGGCGAGCAGTTCCAGCGTCATCAGAACGGCGGCGGCGTTGCGCACCTGGAACTCGCCCTGCAGGGCGGGCGGCGGGAGGGCGCGGCGCCGACGCGCGCCGCATTCCCATTCCCAGCCCCCGGCGCCGTCGAGCCGAAGATCGAACTCGCGCCCGATCCGATAGAGCGGCGTTCCCAGACGCGCCGCGTACCGCACCAGGGACTCGGGTGGCTCGGGATCCGCACACACCGCCGGGCGGCCGGAACGGAAGATGCCGGCCTTCTCGCGCGCGATGCTCTCGCGGTCCGGGCCCAGCCAGTCGCGATGGTCGATGCCCAAGGCCGCGACCAACGCAACCTCCGCGTCGACCACGTTGGTGGCGTCCAGGCGCCCGCCCATGCCGACCTCGAGCAACGCGAGGTCGACGCGCGCCGCACGGAACCGATCGAGCGCGGCGAGCGTGCCGAATTCGAAATAGGTCAACGCCGTGTCGCCGCGCGCGTCGTCGATGCGCGCGAACGCACGGCACAGTTGCGTGTCGTCGAGCGCCGCGCCGGCCACGCGCACCCGCTCGTTGTAGCGCAGCAAATGCGGCGAGGTATAGGCGCCGACCCGGTAGCCGGCGGCGGACAGCACCGCCTCGAGCAGCGCCACGCACGAGCCCTTGCCGTTGGTGCCGGCGACCGTGACCACCGGAAACGGCGGACGATCCAGCCCCAGCGCCCCGGCGACCCGACCGACACGATCCAGGCTCAGGTCGATCTTGCGCGGGTGCAGCGAGTCCTGCCAAACGAGCCACTCGTCGAGGACCTCGAAACGCATGGCGAAAACGGATCGCGCGCGCTCAGGCGAGCGGTCGCCGCGTGAACTGGCCGAGCAGCGAGGCGACCGTGTCGCGCAATTCGTGGCGGTGCACGATCAGGTCGATGGCGCCGTGCTCGAGCAGGAACTCGCTGCGCTGGAAGCCTTCGGGCAGCGTCTCGCGCACGGTCTGCTCGATCACGCGCGGCCCGGCGAAGCCGATGAGCGCGCGCGGCTCGGCGATCAGCACGTCCCCGAGGGTGGCGAGGCTCGCCGAAACCCCGCCCATGGTAGGATCCGTGAGCACCGAAACGTACGGAATCCCTTGTTCGGCCAGCCGCGCCAACGCGGCCGCCGTCTTGGCCATCTGCATCAGCGAGAACAGCGCCTCCTGCATACGCGCCCCGCCGCTGGCCGAGAAGCACACCAGCGGGATCCCGCGCTCGCGGCACAGGTCCACGCCGCGCACGAAGCGCTCGCCCACCACCGCGCCCATGGACCCCCCCATGAAGGCGAACTCGAAGGCCGCGGCCACCACCGGCATGCCGCTGAGCGCCCCCTCCATCACCACCAATGCGTCCTTCTCGCCGGTGGTCTTCTGGGCCTGAGCCAAGCGGTCGCGATAACGCTTGCTGTCGCGAAACTTGAGCGTGTCCACGGGCTCCAGACCCACGCCGATCTCGCGGCGCGGCTCGGGATCCAGGAATCGTTCCAGACGCAGCCGTGCGCCGATGCGCATGTGGTGGCCGCATTTCGGACACACGTCCAGTTCCCGTTCCAGTTCCGCGCGATACAGGATCGCGCTGCACACCTCGCACTTGGTCCACAGACCCTCGGGCACGGTGCGCTTGCTGCCCCCCTCAGTCCGGATCCGCGACGGCACCAATTTTCTGAACCAGTTCATCTGTTCCTGCGCATGTATACCAAGGTGCCGTGATCCTGTCCCTCTCCCCCTGCATGCGCAGGGGGAGAGGGACCGCCCGGCCCGGCGTCGAGACGATCATTCAGGGCTTCCCCGGTGCGGCGCAAAGCAGGCGGACGACGCCTCCTTCGCCTCGCCCCGGCAAAGCAGGTCGATTACCGCGCGTCCGCTCGGCCCTTCGTCGCAACGACCGGATCGCGAACCCGGTCCATGGCGCGTCGCATGTCGGCAAGCAACGCGGAGACCTCGCGCGCCGCCCCCTGCGGATCGCCGGCGTGGCTTCCGACGCGACGGACCAAGGCGCTACCGACCACCACCGCGTCGGCGAGCGCCGCGATCCGCGCCGCGTCGGCGGCATCGCGGATCCCGAAACCGACGCCCACCGGCAGATCCGAGACCGCCCGGATCTCGCGCAGTTTGTGCGCCACGGCGTCCACGTCCAGATTCGCCGCGCCCGTCACCCCCTTCAGGGAGACGTAGTATACGAAGCCGCGGGCCGACGCGCAGATCCGAGAGATCCGCGCGGGCGAGGTGGTCGGGGCGATCAGGAAGATCGGATCGAGGCCCTGCTCCGCCAGTCCTTGCTCCAACGCCGCCGACTCCTCGGGCGGCATGTCCACGGTCAGCACGCCGTCGGCGCCGGCCTGCGCCGCCGCCGCGGCGAAGCGCCCGTAGCCCATCGCCTCCACCGGATTGAGGTAACCCATCAGGACGACCGGCGTGGCCGGGTCGGTCTCGCGGAAGCGCGCCACCATCTCCAGCACGCGGGCGAGGGTCGTATGATGCGCGAGGGCGCGCTCGCAGGCCGCCTGGATCACGGGGCCGTCGGCCATGGGGTCGGAGAACGGGACGCCCAACTCGATGAGGTCGGCGCCGGCCGCGACTGCGGCGTGCATCACCGGCACGGTAGTCTCCGGATCCGGGTCGCCCGCGGTGAAATACGGGATCAGCGCGCAACGCCCGTCGCGCCGCAGCCTTGCGAACATCCCGGCGATGCGGCTCATACGCGGATGCCCTCGTGCGCCGCCACCGTGTGGATGTCCTTGTCGCCGCGCCCCGAGAGGTTGACGATGAGCACCGCGTCGCGCCCCAGCTCGACGGCGAGCCGGGCGGCGTAGGCGAGTGCGTGGCTGGATTCCAGGGCCGGCAGGATCCCCTCCGCGCGCGTGAGATCGTGGAACGCGCCGAGCGCCTCGCCGTCGGTGACCGCGACATAGCGCGCGCGCCCGCTGTCCTTGAGCCACGCATGTTCCGGCCCGACCCCCGGATAGTCGAGTCCCGCCGAGATCGAATGCGTGGGCAGGATCTCGCCGTCGGCGTCTTCCATCAGATAGGTCCGGTTGCCGTGCAACACCCCGACCCGCCCGCGGTTGAGCGGTGCGGCATGGCGCCCGGTATCGAGCCCTTCGCCCGCCGCCTCGACGCCGTAGAGGGCCACGTCCCGATCCTCGAGGAACGGCGCAAACAGCCCGATGGCGTTCGATCCGCCGCCGACGCAGGCGACCAAGGCGTCCGGTAGGCGTCCGGCCTGCTCCAGGATCTGGGCGCGCGCCTCGCGGCCGATCACCGCCTGGAAATCCCGCACCATCGCCGGGTAGGGGTGCGGGCCGGCCACCGTGCCGATGATGTAGAAGGTGTCGTCGACGTGGGTCACCCAATCGCGCATCGCCTCGTTCATGGCGTCCTTGAGGGTCCGCGAGCCGGAATTCACCTCGACCACCTCGGCACCCAGCAAACGCATTCGATAGACGTTGATCGACTGGCGTCGGATGTCCTCGGCGCCCATGTAGACCACGCAACGCATGCCGAAGCGCGCCGCGACCGTAGCGGTGGCGACGCCGTGCTGACCGGCACCGGTCTCGGCGATGACCCGCATCTTGCCCATGTGGCGCGCCAGCAGGGCTTGGCCGACGGTGTTGTTGATCTTGTGCGCGCCGGTGTGGTTGAGATCTTCGCGTTTGAGGAAGATCCGCGCCCCGCCCACCGCCGCGCTCCAGCGCCGCGCGAAATACAGCGGCGAGGGACGCCCGACGTAGTGCGCCAAGTCGCGGTCATACTCGGCGAGAAACTCCGCATCGGTGCGCAACGCCTCGTAGGTCGTGCGCAGCGCCTCCAACGCCCCCATGAGGGTCTCGGCCACGAAGCGTCCGCCGTAGGGACCGAAATGCCCGTCGGCGTCCGGCAGCGCGCTAGCGGGGATGGTGGACCGGGTCTTTGCCTGCGTCGACACTGTGCACACCTCGCACGAACGCGGCCATGCGCGCCGCGTCTTTGATGCCCTTGGCGGATTCCACGCCGCTACTCACGTCGACCGCGTAGGGGCGCACCGCGCGGATCGCCTCCGCGACGTTCTCCGGACCCAGGCCGCCGGCGAGGATCAGCGGGCGGTTCAACCCCTCCGGCACCCCTCGCCAGTCGAACGTGCGACCGGTGCCGCCGCTGCGCCCGTCCACTTCGGTGTCGAGCAGGATACCTACGGCGTCCGGGTACTCGGCCGCCCGGGCGGCGATGTCCGAGCCGGCCCCCGCGGCCAGTGCCTTGATATAAGGGCGCCCGAATCCGCGACAGCGCGTCGCCGGCTCGCGACCATGGAACTGAAGCAGATCCAGCGGCAGCGCCGCGAGCACGGCCTCCACCCGGCCCTGCGGCGGATCCACGAACAGTCCCACGACCGTCACGAACGGCGGGAGAGCGCGGACGATCTCGGCGGCGCGACGCAGATCCACGACGCGCGGACTGCCCGGGTGAAACACCAGTCCGATGGCGTCGACCCCGAGGCGCGCAGCCTCGCCCGCGTCCTCGGGTCGAGTGATGCCGCAGATTTTAACCCGGGTGCGCACCGGTGGCCACCACGACGCCGCCTTTCCCGAACACAGACTACCAGAATTCGCGCCCCGTCAGCCGAACACCGGCAGACTCGCGGGGCACTCCAGGCCGAAGGACGCCGGATAGTTCACCTGAACCAGATATAAGCCGGCCGCGGGCGCGGTGACGCCGCCCAGTGTGCGGTCACGCGCCTCCAGCACTTCGCGGGCCCAGTGCGGCGGATGCTCGCCGCGGGCGATCGCAACCAGGACCCCGGCGAGGTTGCGCACCATGTGGTGCAGAAAGGCGTTGGCCACCACGTCGATATACAGGAGTTCCCCCACGCGTTGCACTTCCAGGCAATGCACCGTACGCACCGGGTGGCGGGCCTGGCAGGCGAGGGCGCGATACGAGGTGAAATCGTGTTTCCCGGCCAAGTGCACGGCCGCCTCGCGCGCGCGATCCACATGCAGTGGGCGGTACACCCACCACACCCGGCCGCGCAACAGTGCCGGGCGGGTAACGCGGTTGAGGATCACATAGCGGTAGCGGCGCCTGACGGCGGAGAATCGCGCATGGAACCGCGGGTCCACCGCCCGCGCCCAGCACACCGCGACCTCCGGGGGCAGGTGCACGTTGGCACCCAGGACCCAGGCGCGCTCCGGACGCACCACCTCGGTGTCGAAGTGGACCACTTGGCCGGTGGCGTGCACACCGGCATCGGTACGCCCGGCGCACACCACGCGCACCGGCCGATCCGCCACCCGCGACAATGCGCCCTCGAGTGCCTCCTGCACGGTACGCGTGCCCGCCTGGGCCTGCCAGCCGGAGAAGTCCGTACCGTCGTACTCCACACCGAGGGCGATGCGCATAGATCAGAGTCCGAGGGGCGCCGCAGGCGCCCGCCGCACCCGGGCGCGAGGCCCCACCCGCACCTCCACGCCCATCGGCGGCATGAGCGGATCGATCAGGTGCTCAACTGCTGCATGAGACTCTCGGCCTCTTCGCGCTGGGGATCGCTGCCCTCCTCGATCACCTCCGCGAGCAACTCGCGCGCCCCCTCCCGGTCGCCCATGTCCAGGTACGCGCGCGCCAGATCGAGCTTCGTGCCGACCTCGTCGGGTTCCCCGAGTACCGTGTCTTCCGCCCCCCCGGCGGTCTCTCCGGCGGCTTCCCCCTCGGCGGCTTCCTCTCGGACGGTCTCTTCTGTAGCGGCTTCCTCTCCGGTGGCTTCCTCTCCGGTGGCTTCCTCTCCGGTGGCTTCCTCTCCGGTGCGCGCCGCGCCGCCGGGGATAAGTCCTCCCTCCCACTCGATCACATTGGACTCGGCCGGCTCCGGAGTTTCCTCCACCGCAGCGGCCTCCTCGATGGGGGCCTCCTCGGCGGCCTGCTCCGGCGCATGCGCCTCTTCGAAGGTCTCCGGTTCGGTGCCGGGCAGGGGGGCGCCCGAGTCCGCTTCGCCCTGCTCCTGCGTCCCCGACGGTTCCTCCGACAGATCTCCGGACGTCTCGAGTTCGGGCACGTCCGGGAGGCCTTGCGGGCGATCCGCAGCCGAGGCCTCATCGACCGGTGCCACAGCCGTCGCCGAATCGTCCCCCTCCTGCGGCGGCAGCTCCGCCACCAGGCTGCGCAGCAACTCGTCGACGGCCTCTCCGGTCGACTCCTCGGTGTCGGTCGATTCGACACCCGCCTCGGGGAGCGCATCCGCGCCCTGTGCCTCGGCGACGGAACCGGCTCCGGCGGACGACTCCGCCTCGGCACCGGCCTCCCTGCGAAACAGCGGATGATCGGGGCACAACTCCGCCCCCCACTGCGCGACGTCCCGCCACAACGGGTGGGATGTGTCGCCGAGATCCGCATACAAGGCCTCGGCGGTCGACTCGAAGGCGTCGCGATCGGCCAGGGCGTGATAGGCCTCGAGCAGCTTTGCCTTCAGATCCGCCCGATCGGGTTCCTCGCGTACCGCCTGCGCGAGCTGCTCCGCCGCCTGCTCATAGCGCCCGTACGCCAAGTAGATCTCGGCCTCGGCGAGGGCGTCGCCACCGGCCTCGGCGACCGCCGCCCCGGACCCCTCCTGCTCATCGCCGAGCGTTTGTGCGAAGATCTCCGTCCCGCTCGTCTCCCCGTCCGTTTCCTTGTTCGTCTCGCTATCCGCCAACGCCCGGGACTCCGCCTCCAGCGGCAATCCGGATTCGGTGGAGCGGCGCCGACGGATCACCAGCCAGATCAGGGCCACCAACGCCAGGAACGCCCCGCCAAGCATGGCCAGCACGCCGCGGTTGTTGAGCAGTTCGCGCAACGAACCGACCCGGGAGGCCGGGGGCGGCGTCTGCACCCGCGCCGGGGCGGGGGCCATGGAATGCCGGGGGGCCGACTCGGGCACCGGAGCCGCCTTGGAAGCCTCGGCCGGCAAAGTGGCCGCCGCGGGCTTCGCCGGGGCGGGCGGTACCGCGACGGCGCCGGTTCCGGTCATGGACCGTGCCTGCAGGTCCGCCAGTTGCTGATTCTTGAGACTCAGCAACTCCTTGAGCCTGCCCACTTGGTCCTGCAGCGTATTGACCCGGCCCTGCAGATTCTTCGCTTCCGCGGCCTTGGACACCGCGGCCTCGTTGGCCAGGGCCAATCGATCCTTGAGCGCCCCGCGGTTCATACCGGCGGTTCCGCCGGGCGCGCCGGTAGCAACCGCCTCGCCGGCCTTGGGAGCCAGCAGACGCAGCCGTTCCTGCTCCTGCTGCGCCGCCGACGACACGCCGGCGCCGGGTTTGGCGCCGGGCGCACGCGGGACGCCGGTCGCCGCCCGGGCCAGGCGCCGACGGTATCGCTCCCAAAGCAGATTCTGGTTGTGCACCTGCGCCAGGGCCCCTCGGGGGTCGATGCCGAGGACCTGCGAGACATCCGGAACCCGCAGCACGTAACCCGCCTTCAGACGATTGATATTGTGGTCGTAGAACGCCTGCGGGTTGGCATCGAGCAACGCCAACATCATTTGCTCGATGCTCACCCGGTTATCAGGTCGCACGCGCCGGGCGATACCCCACAGCGTATCGTTGCGCGTGGTCCGAATCGTACCGCGCGCAACGCCCGCCGGTTGCGGGGTGCCGGCGCGCCGCACCGCCCCGCGTCGTGGCGGCGGGGCGCCGACGCCCGCGACCGGGGGCGCACCGCCCGCGAGCGGTGTAACGACGGGGACGGCGGGGGTACGGGTCACGGCCGCCGCCGCAGCCGGATGCACCCCGGCCGGGCGCAGCGCGGTCATCGTCGGGGGGTTCAACAGGACGGTGTACTGGCGCAGAATCCGCCCGTTTCGCCAGCCGACCTCGACGATGAAGTCGAGGAACGGCTCGCGGATCGGCCGGTCGCTGGTCACCTGGATCGCCGGATGACCCTTCACGTTGTGCACGACCTTGAAATGCAGATCGCCCAGAATGAACGGCCGACCGATACCGGCCCGGGCGAAGGCCGAGGGTCCGGCGAGGCTCACGAGGGCACCGTCCAGTTCCCCCGGGTTCTCGGAGTAGAGCCGGATATCGGCGTTGAGTTTCTCGTCGAGATGGGAATGGAGGGTGATGGCACCGAGCCCGAGAGCATACAGCGGCGCAGGTGCCACCATGCACGCGGAGGCCACGGCCAAGACCAGCTTCCGATTCATTATCAAAACGCCCCCTTCTGCGGCTCATCCCGTGGGCGGGGTCCGACCGGACCTCCAACTCGGGCCTGTGTCGCTATATCGGAAGCCTGCCCGGTTAATTTAATTCCGGCCCGCCGGGCGAGCGCCGCCCTCCCCCGGAACCTGACGGAAATATACTCTACAGGTAGTCAGCGACCAAAACCTCCGCGATCTGAACGCTGTTCAGGGCCGCGCCCTTGCGCACGTTGTCCGCCACCACCCACAGGTCGAGCCCCCGAGGATGGGAGATGTCCTCGCGGATCCGGCCGACGAAGACCGCATCGCGTTGCGCCGCCTCGGTCACCGCGGTCGGGTAGCCGCCCGGTCGGTGCTCGTCGAGTACCGTGACCCCGGGCGCCGCCGCCAGCAGCTTGCGGGCCTCGGCGGCGCTGATCTTGTCACGCGTCTCGATGTGCACGGCCTCCGAGTGCCCGTAGAACACCGGCACCCGCACCGCGGTCGGGTTGACTTGAATCGAATCGTCCTCGAGGATCTTGCGGGTCTCCCAGACCAGCTTCATCTCTTCCCTGGTATAGCCGTTCTCCATAAACACGTCGATATGCGGCAGCACATTGAAGGCGATCTGCTTGGGGTAGACCCGGGTCTCGATCGGCTGGCCGTTGAGCAGCCGCGCGCTCTGCCCGACGAGTTCCTCGATCGCCTCTTTTCCGGTGCCCGATACGGCCTGGTAGGTGGCGACGTTGATGCGCTCGATACCCACCGCGTCGTAGATCGGCTTGAGGGCCACCACCATTTGGATGGTCGAGCAGTTCGGGTTGGCGATGATCCCCCGCTCCCGGTAGCCGGCGATGGCGAGGGGATTGACCTCCGGCACCACCAACGGGATATCGAGGTCGCGGCGAAACCGGGAGGTGTTGTCCACTACCACGCAACCCGCCGCAGCGGCGCGCGGCGCATATTCCTCCGAGACCGACGCCCCCGCCGAGAACAGAGCGATCTGCACGCGCGCGAAATCGAACTGCGCCAGGTCCTGAACGTTCAATTGGCGATGGCGAAACGCCACCCGGGTGCCGGCCGAGCGGCTGCTGGCGAGAGCGTAGACCTCTCCCACCGGGAAATCGCGCGCGTCCAGCACCGATAGCATGGCCTCGCCCACCGCGCCCGTCGCACCCACAACCGCCACATCGAAACGCCTGCTCATGCCCGCCTCACCGTCCACATCGTTGCCTCTGTCAGCCCGCGCGCAGCGCCGCCACGACCGCCTCACCCATCTCCCGGGTCCCGACGCGGCGCGTCCCGGGGGCCTCGATATCCGGGGTACGCAGGCCCTGATCGAGCACCGCACTAACGGCACGCTCCACGCGGGCGGCCGCCTCCGGCTCGTCCAGCGAGTGACGCAGCATCATCGCCACCGAGAGGATCGTGGCGAGCGGATTGGCCACACCGCGCCCGGCGATGTCCGGCGCCGATCCGTGGATCGGCTCGTACATCCCCTTACCGTGCGCGTCCAGGGAGGCCGAGGGCAGCATGCCGATCGAGCCGGTGAGCATCGCCGCCTGATCCGAGAGGATGTCGCCGAACAGGTTGCCCGTCACGATCACGTCGAACTGCGTCGGGGCGCGCACCAGTTGCATGGCGGCGTTGTCCACGTACAGGTGCGTCAGCGTGACGTCCGGGTATTCACCGGCGAGGCCGGTCATGACCTCGCGCCACAGCTCCGAGACCTCGAGCACGTTGGCCTTGTCCACCGAGCACACGCGCCGCCCGCGCCGGCGCGCGGCCGCGAAGGCCACACGCCCGATGCGCTCGATCTCGGGCTCCGTGTAGCCCATGGTGTTGAAGGCGCTGCGCACGCCGGCCTCCTCGCGCACGCCGCGCGGCGCACCGAAGTAGATCCCGCCGGTCAACTCACGCACGATCATCAGATCGAGCCCGGCGACGACCTCGCGCCGCAACGTGGAGGCCTCGGCGAGTTGCGGATAGAGCAGCGCCGGACGCAGATTGGCGAACAGCCCGAGCGCCGCGCGCAACCCGAGCAGACCGCGCTCGGGGCGCAGCTCGCGCGCGAGCCCCTCCCAGCGCGGCCCGCCGACGGCACCGAGCAGGACGGCGTCGGCCGCGCGCGCCAGGCGCAGGGTCGACTCGGGGAGCGGGTGGCCCGCGCCCTCGTAGGCGGCGCCGCCGATCGCGGCCTCTTCGATCTCCACGGCGAGGCCGAAATCCGCGCGCAGTGCCTCGATGGCCCTGCCCGCCTCGGCCACGATCTCCGGGCCGATGCCGTCGCCGGGCAGAATCAGTATCTTGTGCATCATTGTTCCTCCATTCGCGCGCGTGCCGGTGCCGCCCGGGTTCACACCCGGGCGGCCCGCGGCGGGCGCGATTTCACCCGTCGCAGCGCTCCGGGAACAACCAGGGGGCCTCGTCGCGCCGGCGGCTCTCGTAGGCGCGGATCTCCTCGGCGCGCCGCAGGCTGAGTCCGATCTCGTCGAGACCCTCGAGCAGGCGGTGCCGACGAAACGGGTCGATCTCGAAGGCGATCACCTCGCCCTCGGGCGTAACCAGCGACTGCGCCCGCAGATCGACCGTCAGCCGATACCCCTCGCGCGCCCCGACCTCGCGGAACAGCCGATCGATCATCGTACCGGGCAGCGTGATCGGCAGGACGGCGTTCTTGAAACAGTTGTTGAAGAAGATGTCGGCGAAGCTCGGCGCGATCACCACCCGGAACCCGTAGTCCGACAGCGCCCATACGGCATGTTCGCGCGAGGAGCCGCAGCCGAAGTTCTCGCGTACGAGCAGGATCTGCGCGCCGCGATAGCGCGGGAGATTGAGCACGAAGTCCGGATTGCGCGGGCGCTCCGCACAGTCCATCCCGGGCTCACCGTGATCCAGGTAGCGCCACTCGTCGAACAGATACGGCCCGAAGCCGGTGCGCCGGATCGATTTGAGGAACTGCTTGGGGATGATCGCGTCGGTATCGACGTTGGCGCGATCGAGCGCCGCGACCGATCCGGTGAAGGTCTCGAATTTCTCCATCGCCCCCTGCCTCAGTCGAATTCGCGCACGTCGACGAAACGGCCGTGGATTGCAGCCGCCGCCGCCATCGCCGGGCCGACCAAGTGCGTGCGTCCACCCGGCCCCTGGCGGCCCTCGAAGTTGCGGTTCGAGGTCGAGGCGCAGCGCTCGCCCGGCGCCAGCCGATCCGGATTCATCCCCAGGCACATCGAACAACCCGGTTCACGCCACTCGAAGCCGGCGTCGCGGAACACCCGGTCGAGTCCTTCGGCCTCGGCTTGGCGTTTCACGAGCCCCGATCCCGGCACCACCATGGCCTGGCGTACGCCCGGCGCCACGCGGCGTCCGTGCACGAGCGCCGCGGCCGCGCGCAGATCCTCGATGCGCGAGTTGGTGCACGAGCCGATGAACACCTTGTCCGGACGGATCTCCGTGATCGGCGTGCCGGGTTCGAGTCCCATGTAGCGCAGCGCGCGGCGCATCCCCTCTCGACGCACCGGGTCCTCCTCGGCCTGCGGATCGGGAACCCGCTCGTCCACCGCGACCACCATCTCCGGAGAGGTCCCCCAGCTCACCTGCGGGCGAACCGCGCCCGCCTCGATGCGCACCACCCGGTCGAAGACGGCGTCCGGGTCGCTGTGCAGCGCCGGCCAGGCCTGCACCGCGCGCTCCCAGAGCGCCCCCTTGGGCGCCAGCGGCCGGTCACGCAGATACTCGATGGTGTGCTCGTCCACCGCCACCAACCCGGATCGCGCGCCCGCCTCGATGGCCATGCTGCACAGGGTCATACGTCCCTCGACGGACAGCGCGCGGACCGCCTCGCCCGCGAACTCGATGGTGTATCCGGTCGCGCCGGCGGTGCCGATCTCACCGATCACGACCAGCGCGAGATCCTTGGCGGTAACGCCGTGCCCGAGCGTGCCGTCGACCTGCACCAGCAGGTTGCGCGACTTTTTGAGCACCAGAGACTGGGTGGCGAGCGCGTGTTCCACGTCCGAGGTACCGATTCCGAGCGCGAGGGCGCCCACCGCGCCGTGCGTGGAGGTGTGGGAATCGCCGCAGACGATCGTCGTACCGGGCAGGGTGAAACCCTGCTCCGGGCCGATCACGTGCACGATGCCCTGGCGCGGGTCGCACATGGTGAACTCGGTGATGCCGTAGGCGGCGCAGTTGGCGTCCAGCGCCTCCACCTGCACGCGCGCGACCGGATCGGCGATGCCGGCGGCGCGATCGGTGGTCGGGACGTTGTGATCCGGCACCGCCAGGAGCGAATCGGTGCGCCACGGCCGGCGCCCGGCGAGCCGCAGCCCCTCGAACGCCTGCGGCGAGGTGACCTCGTGGATCAGGTGTCGGTCGATATAGAGCAGCGTGGTGCCGTCGGCCTCGGCGTGCACCACGTGATCGTCCCAGAGCTTGTCGTAGAGGGTCCGCCCTGCCATGTCATCGCCTGTGCAGTTGCAAAAACGTCCAGTGTAAACGATTCATTATATTCGGAAGGCGCGTCCAAGGACAGGTGCGGTCCAATGCCCTCACGCGGCGGGCGCCGCGGCGGCCGGGATCCCGCGCCAAGCCACGA
>VAPE01023795.1_pt1 | contig 37649 bp, 34 predicted proteins | sample 3393911 | NCBI WGS metagenome assembly VAPE01 (sample SAMN08290436, study PRJNA428436) | hydrothermal vent metagenome | isolation source: Deep-sea hydrothermal vent chimney | place: Atlantic Ocean: South-mid Altantic Ridge
TCAATCTTAACGTTCAATTTTAAACATTATTCAAGATGAAAAAAATACTATTTATATTACTGGCCTTTTTAGCAGTATCTTGTTCAAAGCAAAAAATAGCTGACTTGAACAAGGATGTTAAGCGTCCTACCGTTGTTCCTGGGCAAACCCTCTTTTCTAATGCTGAAAAAAATCTTTCTGATCAAATTGCCAGCATTAATGTGAACAGGAATGATTTTAAATTATGGGCTCAATACTTCACGGAAACTACCTATGAAGATGAAAGCAACTTTAATATTTTTAACCGGACCGTTCCTGACAATGCCTGGGCTGTATATTATCGTGATGTACTGGAAGACCTGAAACGTTCCGACTCATTGATTTCAATGGAGAAACCGATTCTTCCTGCCGATATCGCAGCTCAGAAAAATAAGTTGACCATTATTGATATTTTGGCGGTCTATACCTGGAACAGGATGGAAACCATGTGGGGAAATATTCCTTATACCCAAGCATTAAATGTTGACAATGTTTTGCCTGCTTATGATGATGCTTTGACTATCCACAAGGACCTTCTCACACGGATTTCCAATGACATCAAAAGTTTGGATGTGGCTAATGGTAGTTTTGGCAGTGCTGATGTTATTTACAACGGTGATGTTGCCAACTGGAAGGCATTTGCTAACGGTCTTAAAGTGAAAATGGCCATTCAGGTTGCTGATGTGAGCTCTTTGGCTACAGTGATTAAAACAGCCATTACAGAAGCCTCGGGAGGAACTTTTACTTCTTCTGCACAGAACGCTATTTTCACTTATCTGTCCGGAACCCCAAATACGAATCCGCTTTATGTGGATCTTACACTTAGTGGTCGTTTGGATTTCGTTGGTGCTAATACTTTTGTTGATGCATTAAACAATTTAAAAGATCCCCGTATCTCTTCGTTCTTTGATGGTAACATAAAAGATAGTACAGGTGCTGTTATCTATGTTGGTGGTCAGTATGGACATGTAAGTGCTTATTCCAGTTTTTCCCATATTAATACGGCTATCAGCGAAATACCCACGTACGGGAATCCTCTTATGACCTATTCTGAAATTCAGTTTTATCTTGCTGAAGCTGCTGCCAGAGGAATTACCAACGACGATCCGGTATCTCACTATAATAAGGCTATTACTGCTTCTTTCTTGTATTGGGGTCGTACAGCTGCTGAAGCCGCTGCTTATATCCTAAAGTCAGATGTTGCTTACAATCAGACTAAATGGAAGAGTCTGATAGGTACACAAGCCTGGATTGCTTTCTACCTGCGTGGTTATGTAGCCTGGACAGAATGGAGAAGACTCGATTGGCCTAAGCTGAACCTGCCACCGGCACCTCAGACAGAAGATCAGGGATTTCCTTATCGCTTCACTTATCCCAGCAATGAGCAAACACTTAATGGTGCTAACTACACCAAAGCTGCTTCTGCCATTGGAGGAGATAAGTTGATTACAAAGCTATATTGGGATTTACACTAGTCCTTTTAGCTAAATAGCTTACTGAAAAAGGCCGCATAATTATTATGCGGCCTTTTTCGTTGCCTTTATTTCAAGTCTTTAATCCATAATTATTTTTACTTTTGACAAGGAAATTATGTGTTAGAAAGGAGAAGAAATAGAATATGCAACAGGAACTGATTGATGTGGGGAAAGTCATTGAGCGTAAGAGCCCCTTATTGCGAAAACGACTACCAAAATTTGTTCTCAATTATTTGCGTAGGATTGTCCATGAGGACGACCTTAATGAAATCTTACGCTTGTATGGCCATCTGGAAGGAATTCCGTTTATAGCCGGTGCCCTGGAGTTTATGAAGACAGACGTTCATGTTGTGGGGCTTGAGAATATTCCCGCTTCCGGTAAAGTAATTGTTGCTTCCAATCATCCCCTGGGCGGACCGGATGGCCTTGCGCTTATGCTTACTGTTTCAAAACGTAGAAAGGATATTGTTTTCCCCGTTAACGATATTCTTATGAGCGTGAAGAATCTGGAACCACTTTTTATTCCCATTAATAAACACGGCTCTAATACGGAGAATATCCGGATTATCAATGACACATTTGCCTCTGATAAAATCGTTTGTTATTTTCCGGCAGGATTGGTTTCCCGAAAGAAGAAAGGTATTATCAAAGATTTGGAGTGGCATCCCACCTTCATTACCAAAGCCAGGAGGTTTAAACGCGACATCATTCCCACCCACATCAGCGGAAGGAATACGAATTTCTTTTATAATCTCGCTAAAATCCGTAAGTTACTGCATATAAAGACTAATATTGAAATGCTCTACCTTGTTGACGAATTTCAGAAGCAGAAGAATAAACCGGTTACTATTACCTTTGGGAAACCTGTTTCATATAAAGTTTTTGATCATCGATATTCAAGTCCGGAGTGGGCAGCACTGATGAGGGATTTTATATATTTGTTAGAAGACAATCCGGATACCGTTTTTTTGGCAGATTGATTGTATCTTTGCAGCAGTAAATTAAAAAAAATGGAAACAATCATCTCACCCGTAAGTAAAGAGTTGTTGCTCTCTGAGTTAAATGAAAAAACGTTTCTTAGAAAGACCAACAGCGGAGGCAATGAAATTTACGATTTTACCGCAGAGGAGGCTCCGCATATTATGCTCGAAATTGGCCGTTTACGCGAATTGACTTTTCGTGATGCCAAAGGCGGAACAGGTAAAAGTATGGATATTGATGATTACGATAAAGGTGAAGATGCTTTCAGGCAACTGATTGTCTGGGACCCGAAAGAACAGGCTCTTGTGGGTGGATACCGGTATAAACACTGCAAAGAGATGAAAGTAAAGGATGGTGAAGTTTTTACACCTACCTCTCGTCTTTTTAAATACAACAAGCTTTTTATTGAAAAGTATCTGCCCTATACCATAGAACTTGGGCGCTCTTTTGTGCAACCCGACTATCAGCCTGCCTACAATCTGCGAAGGGGGTTGTTCTCATTAGATAACCTTTGGGATGGCCTGGGAGCTGTTATGGTGAAATATGCAGATGCGAAGTATCTCTTTGGTAAGATAACCATGTACCCTCACTTTGATTCCTTTGGCAGGGATATGATTCTTTATTTTATGCAGAAATATTTTCCTGACAAGGAAGGTCTCATTGCGCCTAGAAACCCGCTTCCCATAAAAACAGACCGTAAAATACTTAAGAGTATTTTCAGTGGGGTAAATTATGAAGAAAACTATAGGATACTTGTGCAGAAGGTCAGGAAACTGGGCGAAAACATACCGCCGCTTTTCAATGCTTACATGAGTCTTTCTTCTACCATGAAAACCTTTGGAACAGCTCTGAACGACCATTTTGGCAATGTGGAAGAAACAGGAATCTTAGTTACGGTTGAGGATATATACGCCCCAAAAAAAGACAGGCATCTGGTTATTCCTGAATAGCGAATAAAATAATTATGAAAATAAAAGAAGCAGAATTTATCACCAGCTCGGTGATGGAAAGTCAGTGTCCGAAACCTGAGTTACCTGAGTATGCCTTTATTGGGCGTTCCAACGTGGGCAAATCAATGCTGACGAATATGATAACCGGTAAGCGTAAGCTGGCAAAAGTTTCGGGTAGCCCTGGGAAAACCATTACCATGAACCATTTCCTAATCAACAAAGAATGGTACCTCGTTGATTTACCAGGATATGGCTATGCCAAACGGTCAAAAACAGAACGTAAAAAATGGGAAAAAATGATCCACCATTATATCCTTACCCGCTCAAATCTGATGTCGCTTTTTGTACTGGTTGACCTGCGTCACGAACCACAGAAAAACGACATGGATTTTATTGAGTGGCTGGCTATGTCACAAATTCCATTTGTCATTACTTTTACCAAATCTGACAAGCTGAACAGGTTAAATGTTGAGAAAAATCTTTCTGCTTACAAAAAAGTACTTCTACAGAATTGGGAAGAGTTGCCTACCCTTATCATTACTTCTGCCACTACAGGTGTTGGAAAGGATGAGCTGCTGCAATACATCGAACAGACTAACAGATTATTTTCCGTTTCCGGGTTTCAAAAAAAATAAGGAAGATACTGTTATGGTGTAAAAAATGTGCTTTTTATAAGGCATAAAAAGCCCTGATAACTTTTGTCTCTTTCAAGCTTATACTGCCAGAAGCAGGTACAAAAGAAAAGAAGTTGATGCTGAAAAAAAGTTATTAGATTACATTCCTCAATACAGCTCAACCAGCAGTTGGCTTTTGGAAACCAGGTCATTTACTTTTACCCATAGTTTTTTAATCCGGGCATCTTTAGGTGCAATAATGATATTACGCATCTTCATGGCTTCGAGTAATAGCAACGGCTCGCCTTCCGAAACTTTCTGTCCCCGTTTTACCTTTATCTCAACGATGGTTCCCGGAATAAAGGCCTTCACAAGGTTGTCATTAGGGTCCTCGTAGGTTTTTCTGTTTTTAAACTTATTCGTCAGGGTAGTTTTATAATACATTCCCCCGATGGTAAAGTTCTCCAGTGCTTTATCTTGTTTTTCTGACATAATGGTTCAATTTTAAAATGGAGGAATTCCGTGTTTTTTCTTGGGCAGATAAACCTCTTTCTCCTGTGAGATACCCAACGCCCTAACCAGCATTTTTCTGGTTTCAGAGGGCTCAATCACTGCGTCTATATATCCATAAGCTGCTGCTACGTATGGATTGGCAAATTTCTCTTTGTACTCGTCCACCATTTTTTTCCTAAAAGCACCCGGATCTTCGGCAGCCATAATTTCTTTGCGGAAAATAATGTTAGCGGCACCCTCAGGACCCATAACGGCAATCTCGGCTATAGGCCAGGCAAAGACAAAATCGGCTCGCAAATGGTGTGAACACATGGCAATGTAACCACCTCCATAAGCTTTTCTCATAATCAGTGTAATCTTTGGCACGGTGGCTTCGGAGTATGCATACAGTAATTTTGCACCATGGCGGATAACACCGGCATGTTCCTGATCTACCCCCGGCAGATAACCAGGTAAATCGACCAGTGTAACTAATGGAATATTAAATGCATCGCAGTAGCGGATAAAGCGGGCTGCCTTGTCGGAGGAGTCCACATCCAGTACGCCGGCCAGTACCATTGGCTGGTTTGCAACAAAGCCAATAGTGTCACCTTCCATACGTCCGAAACCGATAACCATATTTTGTGCAAATAATTCCTGCACTTCCATAAAGTCAGAATCGTCAGTGATAGAACGGATCACATCGCGGACATCATACGGCTCGCGCGGGTCGGAAGGAATAATGCTTTCAATATTGAATTTTCTGGTTTTGGGTTTCTTTTTGGGATAGGTTGCTGCTTTACGGGAGTTATTCCATGGAATGTAACTCACCAGACTTTTTATCTGGTTGAAACACTCTTCTTCGCTTCTGGCAAAGAAGTGTGCATTGCCGGTTGTTTCGCAATGTACACGGGCACCACCCAGTGCTTCCATACTTATTTCTTCTCCCAGCACGGTTTTAATTACCTCCGGCCCTGTAATAAACATTTTGGAAATATTTTCGACCACAAACACAAAATCAGTCAGTGCCGGAGAATAAACGGCCCCCCCGGCACAAGGTCCGAGAATGACCGAAATCTGGGGAATAACTCCTGAAGCCAGAGTGTTACGATAGAAAATTTCACCATATCCGGCCAGTGAATTTACCCCCTCCTGAATCCGGGCACCACCGGAATCGTTGATGCCAATCAGCGGGACTTTCAACTTCAGTGCGTGGTCCATAATTTTGGTGATTTTTTTGGCATGCATCCAACCCAGCGAACCACCGGCAACGGTAAAGTCCTGAGCATAAATACACACCGGATGTCCCGAAATAGTCCCTGTTCCCGTAATAACACCGTCACCGGGAAGATATTTCTTGTCCATGTTAAAATCCCTCGCCGCATGTTCTACAAACAAGTCGTATTCGTGAAAAGTGTTTGTGTCAAGCAAAGCAATGATGCGCTCACGGGCAGTCAGCTTTCCAATGGCTTTTTGTTTCTGAATGGCTTTGTCGCCACCGCCTTTTAACGCGCTCCTCATACGCCTGCGCAGGTCGGTCGATTTTTCTTTAAGTCCCATAATGATATTTTAAGTCTCTGAGTATTAGCGAAAAAAAAGAGATAAGTAAAGCAACACGATATTGCAGGCTCTCTTATCTCCGGATGCAAAAGTAATTGATTTTAGAAAAAAGTCAAGTTTTTTATTAGAAGCCCCCTAAATATGCTTTCGTTATTTTTGCACAGTAGTCACCGCAATATCAAGAATTATGAATATAGAAATCATGCGAGAATACTGTCTAAACAAGCCTTCCGTTACCGAAAGCTTTCCTTTTGATGAAGTAACCCTTGTCTTTAAGGTGGCTGGCAAAATGTTTGCTCTTCTGAATTTGGATGGGAACCTCAGCATAAACTTAAAATGTGATCCTGAAAAAGCCCTTGAACTTCGCGAACATTATCCTGCTGTTCTTCCCGGCTACCACATGAACAAACGGTTGTGGAACACGATTTTTCTGGATGGAACACTTGACAACGACTTGGTGAAATCATGGATTGATGATTCCTACGACCTGGTGGTGGAAAAGCTGCCTAAAAAAGAAAGGGAACGGATATCCTGACTTTTGATGTAAGATTTTTGATATATGAAGAGGGATGTTATTTTTTGTTTCAACTTAAAAAACCACATCCTATGGGCGTGGTAATGTATTGACGGCTATGCCTTTCAGTTTGTCGAGGTAAATTGAATGATGAATATCGGTGTTCGATATTAAAAAAAACGGTACTACTGCAAATTTAGTGGAAGATTGATGTATTGTGTAATTATTATTGCCGGAGGTCAGAGGTCAGAAGCCGGAAGTCGGAAGAAAATTGCTTCTTGAATACAGTATCTCAACATGCACAATCCGGTATAAATATTAGATTGGTTTGCTTTTGTATGAATGAAAAAACTTCCGTCTTCGGTCTTCTGTCTTTTCTTAAGAAGTGTACATTGGACACTACAAAAATAATTTACCCACTAAAATGGTAATAGAACCAAAAAAACAGAGAATGCTTAAAAGCCCCCTATGGGAGCAAACCAAAACCACCTTCTTGGAAGGTAGATTATTTATTTTCTAACAAATAAAACATAAATGCATCTTCCATGGCAGTTTCTTTGTACTGTTCAAACCGTCCGGAAGCGCCGCCATGACCAAAGTCCATGTTAGTCCAAAGCAATAGCAGGTTGTTATCCGTCTTCATTTCACGCAGTTTGGCAACCCATTTGGCTGGTTCCCAGTATTGCACCTGGCTGTCGTGTAAACCTGTGGTAACCAGCATGGCAGGGTAGTCTTGTGCTTTCACATTGTCGTATGGCGAGTACGAAAGCATAGTTTCGTAGAAGCGTTTTTTGTTGGGATTTCCCCATTCATCATATTCTTCGGTGGTGAGCGGGATATCCTCATCGAGCATGGTAGTAACCACATCCACAAATGGAACAGCAGCCAATATTCCTTTAAAAAGTTCAGGGGCATAGTTTGCCACAGCACCCATCAGCAGCCCTCCTGCGCTGCCGCCCATAGCAAAAAGATTTTCCGGGGACGTGTATTTCTCTGCTATGAGATAGTTAGCGCAATCGATAAAATCGAAAAAGCTGTTTTTCTTTTTCAGTAATTTACCCTCTTCGTACCATTGACGTCCCATTTCCTCCCCGCCGCGAACGTGCGCCACGGCAAAAGCAAACCCCCGGTCGAGCAGACTCAACCGCGAAGAGCGAAAAACAGATTCCATGCTGTAACCATACGAGCCGTATGCATAAAGCAACAGCGGTTGTGTCCCATCTTTCCGGAACTCTTTTTTGTAAACGATACTCACCGGAATTCTCACGCCATCACGGGATTCCGCATAGTTCCTCTCAGTAACATAAGCTTCCGGATTATAGCCTCCTACGACTTTCTGGCGCTTTTTTAACTCTCGTTTGCCGGTGTGGAGATTGTAGTCGTAAATTGTATTGGGCGTTTTCAACGAAGTGTAGCCATAACGAAGTACATCGGTATAAAAAGCGTAATTATCATCAAAATAAACAGCGTAATCAGGCTCATCAAATTGTAGATAATAATCAGTTCCACCTTTCGTGTTGAACACACGAAAACGAAGCAAACCATTTTCTCGTTCTGCAACCACAAAGAAATTGTCAAATACTTCTGCTTCTTCAAGAAGTACATTCTCCCGGTTAGGAATCACCTCTTTCCAGTTTTCCATTCCCGTTTTGCCCAGCGGCGTTTCCATAAGCCTGAAATTTTTGGCTTTGAAATTGGTACGAATCAGAAACCGGTTGCCTTGATGTGCTATTTCGTACTCCATATTTTTCATGCGGGGAGCAAAAACTTTGAACTTTCCATCTGGTTTGTCGGCATCCAGCAACTGGTATTCTGTTGATAGTGTTGACTCAGATGTTATTACTATAAACTTTTCTGATTTGCTTTTATAGACGCTGACGTCAAAAGAACCATCTTTTTCGTGAAAGATGAGCTGGCCGTTTTTTACAGGTTCCCCCAGAGTATGCCGGAAAATCTTGTATGGCCGAAGCGCCGCATCTTTAACAGAATAGAAAATGGTCTTGTTGTCGTTGCCCCAGGCAATGTCTCCCGAAGTGTTGGGAATTTTGTCAGCGTAAGTAACACCAGTTCTCAAATCTTTAAAACAGAGTGTATATTGGCGGCGGCTGACAGTATCGAGGCTGTAAGCAATAATTTGATTATCAGGGCTGACCTCCCAGTTGTTAATGTCTAAAAAGTGATGACCTTCCGCCATTTTGTTCGCATCAAGCATAATCTCTTCCGGTGCATTTTTTTCCGCTTTTTTGCGGCAATAAACCGGGTACTCTTTTCCCTCTTCGTCTCGGGTATAATAATCGTAACCGTTCACTGTATATGGAACAGAACTGTCTTTTTGCGGGATACGTCCAACCATTTCGTCGAAAAGTGTTTTTTGTAACGCTTTTGTAGGTTCGTTGAAGACCGTTTCAGTGTAATCGTTTTCTTCTTTTAAATAAGCAAGAACTTCCGGATTTTCCCGCTCGTTGAGCCAATAATAGTTGTCTGTGCGGACGTGTCCGTGTTTCTTCAGCTTTTTGGATATTTTCTTCGCTATGGGCGGAACAGTTTTTATGTTTTGTACTTGCATTTTCAATGGTTAAGATATCATAAGTGTGATAATCAATAAATTAAATACGATTTTCGTTTTGTTTGGTGTTCTGCAAAGAACGGGAAAAACCGGAATAAAAAAACCCGGCGCAAAAGCCGGGTAATGTAAAGAGTCTGTACATAAAATCAGGAGTCTTCTCTATATATGGAACCTGATCAGGTCAGGGATAACATTGTTTAATACCGGATGATACGGAAACTGGAGACGGCGGCATCCACATTCAAATGAATTTTGTTTTTGGCCGAATCATAATTTTCCGTCTGATAATGGCCACTGCTTATCTTATCGAATCCGGGCATATTTTTTGCAGACATCACTGCGGTGATTTCCAGATCGCAGCCTGTGTTTTCCGGTACTCTTAGCGTAAGCGATGAAGCGCCGGCATCAATATCTACTTTCACATTAGGATATTTTTCTCCCAGTGTAATATTAAAAGAACCTGCACCACCATCCAACCTGACTTTCCTCACTTTGAATTTGCTCAGGTCATAATCGACCGAGCTGGCTCCGGCTTCCAGATTTATTTCCCATACAGGTGATGGATTTAAGGCAATGGTAACCTTTTTGTGATTATGGCTACGAAAGAAGACGTGTCCTTCTTCTTTTTCGGAAAACTTAATGGTTGCATCATGGCCGCTCCTGTTTACAGAATATTGATACCCTGCACCGTAAATGCCACTCCGGTAAAAAGAGAGTAAATAGGAGCTGGTATCGCGGAGTGTGAATTCTCCGGCAGCAGCGTCCAGGTCAAATCTTGCATTTTGAATGGTATCTGCATAAGGTATGGTAATATGTTGTCGGTTTAGCATGAAATCCGCAGTCGCCTCACCCGAATCGAAACCTTTTTTATAGGAATTATGACCATGGTAATTAAACTGGGAGAAGATATCCCAGGGCTCAGTTGTTCTGGGCGATTCCAGTACGAACCATGTGGCGCCCCCCAAAATGATAACTAGAATACCAGTTTTAATGGTGTCCCGAATAGGCAGCACCGACAATCCCCAGAGGATAAAGAGTAGCGGCCACAAGCGGATGATGTTAAACCAATCGAAGTCAACCATTCCCAAATTGCGGGCAACAAGCAGGCTGCCGATGATGATGAGGCTCAGTCCCCAAAAAACGTTTTTAAATTTCATTATTTTCTGTTTTTAGATTTTAAAATATTCGGATCAATGATGAAAAAGCCGCCGATGATCAATAATATTGGCCAAAAATTACCCAGGTCAACCCAGGGCATCATCCGGTTGATAAGAAAGAGAACGCCTAGGGAAATGAGGATAATGCCTGCAATCAGGCTGGTATTGGAAGTGCCACTCTTTTTTGTGCTATCGGCAGGAGTCGCCTGTGGCTCTGACGAATAACTATCCGCATTGGCGTTGGTATTCTCCCTTGTTGCACCGGGTTGCGTTGCAGAACTGCTGTTGCCATAGCTGAACGGAATCGGCTTGGCAGGAATTACAATCCACATGACTATGTATGCCAGCAGACCCCCGCCTCCGAATAAAAGTAGTAAAACGAATAGTAACCGGAAAATAACCACATCCACATCGAAATATTCTGACAGTCCTCCCGCTACTCCGGCTATCACTTTGTTATTCACGGTTCTGTACATTTTTTTTGCTTGTGCCATTTTTCTTTGTTTTTAATTTCACGGCAAAAATAGGCCGCCTTGCTGCCCTGTGAAACAAAAATTCGGTCGTTGGCAGCTTTTTGTCGGTAAACGGAGAAAGAGAAACTGAAGATAAAGAATTCAGTATGAAAAATAGTATGTAAAATTTTATTACGCATGCGTAATTTGTATGTATTTTAAATTAGTGGTTATTAATAAAACAGATAAACAAAAATCCTATAGTTGTTGTAATTTTACAGGCGCAAAAAATAGCTGTTTTATATTAACAATAGATTTGAAAGAATGAAAAAAATTAAAGTAACAAATCCGGTAGTAGAACTGGATGGAGATGAGATGACAAGGATTATCTGGGCTATGATTAAGGATAAGCTGATTTTACCTTATTTGGATATTGATTTGAAATATTATGACCTGAGTATCCAAAAACGTGATGAAACCGATGATCAGATTACCGTTGATGCGGCCAATGCCATCAAAAAATATAGTGTTGGAGTAAAATGTGCCACCATCACTCCTGATGAGGCTCGTGTAGAAGAATTTGGGTTAAAAGAAATGTGGAGATCTCCAAACGGAACTATCCGTAATATATTGGGAGGGACAGTATTTCGTGAGCCAATCTTAATGAAAAATGTCCCCCGCCTGGTTCCAGGATGGATAAAACCGATTATCATAGGCCGTCATGCTTACGGTGACCAGTATAAAGCTACCGACTTTTTAACTAAAGGAAAAGGAACGCTGACCATTAAATTTACTCCCGATGATGACAGTAAACCTCAGGAATATAAAGTGTTTCATTTTGAAGGAGATGGCGTTGCCATGTCTATGTACAATACCGATGAATCTATTACAGGGTTTGCTTATGCCTGTCTCAATATGGCACTGGAGAAAAAACAGGATCTTTTCCTGTCCACCAAGAATACAATTCTGAAAAAATACGATGGCCGTTTCAAAGACATCTTTCAGGAAATCTACGACAATGAATTTAAAGAAAAATTTGAAGCTAATGGCAATTATTATGAGCATCGTTTGATAGATGACATGGTTGCCCAGGTGATGAAAAAAGAGGGCGGATTTATGTGGGCTACCAAAAACTATGATGGCGACGTACAGTCTGACATCCTTGCTCAGGGATTTGGTTCGCTCGGCCTGATGACTTCCGTACTGCTGACCCCGGATGGGGAAACCGTTGAAGCAGAGGCTGCTCACGGTACTGTAACCCGTCACTATCGCCAGTATCAGCAGGGCAAAGCTACCTCTACCAACCCCATTGCCTCCATTTTTGCCTGGACGCGCGGATTGTATTACCGTGGTAAATTTGATAATAACCAGCCTTTGATGGATTTTGCCCATAGTGTGGAAAAAGTTTGTGTGGAAACTGTCGAAGGTGGCCAGATGACCAAAGATCTTGCCCTGCTTATCAAAGGCGACGCTATGACTGAGAAGGATTATCTGACTACCGAAGACTTTCTGGATGCATTGGATAAAAATTTGCAGAAAAAATTAAATTAAGCCGGGTTACTCCGACATCATATAAAACAAAAAATCATGGCAACTTTAAAAGAAACATTAGGGAAAAAAATCGAAGCTCACAGGCCGAGAACAGCACGCTTGCTGAAAGAATTTGGCGACGTTAAAGTGGGTGAAGTAAATATTTCCCAAACCATTAACGGCATGAGAGGTGTGAAAGGCCTGGCAACTGATATTTCTTACCTCGACCCTATGGAAGGTATTCGCTTCAGAGGGAAAACTATTCCTGAAGTGATGGCCATTATTCCCAAGCCTGAAGGTAAAGACTACCCTTACGTTGAAGCTTTTTGGTACTACCTGCTTACCGGCGAAGTCCCTACGGTGGAAGAAACGCTGGAAATAGTGGAAGATTTCAAAAAAAGAAGAAATGTTCCCCATTATGTCTTTGATGTTCTGAGGGCTATGCCCCGCGATACGCATCCCATGACCATGTTTTCTGCAGCCATTTTGTCTATGCAGCGCGAATCGAAATTTGCTAAATTCTATGCAGAAGGATTTAACAAAATGACTGCCTGGGAACCTATGTATGAGGATGCTACGGATATTATTGCAAAACTTCCGGTGATTGCTGCTTACATCTATCGGATGAAATACAAAGGTGACACCCCGATTGCTCCTGACCCCGATTTGGATATGGGTGGTAACTTTGCGCACATGATGGGGCTACCTGAGCCTTATGATGATGTGGCTCGTATGTATTTCATTATCCATTCTGATCACGAGTCAGGTAACGTCTCTGCTCATGCTACGCACCTTGTAGCCTCAGCTCTTTCCGATGCTTACTATTCACTTTCTGCCGGTCTTGATGGTCTGGCAGGTCCTCTGCACGGACTGGCTAACCAGGAAGTGTTAAAATGGATTCAGACTGTGATGGCAAAGATGGATGGGAAACTGCCTTCAGAAGAGAAAATGAAAGAATTTGTCTGGGAAACGCTGAATAGTGGACAGGTTATTCCCGGATACGGTCATGCCGTATTGCGCAAAACCGACCCACGCTATATGTCGCAACGTGAGTTTTGCCTGAAACATCTGCCTGATGACCCGATTTTTGCTTTCGTCTCGCGCTTATACGATGTGGTTCCAGATATCCTGAGAGAACAGGGTAAAGCCAAAAATCCCTGGCCCAATGTGGATGCCCAGTCAGGCGTTATCCAGTGGCATTATGGCTTGCGTGAGTATGACTTCTATACTGTTCTGTTTGGTGTGGGAAGAGCCATGGGCGTCCTCGCTAACATTACCTGGGACAGAGCTTTAGGCTATGCTATCGAAAGACCAAAATCGCTGACTACAGACATGCTGGAAAAAATTGCCGGCATAAAAAAATAACAGCTTTTTACGCTCTCTACAACCCTGCATCAAAAACTGATGCAGGGTTTTTAAAATTGCCGGCATAAAATAGTCCGTCGATAAATTGATATTTTCGGTTAAAGCTCTGCTTTTTTGCAGGGCTTTAACTTTTTCCCCAAAAGGGAACGCATTTTTCTCGTTGGTTCTTCTGAAAATATGTAAATTTACCCTAATCAAAAATAGGATGATACACCCAACAGAACACTTATGGTAACACAAAAAGAAATTACTCTTCCTTCGTTTCCGAGAGGATTTCATCTGATGGATAATCTGGTGCTGGATACGCTCGGAGAATTGCCCGAAACAGGGCTTCTCAATCTGTTTCTGAAACACACTTCGGCAGCGTTGATGATCAACGAAAATGCCGATCCCGATGTGCGCACCGACCTGAATTCGCTACTTGACAAAATTGCCCCCGAGGGCGCTCCTTTTTATACACACGTATTGGAAGGTTCCGATGATATGCCTGCCCATTTTAAATCAGCAATTTTCGGTACTTCGTTAACTATCCCAATTAGTCACCACCGGCTGAATACCGGTACCTGGCAGGGAATCTATTTTTGTGAGTTTCGTCGCCACAGCAGCCGGCGAAAGTTGGTGCTGACAGTTGTTTCTTAATTTTACACCTTTTTAAAGAGGAGGATAGTTTACCTCAAAGGCTCAAAGTATTCCGGTAATCCTCAAGCTTTTGCCACTTCAAGAACTTCCTCTACCCGTTGCTCCAACTGCGGATAAAATGCCCTGAAGTTTTCCTGCAAATTGTCGTAATGCGTTTCCATGACAGTCACAGCACTCGTCATTCCTGACCGGAAGCTTGTCCGTCGATCCATGTTGTAAAAGATTCGTTTCAACTCGTGCGGTGAAGCGTAGGAATTGAGCCAGTTTTGAGCCATCATAAAAGGCAGGATGTATTTGATGCGGCGAGGCAACAATGTGAAATGTTTTGACAAAATGCCATAAACATACCGGGAAAAGTTTACCAGACTTATGTCGGAATAATTTGCCCATTCCGAAGCCAGAAAATGATCGAAATAGATGTCGGTAACCACGCCCGAATACAATCCGTAATGTTCCCGAATCAGTGCTTTGCTTTGCCGTACCAGCGTATGCTTGTCTGTAAAATCATCAATCTGCCGATGGAGTAAAATACCTTTCTGAATATCGTTTTCATACTGTCTCCAGCTTTTCCCTTTTACCGCATCAGCCATCAGATTGCCGGTAAGCAGCGCTTCATTATTTCCCGAAAGGTGGGCGTGTGCCAGAAAATTCATGGCTGAAATTTTGGTAAAAATAGGGTTTTTCCGGCAATTTAAATTTATTATGGATAACTTTTCCTCAAAAGGGAACCAGTCGAAAATTGGTACCTTTGCATGCTTTTTTAAGAATAAACAAAACTCAAATAAATGGACAAATTACTGCTGCTTGGTGATGAAGCTATAGCCCAGGGGGCTGTGGATGCAGGTATTTCCGGGGTTTTTGCCTACCCTGGAACGCCTTCTACGGAGATCACCGAATATATTCAGGCCTCCAAAGAGGCTAAAGACAGGCATATTGTTTCGCAATGGTCGTCCAACGAAAAAACGGCTATGGAAACAGCTATCGGCATGTCGTATGCCGGCAAACGGGCTTTGGTCTGTATGAAGCATGTGGGGCTGAATGTAGCCGCTGATGCTTTTATTAATTCGGCCATTACCGGTGCCCACGGCGGACTGGTGGTTGTCTCCGCTGACGATCCTTCCATGCACTCATCGCAAAACGAGCAGGACTCACGTTTTTATGGTAAGTTTGCACAAATCCCTATGCTGGAGCCATCAAACCAGCAGGAAGCTTACGATATGACCCGTTACGCATTTGCGCTTTCCGAACGTCTCGGGACACCGGTTCTGTTTCGTATCACCACCCGTCTTTCACATTCCCGCTCGGGTGTACAACGCAGCGAGGTGCTTCCCCAGAATGAACTGAGCTTACCATCTGATCCGAAACAGTTCGTCCTTTTGCCTTCCATTGCACGGAAACAATACAACACGTTGCTTGGAAAACAGATGGCTTTTCAGGGGGAGAGTGAAAAATCGGGTTACAACAAACTTTACGCTGGAAAAGACAAAAGCATGGGTATTGTGGCCTGCGGCATCGCCTACAACTATCTTTTGGAAAACTATCCGGGTGGCGGAATCCCTTACCCTGTCCTGAAGATAGGTCAGTATCCGGTTTCGCGTAAGCTGGTGCGGGAACTTTACGAACAGGTCGATTCATTGCTTGTTCTGGAGGAAGGTTATCCCATTCTCGAAGAGCTGATTCGTGGAATACTCGATGATGGAAAACCGGTAAAAGGCCGCATGGATGGAGCGCTTCCCATGGCCGGAGAGTTGAATCCGAATATTGTGAGGAAAGCCCTTGGAATGGAAGTTCCTGAAGGTTATGCTACTCCGGAAATCCTGAAAGGCCGTCCGCCTTTGCTTTGCGATGGATGTTCCCACTGGGATTCTTTCGAAGCATTAAATGAGGCCATGAAGGATTACTCACCGGGTCGCGTGTTGGCCGATATCGGCTGCTATACACTTAGCGCCCTTCCTCCGCTGGAGTCTATCAACAGCTGTGTGGATATGGGTGCTTCCATCACCATGGCTGTGGGTGCTGCCGAAGCAGGACTGGTTCCTGCCGTGGCTGCCATTGGCGACTCCACCTTTACACATTCGGGCATGACCGGACTTCTGGACGCTGTTAACCGCAAAGTTCCCATCACCGTGGTGTTGCTCGACAACAGTACCACCGGCATGACAGGCGGACAGGATTCTGCCGGTTTCGGGAAGATCGAAAATATAGTAAAAGGTATCGGCGTGGAAGCTGAGCATATTCGTATTATAAAGCCGTTACATCGTTTGCACGAAGAAAATGTGAAAATTTTCAAAGAAGAATTGGCATATCAGGGTGTTTCGGTCATTATCCCCCGTCGTGAGTGTGTGCAGACGCTGGCCAGGCGTATGAAGCTGAAACACGCCCAAAAAAGAACAGTCAGTGAAAATCCCGCTCAATAATAATGTAACAACCATGAAAAAAGATATCATATTAGGTGGCGTAGGTGGTCAGGGGATTCTGACCATTGCCACCACCATTGGATTGGCAGCACTCTCTGAAGGGTTGCAACTGAAACAGTCAGAAGTACACGGCATGAGCCAGCGTGGCGGCGATGTACAGTCGCACCTGCGCTTGTCCTCCGCTCCCATTGCCTCCGATCTTATCCCCGAAGGTAAAGCGGACATGATTATTTCGGTGGAGCCGCTGGAATCGTTGCGCTATTTCAATATGCTTAACTGTGAAAACGGTTGGCTTATCAGCAGCATGAATCCTTTCAGAAATATTTCCGGTTATCCGGAGCTTGAAAAGGTACTGGCCGAAATCCGGAAACTACCACGTTATATCACACTCGATGCAGACAAAATTGCCCAGGCGCAGGGTTCCATAAAAGCCGCTAATATTGTGGTTCTCGGTGCTGCTTCCCCATTCCTCGGGCTGAAATACTCCTCCCTCGAAAGTGCTATTCGTCAGATTTTCAGTAAGAAAAGTAATGACCTCGTACAACTTAACCTGAAAGCGCTGAAAGCCGGAAAAGACTTCGCCGAAAAGAACCGGAAAGATTAATTTATTTTGGGCAGCCGGGCGGGCTATTCGTTATAGCTGCGTCGCTTACGGCTTGTTTTGCATAGCGCTGCGGCGGGCTTCATACTTCAGCCGTCGCTCCGCTGCAAAAACATAGCCGTCAGCTTCCACAGGCTGTCACTGCTATCCCTGCTGCGTGGTGAACGTGTTTATTTCATGGCTTCGGTTTCAACCAGAGCACGGAAACAATAACGGCTTCTGGCGCCCGCTTCTATAGCTATGAAGATTTCTTTTCGGATACCCTTTTTTGTTAAAAAAGCACAATTCTCTATTGTTATTCCGTGTTCCTGCCACGGTAAAACCCTAAATAATTTTACTTTTGCATTTCTTACGCAGACAAGACTAATATGCCCCGGATGAACAGAAAATATATTTCCTTCTTTCTTTTAATTTTTTCTTTTACTCTTTTTTCGTGCCATCAGGAAAACCAGGAAAAACAACCCGAAAAAGCTTCTCATGAAGTACAACCCGTGGTTATTTCCAAAATTCTTTACGGTATTAATGTGGACAGCCTGCAAGTGTTACAGGGCAAGGTAAATCGTAACCAGTTTTTGTCAGATATTTTACTGAAGTATGGAGTGAAATATGCTACCATAGATTATCTCGCACGTCATACAAAGAAGATTTTTGACGTACGAAAAATCAGGCATGGACATGAATACACGCTTATTCGCAAAAAAGATTCGTTGGAAACACCTGTCTGGTTTGCCTATCAAATTTCACCTGCCAACTATGTGCTTTACCATCTGACCGATTCTGTTTATGCTATGCTTGGGAAAAAACCCATTGTCCGAAAACTCGTTACCACGAAAGGAACCATAAAAAACTCTCTTTGGAATGCCATGATTGCACAGCATGATGACCCAAACCTCGCCATAAAACTTTCGGAAATATATGCCTGGACCATCGACTTTTTTGAACTTCGAAAGGGGAACCAGTACAAAGCCATTTACCGGAAAGTTTACGTTGACGGCAACTATGTAGGACTTGGAAATGTGGAAGCAGCCGATTTCATTCAAAAAGATGTTCATCATTTTGCTTTTTATTTTGTCCAAAATGGCAAAGGAGATTATTTTGATGAAAATGGAAAAAGCCTGGAGCGTACATTTCTTAAAGCGCCATTGAAATTCCGGCGTATAAGCTCACGATTTTCAAACCATCGCTGGCATCCGATTTTGAAGATTTATCGTCCGCATCACGGTGTGGATTATGCGGCAGCCGAGGGAACTCCCGTTCATGCTCTCGGAGATGGTGTTATTAGTAGACGTGGCTATCAGCGAAACGGTGCCGGCAACTACCTAAAGATACGTCACAACAGTATTTATACGACGCAATACGCTCATTTAAGCCGGTTTGCACGCGGTATGCGTGTGGGTAAACATGTACGTCAGGGACAACTTATAGGATATGTGGGGCATACCGGGCTGGCTACCGGTCCGCACTTGGATTTCCGGTTTTACAAATATGGAAAACCGGTGAATCCGCTGACGGTAAAATCTCCATCAGCTAAACCTGTAGCATCAAAATATCGCCCGGCTTTTGATTCTATTGTCAGCCATTACCAGCCGCTGCTCAACTCGTTGTAGCACCTGGTTTTGCAGCTGCGTAAGAACGCTTTCTTTCCATCCCTTTTTATAAGCCGGGTTATTAACAAAATCCGCTTGTTTGTTTTGTTAATAAGTTTCCGTTGCTTTTGGGTGAAAAATTATTTTCCTGATAATCAATAATCTAAGATTTTTTTAAAAAATTATTCACCTCCAAAATGTAACTTTTTTTTAACATTGTGGTAAAATGTGGTAAATAATGTTAAAATGTGGTAAATATATAGTATATTTACGCCATAAAACTGCGTTTAATGCTCAATATTTTAGGAACATACGAAGCCAAAATTGATGCCAAAGGAAGGTTCATGTTTCCAGTGGCTTACAAAACCCAAATGGGCGATTTGGTTAAGAATGGCTTTGTGGTAAAACGGAGCATTTTCAAAAAATGTCTTGAGCTTTTTCCTGCCGACCAATGGAAGCTAGAAACTGCCCTGGTGGGGAAGCTGAATATGTTTAAGAAAAAGAATGCAGATTTTGTTACCAAGTTTATGGCTGGTGTCAAACCGGTCGGGCTGGACAATACCGGAAGGTTGCTTCTCCCGAAAGACTTGCTGAACTATGGCGGAATTGCTAAGGAGATCGTGCTCACATCAGTCGTAAACCGAATTGAAATCTGGGATAAAGAAGCCTACGAAAAGGCTGTGGATTATGACCCGGATGATTTTGCCAATCTGGCTGAAGAGGTTATGGGTGAGTTCGAAACCGAATAAGATATGTATCACAATCCGGTATTACTGCATAAAAGTATTGAGGGGTTAAACATTCGTCCTGACGGGATATATGTGGATGCAACCTTTGGCGGCGGCGGCCACGCTCGGGCCATCCTTCAACAGCTCGGCACCAACGGGCGTCTCGTGGCTTTCGACCAGGATCCGGAAGCTGAAGCCAATAAACCGGAGGACGAACGGTTGATTTTTGTCAATCAGAATTTTCGTTATCTGAAAAATTTCCTGCGTTTGTACGGTATGTTACCTGTGGATGGTATTTTGGCTGACCTTGGAGTCAGCTCACATCAGTTTGATGTGGCAGAGCGGGGTTTTTCAACCCGTTTTGATGGCCCTCTCGACATGCGCATGGGCAAACACCAGTCGCTGACAGCTGCCAATGTTGTCAATACTTATTCCGAAGATGAACTTAACCGGATTTTCAGGCTTTACGGCGAAATTAAAAATAGCCGCTGTATGGCCAGACTTATTTGTGCACAGCGGGAAGAAAAAACCTTTGAAACTACTTTTGAGCTGGAAGCTGCTGTCGGAAAATGTATCCCGCCCACACGAACGAACAAAATGCTGGCTATGCTTTTCCAGGCTATTCGTATCGAAGTGAACCAGGAGCTTGAAGTGCTGAAAGCTTTCATGGAGCAGACCGCCGATGTGCTAAAACCTGGTGGCAGACTGGTGGTTATCTCTTATCATTCGCTGGAAGACCGGCTGGTGAAAAATTTTATTAAGACCGGAAACTTTGAGGGAAAAATAAAAAAAGATTTTTTTGGAAACAATCTGGTCGATTTCAAACCGGTTGTTAATAAAGCCATCGTCCCCGATGATGCAGAAATAGCACAAAATAGTCGTGCCCGTTCGGCTAAGTTAAGAATTGCTGAAAAAATTGGTGAATAATGAAAGGAAACAAACGTAAACAGGAAATTAAGGTGGGAAAACATACCCATCATGACTCTGTGGGAAGCTTCGGCCGTGCCACGCAGGACGTCTTGGGTGGTGCCATCCTGGAAAACAGGAGAACACGACAGATTTTTCCGTTTCTGCTTTTCCTGGCCGGCCTGGCCTTTATCTACATCACCAACGATTATGTGCTGGAAAATAAAGTCAGGAGAATAGCCAAAATTGAACGTGAAATAAAAGAGTTACGATACGAATATATTTCTGTTAAGACTGATCTCGTGACGCTTAGTAAACAATCGCAATTGGAGAAACGGTTAGAGTCTATGGGTATTAAAGAAACTAAAGAGCCTGTAAAGACACTCATTATTTATCAAAAACAGGGAAAGTAATTTTGGGAATTAACAAGAAAGTCATATTGCCCCGTGTTTATCTCGTCTATTTTATGACGCTGATATTCGGCCTCCTGATTATCGGGAAGATGGTTTATATTCGGTACAAAGAAGGCCCTGCCTTGATGGCCAAAGCCCAAAAACAGGAAATAAAAATATTCAATCTGAAAGCTGACCGTGGAAATATTCTGTCAGACAAAGATAATCTGCTTGCTACCTCTGTGCCTGTTTTTGAGATTCGTATGGACGTGGCCAACGGCTATATTTCCAATTCATTTTTTGACCGGAATGTTGATTCTCTGGCATACCGTCTGGCAGTACTTTTTAAGAACAGGTCGCAGGCTTACTATAGAACTATCCTGAGGAGAGCACGAGCCCATGGCAACCGCTACCTGCTAATCCATCGCCATGTAAACTATTTGCAACTACAACAGTTACGGACTTTCCCTATTTTCCGAATGGGAAGAAACCGCGGAGGGCTTATTCCTCTGCAAAAAACCAGGAGACGTCTCCCTTTTGGCCGACTCGCTGCCCGGACTATTGGTTACGAAATCAAAAAAGCGCACCTCTTTGTAGGTCTTGAAGGTGCTTATTCAGAAGTGCTTACCGGTATGAATGGAAAACAAATCAGACGCAAAATAAACGACGGCGCATGGTTGCCCATTCACGATGACAATGAAATTGAGCCACGAAATGGAGAGGATGTCCTGACGACGCTGGACATGAACTTACAGGATGTGGCTGAAAATGCATTGCTGAAACAGATGATAAAACACGAAGCCATGATGGGAACTGCAGTGCTGATGCAGGTGAAAACCGGTGATATTAAAGCTATTGCCAACCTGCGCTTCAATGCGAAAACCAACAAATATGAGGAAAGCTACAACATGGCCATCGGCGAAAAATATGAACCCGGTTCCACGTTTAAACTGGCTTCCATGATTTCCGGTCTGGAGGATCACAAATTTAAGTTGAGTGATACGGTATCGGTGAGAAAAGGCTATGTTGTTTATTATGGCCGTACGTTGCGCGATGTGCATGTTATTGGTGACGGCCTTATCACCATCCGGCAGGCTTTTGAGCACTCTTCCAATGTGGGTATATCCAAAGTTATGCAGAAAGCTTATAAAAATGATCCTTCAAAATTTATTGCCCACCTGTACGCCATGGGTTTGAACAAACCGCTGGGACTGAGAATTGCCGGTGAAGCTAATCCGAATATTAAAAGTCCGAAGGATAAAAAATACTGGTCACGCATTTCACTTCCATGGATGTCGGTGGGATATGGACTGGATCTCACCCCTTTGCAACTGCTTACTTTTTATAATGCGGTAGCCAACAATGGCGTGGAAGTAAAGCCACGATTTGTTACTGCTATTTCCGATGGCGGACGTATCGTGAAAAAATTTGGTGTTCAGATACGAAATCCGCGTATTGCCTCTCCTTCCACTATCCGGAAAGTGCAGAGCCTGCTGGTGGGCGTAGTTTTGCACGGGACGGCACAAAACCTGAAAAACAGCCATTTCCAAATTGCAGGGAAAACAGGTACCGCAAAAATTTCCATTGGAGGGCAATATATTCCCGGCGCTTACAATGCCACTTTTGTAGGCTACTTTCCAGCCGGCAATCCGCAGTATTCCTGTATCGTAGTGATTAACAGGCCGAAACATGGATACTATGGCAGCGGCGTGGCAGCACCGGTTTTTAAGGAAATTGCCAATCAGGTTTATGCCACTTCACTGGCACTGCATGTAAAATCCAAAAGAGATACGGTGAAAGAAACCATCCCGCTGGCAGTAAATGCTGCCTGGTATCCTGATTTGAAGACCATATACAAAGACCTTGGTATAAAAACAGCCAAAGGTTCTTACGCCGAAACCTGGACGGTGACGGGAGACCAACATAACAAGGTGATTTTCAGATCTAAAACTTTTGCAAAGAACACTATCCCCAATGTGAAAGGAATGACCGCTAAAGATGCCATTTATCTTTTGGAAAATATGGGGCTAACCACGCGCGTAAAGGGCAGGGGAGTGGTCTATCTACAGTCGCTGAAACCGGGAACCCGATTTCAAAAAGGAGAGAGAATTTTGATTCAGTTAGCCAATTTTTAAAACAGAATTTTGAAAAAGTTACGTGACATATTAAACAAAACCGGCGTTGAAAATATCAGCGGGAATAGGGATATTACCGTTGCCAACGTAGTTTTTGACTCGCGCAGGGTGCAGCCCGGCGATCTCTTTGTTGCCGTGTCCGGTACCCAGGTCGATGGCCATCGTTTTATTGATAATGCTATCAAACAGGGCGCAACGGCTGTGGTATGTGAGGCTTTGCCGCAAAACCTCAGTACGGAAGTGGCCTGGATTAAAGTGAAAAATTCTGCATACGCCCTTGGACAGATGGCGGCTAATTTCTATGGCAGGCCTTCCGGGAAACTAAAACTTGTGGGTGTCACCGGCACCAACGGAAAAACTACCATCGTTACGCTGCTTCATCAGCTGTTTCTAAACCTTGGATACGAAGCCGGCATGCTCTCCACCATTGTGAATAAGGTAAACAGGAAAGAGAGATTAACCAGCCATACTACGCCCGATGCGCTAAGTATTAATCGCATTTTGAGTGAAATGGTTGAAGCGGGATGTGCCTACGTTTTTATGGAAGTTAGCTCACATGCCATTGTGCAGGAGCGTGTTGCTGGCTTGCAGTTTGCCGGAGCTTTGTTTACCAACATCACCCACGACCATCTCGATTATCATAAAACCTTTAGAGAGTACATCACGGCAAAGAAAAAGCTCTTTGATGATTTGCCAAAGGAAGCTTTTGCCCTGGTCAATGCCGATGACCGGAACGCCCGGATTATGTTGCAAAATACAAAAGCAGAAAAATACAGCTATGCACTAAAAACAATGGCCGATTTCCGGGGCCGCCTGCTGGAAGATGAGTTCTCAGGTCTGCAAATGTTTCTTGATAATAAAGAATTTTATTCGCCGATGGTAGGTGCTTTTAATGCTTCCAACCTTTTGGCGGTATATGCCACAGCTGTTTTGCTGGGGCAGGATAAAGAGGAAATATTACGAATACTCAGTAGTTTGTGTGGTGCTGAAGGGCGCTTTGAGGTGTTGCGTTCACCCGAAGGTATTGTTTGTATTGTGGATTATGCACACACCCCCGACGCTTTGAAAAACGTACTGGAAACCATCCTGGCAATCCGCAGCGGAGACGAACAGCTGATTACTGTGGTAGGTGCAGGCGGTGACCGCGACAAGACCAAGCGTCCGGAAATGGCAGCCATTGCCAGTGTGTTGAGTAACCGCACTATACTCACTTCGGATAATCCACGCAGCGAAAATCCGGAAGATATTCTGCACGACATGAAAGCCGGTATTGACAAGGCGCAAATGAAAAATACACTGGTGATTTCCAACCGCCGGGAAGCCATAAAAACAGCTTATACGTTGGCCAATGAAGGCGACATCATTCTGGTTGCCGGCAAAGGCCATGAGAAATATCAGGAAATCAACGGGGTGCGATATCCCTTTGACGATAAACAAGTTTTAACCGAATTATTTGAAACACGATAACTATGTTGTACTATCTGTTTAAATATCTGCACGATGTTTACTCCCTTCCCGGAGCCGGGTTGTTCCAATACCTCTCTTTCAGAGCTGCTATGGCATTGATAACTTCGCTACTCATAAGTCTGGTATTTGGTGAACAATGGATTAAATATTTGAATAAGAGACAGGTGGGCGAAACAGTTCGCGACCTTGGCCTCGAAGGACAGCTGGAAAAACAAGGCACACCTACCATGGGGGGACTCATTATTTTGGCTTCTATTATAATTCCTGCGTTGCTTTTTGCCCGGCTCGACAATGTCTATATCCTTATGATGCTCTTTACCACAGTCTGGCTCGGTGCGTTGGGCTTTATCGACGATTATATTAAAGTATTTAAGAAAAATAAAAAGGGCCTTAGCGGCAAATATAAAATTGTGGGACAGGTGATTCTCGGATTGGTGGTAGGGCTTGTGATGTATTTCAACAAAAATGTGATTACCCGTGAGAAACAGATGCATCCTGTTTCCGCAGTCTATTCGTTGATGAATAATTCCGGACCCTCAGCACGGTATTCCATTACTGACAGACACTCTACCAAGACGACCATACCGTTTTTAAAAAATAATGAGTTTGACTATGCCGTACTGATCAAATGGATGGGGCCAGGCTATGAGAAATGGGCTTTTCTGGTTTTTATTCCCATTGTTATTTTAATCATAACCGGCGTTTCAAATGGGGCAAATCTGACCGATGGCATGGATGGTCTGGCGGCCGGGACTTCGGCTATTATGGGCGGCACCCTCGGTATTCTGGCCTGGGTGTCGGGTAACATCATCTTTGCCGATTACCTGAACATTATGTATTTGCCCAATGTGGGCGAGTTGGCTGTATATATCAGTGCTTTTGTCGGTGCCACCGTGGGGTTCTTGTGGTACAATACCTATCCTGCGCAGGTTTTTATGGGCGATACAGGCAGCCTGGCTATCGGTGGTATCATTGCGGTATTTGCCATTATCATCCGCAAGGAGCTGCTGATTCCCATCTTTGGCGGCATTTTTCTTGCCGAAAGTATTTCAGTGATTTTGCAGGTGGGCTACTTCAAATATACACGCAAAAAATATGGCACCGGCAGACGAATATTCAAAATGGCACCGCTGCATCACCATTATCAAAAGCTGGGTTTTCCCGAACCAAAAATTGTATTGCGCTTTTTTATAGTGGGAATTGCTCTCGCTGTAGCAACAATTATCACATTGAAAGTTAGATAAATATGAAGATAAATGAAACAAAAAGGCGAAATAGTTGTTCTCGGTGCCGGCGAAAGCGGAGTTGGAGCTGCCGTGTTGGCCAAAAAGCAGGGACTACCTGTTTTTGTTTCTGATAAAGAAAAAATTAGTGAGAAGTACAGACGCGTTCTTAAACAGTTTGAAATAGATTTTGAAGAAAACGGACACAATACCGTCCGGATTTTTGCTGCCGCTAAAGTGGTGAAAAGCCCTGGAATTCCCGATACGGTACCGATGATCCGACAGCTGAAAGGGAAAGGTGTTCCCGTGATTTCGGAAATTGAATTTGCAGGCGCTTTTACTACCGCCAAAAAGATTTGTATCACCGGAAGCAACGGAAAAACCACTACCACACTGCTGACTTACCACATCCTGAAAAATGCAGGTATCCATGTGGGACTGGCGGGCAATGTTGGCAAAAGTTTTGCCTGGCAGGTGGCTTTCCATGATTTCGACTGGTATGTGTTGGAGATAAGTAGTTTTCAATTGGATGGTATGTTCCGCTTCAGGGCAGATATCGCCATTGTGCTGAATATTACTCCTGACCACCTCGACCGCTACGACAACGATTTTCAAAAGTATGTGGACAGCAAATTCCGGCTTCTTCAAAACCAGACTGCAAACGACTACTTCGTTTACTGGGCCGACGATCCGGTTATCAGGAGAGAGTTGAAAAAAAGAAAAATAACGGCTATTCCGGTTCCTTTTGGTGAACATAGCGCTGACCAGTATCCGGGCGCTGGAATTATGGATAATAAAATAAGAATTAATAACGGTAAAAACAACTTAGATATGACACTTGAACAATTAGCATTACAAGGCAAACACAACGTCTATAACTCCATGGCTTCCGGAGTTACAGCTCGTTTGATGGATATCCGTAAAGAAACCATCAAACAGAGCCTTTCTGATTTTCAGAACATTGCTCACAGGTTAGAGTACGTGGCCAGTGTTCATGGCATTACTTTTATCAATGATTCTAAAGCCACCAATATCAATTCTACCTGGTATGCCTTGGAATATATGGAGAACCCCACCGTTTGGGTTGTGGGAGGAGTGGACAAAGGCAACGACTACGACCTGCTTAAGCCACTGGTAGCCGAAAAGGTGAAGGCCATAGTTTGCCTTGGCCTGGACAACCGGCACATCCATAAAGCTTTTGAGGGATTGGTTGAAACGATTATCGATACCGAATCGGCTCGTGAAGCTGTCACTACAGCCTATTATCTTGCCGAAAAAGGGGAAACAGTTTTGCTCTCTCCGGCCTGTGCCAGTTTCGACTTGTTTGAAGACTACGAAGACCGTGGCGACCAGTTTAAAGCAGCAGTGAACGAATTATAACTTTATTAAATAAGTAAAATGACCATCTTTAACAGTGAAATAAAAATAAAAGGTGACAGGGTTATCTGGGCAGTAGTCTTTATTCTGACCGTTTTGTCTTTCCTTGCTGTGTATAGTTCTACGGGGACGCTGGCCTATAAATATCAGGGGGGAAACACTACTTATTATATGCTGAAACATGGTATTATTTTGCTGACAGGATTGTTACTAATGTATTTTGCCCATTTACTGAAATACACCTACTATTCCCGTATTTTTCAAATTGCTTTTTACATTGCCGTACCGTTGTTAATACTTACACTTATTTTCGGACTTGACCTTAACGAAGCCCGTCGTGCCCTGCCCTTACCGTTTCATTTGAGTTTTGAAACCTCCGACCTCGCCAAGCTTACGCTGACAGTCTATCTTGCCCGCATACTGACCAAACGCGAAGAGGAGTTAAAAGATTTTAATAAAGTGCTGCTCTATCTGATGCTGCCTGTGATGATTGTCTGCGGACTGATTTTTCCTGCCAACCTTTCCACAGCTGCGCTTATTTTTGTTACCAGCCTGGTTTTGATTTATATTGGCAGGGTAAAATTTCCTTACATTCTTTCTATTCTGGGGTTGAGTGTACTGCTGCTGGGATTTGTCCTCGCCATATTACTGATGATGCCTGCCGGAAAACAGGCGCGACTGAATACGTGGAAAACCCGTATTGAGCAATTCAAAAGTGGCAATGTAGAGGACAATTATCAGGTGGAACAGTCAAAAATTGCTATCGCCTCCGGTGGTGTTTTCGGAAAGATGCCCGGAAAAAGTACGCAGCGCAATTTCCTGCCACATCCTTATTCTGATTTTATCTTCGCCATTATTGTGGAAGAATATGGCCTGGTAGGTGGTACCATCGTCGTGTTGCTCTACCTGATACTTCTGTTCCGGGCGGTACGAATCGTTACAAAAGTTCCCAATAATTTTGGGGCATATCTTGCTATTGGATTGAGTTTTAGCCTGGTTTTTCAGGCAATGATAAATATGGGCGTTGCCGTTCACCTGTTGCCGGTTACCGGACAACCGTTACCACTGGTGAGTATGGGGGGGACTTCCATTTGGTTTACCAGTTTGTCTATTGGTATTTTGCTTAGCGTAAGCAAAGAGTTGGAATCAAATACTAAAGAACAAACCGCATAATGAAAGAGGATAAAAAATACAAGCTATTGATGAGCGGCGGAGGTACTGGCGGGCATATCTTCCCGGCTATAGCCATTGCCGATGGTATAAAGGCAAAGCTTAGCGATGTGGATATTCTTTTTGTGGGTGCCAAAGGCCGTATGGAGATGGAAAAAGTTCCGCAGGCAGGTTACCCTATCCTGGGGTTGTGGATAAGCGGTATTCAGCGCAGTCTGACACCGAAAAATCTGATATTTCCGTTCAAACTTCTAAATAGCCTCCTCAAAGCACGTCGTATTGTAAGACAGTTTCAACCTGACGTTGTGGTAGGAACAGGTGGCTATGCCAGCGGACCACTTTTGAAAGCCGCCGCCAATGCTGGTTTCCCCACACTCATTCTGGAGCAGAACTCCTATCCCGGCATTACCAACCGCTGGCTTGGAAAGGTGGTGGATGTGGTGTGTACGGCTTACGATGGGATGGAGAAATATTTCCCTGCCGGCAAAATTGTGATTACAGGAAGTCCTATCCGGGAAAATATCCTCAAAATGAAGGTTACTACCGCAGAAGCACGTAAGTTTTTTGGGCTGGAAGGAAACAGGAAAACCCTGCTGATTATTGGCGGAAGCCAGGGAGCACGCCGCATTAATGAAGCAGTAGTTCAGCAGGTAGAGCAGTTGCTGGCCACAGGGATGCAAATCATTTGGCAGACAGGAAAACTATCGCTGGAAATGGCTGAGAAATCGTTGCTCAATTCCAGACTTAGAAACCGTGTAATTGTCAAAGATTTTATCTATGAGATGGACAAAGCTTATGCTGCTGCCGATGTGGTTGTGTCGCGGGCTGGTGCTATTGCCATTGCCGAGATCATTCAGATGAACAAACCCGCCGTATTTATCCCGCTGCCTTCGGCTGCCGAAGATCATCAAACGCGCAATGCCAGGTCGCTCGTGGAGAAAAAAGCGGCTCTTTTGCTGGAAGAAAAGAACGCTCCCCGTAATTTTTTTGTGGTGGTAAACGGCTTGATGAGAGACGAGGAAAAGAAGGAAATAATAAAAAAGAATCTCCGGCAGTTTGAACATGGCGATGCCACGGAGAAAATTGTTGAACAGGTTTTGAAATTAACAGAACAAAAAAAGGTTTGAAAACGACAACGGACATAGTATATTTTTTGGGTATTGGCGGTATCGGCATGAGTGCGCTGGCACGGTACTTTCATTTCCATGGAATGACTATTCACGGTTATGATGCCGGCAGAACGCCACTCACCAGACAGCTGGAAGCTGAGGGTATGCGTGTTCACTATACCGATGATGTTTCGCAAATCCCCAAAAATATTTTACGGGTTATTTATACACCGGCAATTCCTGAAAGCAACAGGGAATTTATGTATTTCAAAGCACAGGGTATCAGAATGGAAAAGCGGGCTGCCGTTGTAGGCGAAATTAGCCGCGATTTGTTTACGGTTGCTATTGCCGGAACCCATGGGAAAACCAGTATCACTGCTATGGTGGCACAGATTCTACATGTCTCCGGATTACCCTTAGTTGCCTTTATCGGTGGAATAGCCGGGAATTTTGGAACTAATTTTGTTGTTTCGGCACATCCAAAGTTTATGGTGGTTGAGGCCGATGAGTTTGACCGTTCGCTGCTCAGGTTACACCCTGATATTGCGGTGGTTACATCCATGGATGCCGACCATCTCGATGTCTATTCCGGTTTGGCGGATTTGCAGCATACTTTCCTGAAGTTTGCCCGCCTGCTTCCCGAAAAGGGAATGCTTGTTCACGAGGAGAAGCTGAATATCTTTGCAGGCAGGGTAAAAAATACGCTTTCGTACGGACTCTCTGATAATGCAGAACTCTCTGCCGGCAACATCCATATTGAAAAAGACCGCTATTGTTTTGATGTGTTGCAAAAAGGTACAGTTCTCACAACATTGAAAATGCAGGTTCCCGGAAGACATTATGTAGAGAATGCACTTGCTGCTTTTGGCGTGGCACTGCATTTGGATGTTGATGTTTCAACGATAAAAGAAGCATTGGAAGATTTCACCGGTGTTGCACGACGTTTTGATTATCGAATCCGGACATCCGAGCAGGTTTATATTGATGATTATGCCCATCATCCCAATGAGCTGATGGCAACATTGCACACCGTGCGGCAGCTCTATCCCGGAAAGGAAATGACCATTATTTTCCAGCCGCATTTGTATAGCCGTACCCGCGACTTTGTCAATGATTTTGCACGGGTACTCAGTGAAGCCGACTATCTGATTTTACTGGATATCTATCCGGCACGTGAAAAGCCCATTCGTGGTGTGACCTCTCAGTTGATAGCGGATAAGGTGACCATTGCTAAGAAATATGTTTTGAACAAAAAGGAACTTTTTGCCTATTTGAAAAAAGAAAAACCAGCCCTGTTGCTGACCCTTGGTGCCGGCGATATTGGGCTAATGGTTGAAGAAGTTGAAGAAATATTGAAGGCATCATGAAAAAGATATTGTCCATACTGCTCGTTTCGTTGTTTGCGCTGGCGCTTGTTATGCTGGCAGGATATGGCTATGAGCAATACCGTGACCAAAAAGTGACCAAAATTGTGGTGCATATCGAACGAAAAGGAACGGTGGGTTTTCTAAGTGAAAAGATAATAAAATCCATTATCAGGAAGCAGGATAAAATAACGGGAAAGTTGATAAAATCTTTGAATACCAAGCAGGTTGAGAGAAATATTGCAAAGAATCCTTATGTGAAAGCGGTAGATGTCTATCTGAATCTTTCCGGTAATGTGATGGTGAATGTGACGGAAAGGAGTCCACTGTTGCAAATTTATAACCAAAAAAATAATAGCTGTTATGTGGACACGGATGGTAATCTTTTTCTGCTGAGCAGCTACTTTGCACCACGGGTTTTGCCTGCCAACGGGTATATTAAAGCAAAGCTGATAATGAGTAAGAATATTCATGCTAAGATTTATCAAAACACATCGCTTCCCGGCTTATATTTGCTGGCGAAAAAAATAGGTAGAAACGATTTTCTGAAAGCAAATATTAGCCAGTTGTTTATCAACAGCAAAGGCAATATAGACATGGCTCCCGAATTGGGCAGATTTATTTTTCACCTGGGAGACAGTACAGATATGGATATTAAACTTGAGAATCTTGAGGCTTTCATCAAAAAAGTACTTATACACGGAAGCTGGTCAAAATACAGAAGTATAAATCTGGAATATACTAACCAGATAGTTTGCACAAAAAAACAGACTTATGGAAGAAAATGAAATAATTGTCGGATTAGACATCGGGACTACCAAAATTGCCTCTATTGTAGGGCAAAAGGATGAGTTTGGTAAGATTAAAATACTCGGTTACGGTAAAACCGAATCTATTGGCGTGAAAAGGGGTGTCGTTATCAATATCGAAGATACGGTAACTTCTATCCGGCTGGCAGTGTCGCAGGCTGAGGAGAAATCGCGCGTCGACATAAAGTATGTAAACGTAGGTATTGCCGGTCAGCATATCAAGAGTATTCAGCACCGCGGTTCTCTCATTCGTGAAGATGCGGAAAAAGAAATTACCAACGACGAGGTGGAGAAACTTATCAGCGATATGTATAAGCTGAACATGTCGCCAGGGGAGGAGATTATTGAAGTTATTCCCCAGGATTTTATCGTTGATGATGAAGATGGTATCCGCCATCCGGTGGGCATGCTGGGTAACAAGTTAGAGGCGAACTTCCACATTATCATTGGTCAGATTGCAGCGGCAAAGAATATTTATAAATGTATCGTTAAAGCGGGTCTGGATATGGCTGATTTGATTCTGGAACCCATGGCCTCGGCACAGGCTGTCCTGAGTGAGGAGGAAAAGGAAGCGGGTGTGGCACTCGTGGATATTGGTGGCGGTACAACGGATATCGCTATCTTTCAGGATAGTATTATCAGACATACAGCGGTGATTCCATTTGGTGGCGACATTGTTACTGAGGATGTTAAAGAAGGCTGCTCCATCATCCGAAAACATGCTGAAGAGCTGAAAGTGAAATTCGGGTCTGCCCTTGCCAACGAAAACAAAGACAATGAAGTGGTGGCTATTCCGGGTTTGCGCGGTCGTCCGCCGAAGGAGATTACGCTGAAAAATCTGGCTTCTATTATCCAGGCACGTATGGAGGAGATTATAGACCATGTGCATTACGAGATTAAAACTTCCGGTTTTGAGAAAAAGCTTATTGCAGGAATTGTACTCACCGGTGGTGGCTCACAGCTGAAACATGTTAACCAACTCGTGGAATTTAAAACCGGTATTGAAACGCGTATTGGCTATCCTAACGAGCATCTTGCCAAAGAAGTTCCCGAAGAGATGGCCAGCCCTATGTATGCCACCGGTATCGGACTGGTCATAGAAGGTATAAAACGGATGGAAAGTGACATCAAAACATCAAAGGTAGATCTGGAAAAGTCATCCGACAAACCAAATACAAAAAAAGGAGAGACAAAAGTGAGAGATTACAGCGGAAGTCGGGGCTTTCTTGGCAAAGTCAAGAAGTGGTTTGAAGATGATAATTAAATTAACTTTTTAATGTTAAAAACTATCTTTCAATATACAAGAGAAGAGGGTACAATTAGTTATTTTTAATTCAGAAATTATGGAAAGTAATAAGCAGGATAAACCGGTCAGTAATTTGTTTAATGTTATGGAAAACAAAATCGAGTTCAGGAAAAAAAAGCAGACCTCTATTATTAAAGTTATCGGTGTTGGCGGAGGAGGTGGCAATGCTGTAAATCACATGTTTGCACAGGGTATCGAAGGCGTTGATTTTGTAGTATGCAATACCGATATGCAGGCACTGGAAGCCAGTCCTGTTCCTGTAAAAATCCAGCTGGGCAACTCCGGCCTCGGTGCCGGTGCCATTCCGGCAGTGGCCGAAAAAGCTGCCCTGGAATCCCTTGACAAACTAAAAGCAGTGTTGGATACCGAGACACAGATGGTGTTTATAACTGCCGGAATGGGTGGCGGTACAGGAACCGGTGCAGCACCGGTGATTGCCAAATTTGCCCGGGAACAAGGTCTGCTCTCGGTGGCTATCGTTACTCTCCCTTTCCGCTTTGAAGGTCGACGGAAAATGCTCAAGGCACAGCAGGGAATTACCGAACTGAGAAAAAACGTGGATACACTACTGGTCATCAGCAACGATAAACTGCGCGAACAGTACGGTGACCTTGGCCTGGGAAATGCTTTTGCCCGTGCTGATGATGTGCTGACAACTGCTGCCAAAGGAATAGCCGAGCTGATTACCGTCCACGGATATGTGAATGTTGACTTTGAAGATGTAAAGACTGTTATGAAAGACAGTGGAAAAGCCATCATGGGCTCTGCTGTTAAAAGTGGCGAAGACCGTGCCTATAAGGCTATTGAGGAGGCTATGCGTTCTCCGCTGTTGAATGATAATGATGTTTCGGGAGCCAAAAATATTCTTCTTTATATCTCTACCGGCGATCAGCAGGATATTACCATGGACGAAATCTCAGTCATCACCGATTATATTTCTGATAAATGTGGTGATAATGAGACAGACGTAATCTGGGGTCGTGGTTTTGATGAGTCGATGGGTGAAAGCCTGGGAGTTACCATTATTGCTACCGGTTTTGATGCCAAAGAAAAGATGCAGGAACTTTTCCCTGACAAGAAAAGGCCTTCCCAAGAATTGCTACATGAAGAAGAGACCATGAAAATGGTGTATCCAACAGGAGAGGAGACGTCTGGTACTGATAAAATTCCGGATCAAACCGAATCCGAATTGAAAGATATTTCTAAATTAATTCACAGAAGTGAGCCTGTTGTTGTCTCTTCTGATAAAAGTAAACAAGCTGAACCAGTAAATAAGATTGTTCATAAGCTGAATGAGAGTATTGACAGTGAGCAACACACATCGGTAAGGGAAAAGGAGAGTCAGGGGGTTGCTTCCGAAGCGGAGCCTCCTCCTCTGAAAAAGTTTGTAAAAGGTCAACCTTCCGGTGTTAATGAAAATACGACAAGTGTGGAGGAGGAAGTGAGCAAAGAAGAGTTGAATGCTAAGCTGCATAAGGCTTCTGAGGCACGGAAAAAGAAACTGGCCGAATTGAGTATGCTTCGCAGCAAACCGGTGTCGGAACAGGAAAAAGTGCCTGCCTATAAACGTCAGCATATTCAACTTTCCGAACCCAACTACTCCTCCGACTCGCAGGTGTCACGCTACACCCTTTCGGAAGATGGTAAGAAAAATACGATTATTAAATCAGACAATTCATTTTTACACGACAACGTTGATTAATCCAAAGATATGAGCTTAGAACATCTAATAAACCAGGATCTAAAAGAGGCCATGTTTGCCAAAGATCGCCAAAAGCTGGCGGCTTTGCGGGCTATAAAAGCAGCTTTACTGCTTGAAAAAACCGGTGGCAGTGTGGGAGATGCTGAAATTCCGGAGAGCGTTGAGCTGAAACTGTTGCAGAAACAGGTGAAGCAGCGCCGTGATACGGCCAAAATATACCGCGAACAAAACCGTCCGGAGTTGGCAGAAGAAGAGGAATACCAGGCTGCTATCATCGAAAAGTATCTTCCGAAACAGATGTCGGAAGAGGAGGTGAAAGCTGTGGTTGAAAAAGTAATTGCCGATACCGGTGCTTCTTCTATGAAGGACATGGGGCGCGTGATGGGTATGGTTTCCAAACAACTTGCCGGGAAAGCTGATAACAAAATGGTTTCCGTTCTGGTAAAACAACTGCTTTCGTGAGAATTCAGGAATATGAAAAAAGCCGCACATTGTGCGGCTTTTTTCATATTTATTCACTAAAAATTGTTTATGGGGACTTCTAATAATTACTTTCTTTCAAGAAACAAATGAGATGAACAAGATGCAAGGCATAAATTTTTCTGAATAGCCGTAGCTATTGAGAAAAATTTTAACGCCGTCAGATTGTTTATCTCATTTGTTCCCATAGGGTTTCCAGAGTTTTTCATATACCTCTTCAAATTTTCTTGCATTATCCCGATAGTACATCAAAAACTTTCATCGTCTATAAAAAACTCTGGAAATCTTGATGCGAAGTAATTATTAGAAGTCCCCTTATCCTAAAGCAAGACGCTTGAAGTCAGTAACCGTAAGCTCCTTATCGAAACTTTGCAGGTACTGCTGAATATTTTTCTTGGAGTCTTTAATGAAAGCCTGATTCAACAATGTGTTTTCTTTGAAAAATTTGTTGAGCTTACCCGTGGCAATCCTTTCAATCATCTCCTCCGGCTTGCCTTCCTGACGTGCTTGCTCTTTGCCAATTTCCAATTCACGCCGGATAACATCTTCCGCAACACGATCTTTGTCAACGGCTACAGGAGCCATGGCAGCAATTTGCATTACCACATCATGACCGGCATCAGCAAATGCTTCACCGGCTTTGTTGAGACCTGCAATGCTGGCAATACGGTTGCCAGGATGAATGTAAGCATAAACGTTTTCGGCTTCAACAACTTCGTAATGACTTAACTCTATTTTTTCACCAATGACGCCGGTTTTGTCAATTACCGATTCTTCAACAGTGCGGTCACCGAGTTGCAGTGCTTTTAATTCATCGGCTGTCTTCACACGGTTTGCTACGGCGAGGTCAATTATTGATTTTACATAATCAATAAAATCCTGATTCTTAGCAACAAAGTCGGTTTCGCAGTTTATCATCAAGGCGGCGGCAAATTTATTGTCATTACTCACTTTTGCCAGCACAACACCTTCTGAGGCATCACGGTCGGCACGTTTTGCAGCTATTTTTTGTCCTTTTTTACGTAAATAATCAATGGCTTTCTCCTTGTCGCCATTGGTTTCGACCAATGCCTTTTTACAATCCATCATACCGGCACCAGTGGCTTTTCTCAATTCATTTACTTGTTGGGCAGTTATCTTCATCTTAATTTCTTTTTCGTAAAAACGATTATTTTGCAGGTTTCTTTGCAACAGGCTTTTTAATGATTCTGGGTTTTTTAACCTTTTTCTCTGCTGCTATATCAGCTTCTTCTTCGGCTTGTTTCAAATTTTCCGATTTGGCTTTCAAATCAGCTTCTTTGGTAGCAGCTATGGCATCTTCTTTTGCTTTTTTCTCTGCGGCACTTTTCTCGTGGGCCATTTTGCGTTCGGAAAGACCTTCGGCAACAGCAGATCCGACAACATTCATAATCAAAGCAATACTTTTTGAAGCATCGTCATTGGCAGGAATGGGGAAATCAATAAGGTTTGGATCGGTATTGGTGTCAACCACGGCAAAAATAGGGATGTTCAACTTCCTTGCTTCTGCAACGGCAATTTTTTCCTTATTGATGTCAACGATAAACAAAGCAGCCGGGATACGCGCCATATCGGCAATACTGCCGAGGTTCTTTTCCAGTTTGGCACGTTCGCGGGTAACCTGCAAACGCTCACGCTTGGAAAGGTTTTTCCATGAGTTGGTGACCATCATTTTATCAATGTTAGTCATTTTCCGGATGGCTTTGCGAATGGTAGCAAAGTTGGTGAGCATTCCACCCGGCCAACGTTCTGTTACGTAAGGCATGTTGACTTTCTGTGCCACATCGGAAACAATATCCTTGGCCTGTTTTTTTGTTGAAACAAAAAGGATTCTGCGGCCGGATTTTGCCACTTGTTTCATTGCGTTGGAAGCTTCTTCCAGTTTGGCCTGTGTTTTATACAGGTCTATAATGTGGATTCCGTTGCGTTCCATAAAGATATAGGGAGACATACTGGGATTCCATTTGCGTTTGAGGTGGCCAAAGTGTACACCGGCCTCAAGCATCTCGTCAAAGGTTACTTTTACCATGTTAAGCTGTTTAATTTGTTTACATTCACTAAAATCAATTGCTGAATAGTCCGCAAGGGGAGTTTCAACAATTTGGATACTAAACTCGTTCCAATATTTTGAGAAATACTAACGTTTGGAAAACTGGAATTTTTTACGAGCTTTAGGTTGTCCCGGTTTTTTACGTTCTACCATGCGTGGGTCTCTTCTCATTAGGCCGTTTTCTTTGAGCACCGGACGATATTCCTCGTCCATTTTTACGAGTGCTCTCGAAATAGCAAGACGAAGGGCTTCCGCCTGTCCGTTAAAACCACCTCCATCAAGATTTGCTTTGATGTCGAATTTACCTGTGTTTTCCGTAAGGATAAGAGGCTGCTCAACAACATAGTGTAAGATGGCTGTAGGAAAGTAGTCTTTAAAATCACGTCCGTTGACAATAATTTTGCCGTCTCCGTCTTTCACATAGATCCGTGCAATAGCAGTTTTTCTTCTACCGAGTGCATTTAAAACTTCCATTCTGTTATCTGATTGAATTTAA
>VAPE01028607.1_pt1 | contig 37649 bp, 34 predicted proteins | sample 3393911 | NCBI WGS metagenome assembly VAPE01 (sample SAMN08290436, study PRJNA428436) | hydrothermal vent metagenome | isolation source: Deep-sea hydrothermal vent chimney | place: Atlantic Ocean: South-mid Altantic Ridge
GCAAAGCGAGTAACTTTGAGGAGCCCCGTGCGGTAGTTCCGCATGCGGGGATCTGTACGGGGGCGGCCGGGTAACTGGCCGTCCTACCGTGATGGTATTCGCCGTTCGATCCGCTCCCTGGCACCCGCGCCCTCCGTGTTTCTTATCCTGAGGTCCTTGGGGCGAACCGGCAACTGCGCGCGGTTTCCAATACGGGTCGTCCCTCGCGCCGGGAGAGGTGGCGCTGGTTGGGGGCTTCAGCCCTCGCCGATCCGCTTCAGCAGGGTGCGGGCCTTTGCAAGGGTCTCCCTGGCCTCCACGCCCCCCTCCACCCGCTCGAGCACGCGTTCGAGGGTCCGCACTGCGTTTTGCAGCCTTCCAACGAACGCCTCCGGACAGCGTTCGGTCACGGAGCCCCCGATCCCGACTGCCTGGAGGGCGGGAGGGAGTGCTTCTTCGAAACGCTTGGCCTCGAAAAGGCGTGCTGCAAGGTTGTTGAGGCTTAAGGCGAGGTCGGGGAGGAAGACGTCGGGACGGTCTTCGACGAGGCGTCGGTAGATTTCCACCGCCTCCTTGGCCGCCTCCAGGATTTCAAGGGGTCAGAGTACTTGAAATCCCAACGGCGCCGACTCCTTGCGTTGTCGCTGGAGATTTCAAGTACTCTGACCCCTTGAAATCCCCCACCCGGAGTGTCGAAGTGGAATCCGATCGAGCATCGCTGGTTCAGCCGCCCGTGCCGCCGCTCGCGCTCTACGTCCACCTGCCCTGGTGCGTGCGCAAGTGCCCGTATTGCGATTTCAATTCGTACGCCCTGCGCGGCCCCGTGCCGGAGCGCGCCTACGTCGATGCACTGCTCGCGGATCTCGATCGGGATCTGGAACGGGAAGGCGCAGGGTCCGCCGACCGGCGTCTGGTCAGTGTGTTTCTGGGTGGCGGTACGCCGAGTCTGTTCCCGGCGCGGGCGGTGGCGCGGCTGCTGGACGGGGTGCGCTCTCGGTTTCCGGCGCCGTTCGATCCGGAGGTGAGTCTCGAGGCGAACCCCGGCACCGTCGAGCGGGGGCGGTTCGCGGAGTTGCGCGCGGCCGGTGTCAATCGCCTGTCCATCGGGGTGCAGAGTTTTCAGGCACATCTGCTGGCGCGCATCGGGCGCATCCACGGGCGCGCCGAGGCCCTGGCGGCCGCCGAGGAGGCGCATCGGGCCGGGTTTTCCCGCTTGAATCTGGACCTGATGTACGGATTGCCGGGGCAGACGCGTGCCGAGGCCCGCGACGACTTGCTCACCGCCTGTGCACTGGGGCCGGACCATGTTTCGCTCTACCAGCTCACGCTGGAGCCGGGTACGCCGTTTCACCGGCGGCCACCGCCGTTGCCCGAGGAAGACACGGTCTGGGCGATGCAGTGTGGCGCCGAGGAGTCCCTTGCGGCGCGCGGCTATGATCGCTACGAGGTCTCGGCCTATGCGCGCGCGGGCGGACAGTGTCGGCACAACCGCAACTACTGGGAGTTCGGGGACTACCTGGGGATCGGCGCCGGCGCCCACGGCAAGTTCACCCGGCTCCCGGAGTGGCGGGTCGGCCGATGCTGGAAGCAGCGGCGCCCGGCGTGTTACCTCGAGACCGCGTCCGGGGCGCACCGGGTCGCCGGGCGGTCATGGCCGGGTCCCGCGGATCTCGTCTTCGAGTTCATGATGAATGTCCTGCGCCTGACCGGGGGATTCGCGCCGGCGCTCTTCGAGGCGCGCACCGGGTTGCCCTTCGCGCGCGCGGCGCCCGTGCTGCGGGAGGCCGCGGATCTCGGGTTGGTGCGGCTCGATGCTTCCTGCGTACGGACCACGGCGCGCGGTCGACGGTTTCTCAACGAGGTGTTGGTGCGTTTTCTCCCGGAGGGTGACGCCCGTGATCGGGCCGGTGCGGGGTGAGCGGCCGTACCGGGGAGGGAAGCGTTTCCACCCCGGCGGACTTGCAGTATCGGGAATCGGCACCATGTCGAGGATCGCCCGGAGTCGCCGTTTTCCCGCCTCCCGGACTGCCTCCTCCGAACCGTCCACCCGCCCGGCGCGGGGGTTTTCGACGGCCCCCGCCCTGGCTTGGTTTATGCACAACCTGGGTGCGGCAACCGTTGCTCCGGGGGTTTCGCCGGTAAAATTCCAAGATTCCCGCGGATTTATCGATAACGAATTGTTTTTTAAAGATAGACGGGAACGGTCATTTTGTAATCGTTTTGTAAAAGTCCTAAAGGGACTGAGACGTTGGCAGCTTTGATCCCATTTCTTCCACAACGTTATCCACAGGTTTTGTGGATAAGGGAAATTCTATTCAGAAACATACCGTTATCTTGAGGCGGCTGGCGGCCCCGCGCGCGGGCTTCGGTAACATGTTGTTTAATAAAAAAAGAAATATGAAAGCCCGCAGTGCGCCATCGCCCTCTCGTACCGGCATCGGCCTATGCTATCCTGCAACCAAAGAAGACCCGAAGAAAATCCGGTGCGCCGGAGGAGGGGTGTATGGCCAAGCCCGCCATCCACGGCTTCGACTTCGAACATTGGGCCGCATTGGCACGCACCGATCCGCTCGGCTTCGAAGCCGAGCGGGCCGCGGTCGTGGAGGCGGCGATCCGCCGTGCGCCACGGGATCGTCAGCGTCGCCTGCGCGGACTCCAATGGCGTATCGATCAGGTGCGGCGCACGACCCGCAGCCCGTTGGTGGCGTGCCAGCGGATCCAGGGCATGATGTGGGAGGCGGTGCTGTGCGACGGCGGTCTGCTCGACAACCTGCACCGCCTGTCGGAAATCGGGGGCGGCGTTCCAGCGCGGCCGCAGGCTCCAGAGCGGGAAGCTATCGTGCTCGCGTTCCGGAACCCGGCGGTGCGTCGCTGACCGGGCCTTGTGGGGCCGGCGCCTTTCCAGTACCATCCCACTCCCTTTCGGCCCGTGACCCGCGTCGTCACGGCCAGCGGGCCGGGACGTTCCGGACCGAGAGGTTTGCCGAGGATCTTCCATGAAGCCGGACATTCATCCCCCATACCGTGAGATTACGGTGACCTGCAGCTGTGGCAACCGTTTCACGACCCGTTCCACCGCGACGCAGGATCTGCACATCGAGATCTGCTCCCAGTGCCACCCGTTCTACACGGGCAAGCAAAAGATCGTGGATACCGCGGGGCGGGTCGAGAAGTTCCGCCGCAAGTATGGGATCAAGAGCGCCTGATCGTCCGACGTCGGCGCTTGCGGCCCGGGCGTTCGGTCGAGGAGTCGTCGCACCCGGATCGAGAACCGGGTGCGCGTGGCGCAGTGACCCGGCCGATCCGGCCGGGCGCGTTGGAGCGGCGACCCCGTAGCGCGTCCCCCCGGTGCGTAGCGGATATCTTTGCGAGCCCTGAGCCCGGATGCACGACTGGATACGCAATCGGAGGGCGCCCCGGGCGGGCGCCTTTCTCATTGGGTGTCTCGCGCTGGTTGCGACCGCTGCGTGGGCCGCCCCGCGCGCCCCGCAGCGGGCGCGTTGCGGCATCGATCATGTCGATGCACGGGTGCGCGTCACCTATGTCTACGACGGTGATACCGTGCGCCTCGCCGATGGGAACCGGTTGCGGCTGATCGGTATCGATACCCCGGAGTTGCACACCGATCACGGCGGTCCGCAACCCCTGGCGGCGGCCGCGCGGGAGCGCCTGCGCGTCCTGCTGGAACGCCATCGGTACCGATTGCGACTGCGTTTCGATCGGCAGCGGCGCGATGCGTACGGGCGGCTCCTCGCCCACGCCTATTTCGACGGCGGCCGGTCCGTGGAGATCCGGCTGCTGGACGACGGACTGGGCACGGCCCTGGCGATACCGCCCGACCTGTGGCACGTGGAATGCTACCGCGCCGCGGAGGCACGCGCGCGCCGCGCCCGGCGCGGCGTGTGGGCGTTGCCCGCCTACCGGCCGGTACCCGCCGCGCGCCTGCCCGAGGGTGCGCGCGGCTTCCACTTGGTGACCGGCCGGGTGCGGGCGGTGCGCCGCACGCGGCGCTCCGTGTGGTTGGATCTGGAGGGGCGGGTGGCCGTGCGCATCCCGCGCGCCGACCTCATCTATTTCGTCGGTCATGACCTGGAGGGGCTGGCCGGGCACAGGGTGCTCGCGCGCGGTTGGGTGCATCGGTACCGCGGCGGTCTGTTCCTGCGCGTGCGCTACCCGACGGCGCTCGAGGTGTTACCGTGACGGGGGATGTTGCTGTCCCGGCGCGCCGGTGATCGTACCCGCCGGTAGGGCCGGGCGCGCCCGGCCGACGTCGTTGGAATCCGCAGCGTCGTCGAAGTTCCGGGCGTCGTCGGCGGGCCTCGGCCCGCCCTACGGGAATCCCGGTCGTGCTGGTTGAGGTGGACCCGGGTTTGCCTCCCCCCGGAAACTGCGTATTATCCGGAACCCGGCCGGATGGTGCATGGCGGGGCCGGCGCGGACCTCGCTCCTCACGGGCGATGCCATGGCCCGGTCGCGTCCGTTGAACGTCTTCCACCCGGACGGTGAGCCGCGGCCCGACCGACGCTTCGAGGTGCTCGGGTGATCGCCGCCTGCGGAACCACCCCCGGTGGGTGTTCATCCTCTCTGCCGATCGCGAGTGCATCATTACCATGAACGAAGAGCGACTGAAGACCGAAGCGTTGCGCTATCATGCCGAGCCGCGTCCCGGCAAGATCGGCATCCGCGTGACCAAGCCGTGCGCGAGCCGCGACGACCTGCGGCTCGCGTACACGCCGGGGGTGGCCGCGCCGGTGCGCGCCATCGTCGAGGATCCGGAACGGGCGTTCCGCTACACCGCCAAGGGTAACCTGGTGGCGGTCATCACCAACGGCAGCGCGGTCCTCGGCCTGGGCGCGGTCGGCCCGTTGGCGGCGAAGCCGGTGATGGAGGGCAAGGCGGTCCTGTTCAAGGTCTTCGCCGACGTCGACGTGTTCGACATCGAGGTCGACGCGGACACGCCGCAGGCGTTCATCGACACGGTGGTGCGCATCGCGCCGACCTTCGGCGGGATCAACCTCGAAGACATCGCCGCCCCGCAGTGCTTCGAGATCGAACAGGCCCTGATCGAGCAGCTCGATATCCCGGTGTTCCACGACGACCAGCACGGCACGGCGATCATCGTCGCGGCCGGTCTCCTGAACGCCCTGGAACTGCAGGGCAAGACCCTCGGGGAGGCGCGCATCGTGTGTCTGGGTGCCGGCGCCGCGGGGATCGCCTCGATGCGGCTGCTGATCGCACTCGGTGCGAGGAAGGATCATATCCTGATGGTCGATCGCAAGGGCGTCCTGCATACCGGGCGCGACGATCTCAACCCGCACAAGCGGGCGTTGGCGGCGGACACCGACCGGCGTAGTCTCGCCGACGCGATGGACGGCGCCGATGTCTTCATCGGCGTCTCCGGCGGCGGACTGCTGAGCGCGCAGATCGTCGCTTCGATGGCCCCGCGCCCGATCGTCTTTGCGCTGGCGAACCCCGACCCGGAGATCCATCCGAGCGAAGTTCACGCCGTACGCGACGATGTCATCATGGCGACCGGGCGCAGCGATTACCCCAACCAGGTGAACAACGTCCTCGGGTTCCCTTTCATCATGCGCGGGGCGCTCGACGTGCGCGCCCGCGGTGTCACCCGGGGCATGCAGGTCGCGGCGGTGCACGCGTTGCGCGCCTTGGCGCGCGAGCCGGTGCCGCAGGGGGTCTTGGAGGCCTACGAACTGGAGCGGCTGAGTTTCGGACCCGACTACATTCTGCCCAAGCCGGTGGATCCGCGCCTGATCCACCGCGTGGCCCCGGCGGTGGCGCGCGCGGCCGTGGAGGGCGGCGCGGCGCGCACCGGCTATCCGGGGCATTACCCGGCGATGGAGGAGGCGGGCTCCTGATCGAGCCCCGGCGGTTCAGGGTCCGGCCGGTTCCGCGAGCATGCGGATCACGGCCTCCAATGTCGCGCGGCGCATGGGCCGCCCGTCCACCGGGCTGCACGGTGCTTGGCGGATGCCGTTGACCGGAAACACCGTCAGGTCGATCGGAGTCTCCCCGGCCACGAAGCGGAATACGGGGAACACCGCGCTCTGGTCCCGCCCCACGCGTAGTTTGCGCTCGCCGCGCTCGAACGGGATGTGCTCCTGGAGCAGGAACAGCACCACCTCCTCCGGCGTGTCGGCGAACAGATGCAGATCGATGTCGGAGTGCCCGCCGGCGGTGCCCTCGAGCACCGACCCCACCAGCCGCGAGTTGAAACGGGCGAAGAATTCCATGGCCTCGCGCGCCCGTTCGCGCAACTGTCGCAAGCGGCGCGGCTGGGTGGCGGACTGGAACAGGCGCTGATAGGCGGCGAGTTCCTGTTCGATTTCCACGTTGCGCGGCAGGTTCCGGGTCTCCGGGACCCCGAGGTGCCCGGCGGCCTTGCGCTTGGCGGCCAGGAAGTCGTCGATCCCCTGCTCGGCCATGATGCGCGCCGCCTCAACGGCGATGCGTCGGCGCATCTGCTGATTTCTGGTGGAGCCTCGAGTGGCCACGGGTCTCTCGTGCGCTCGCGTCGAAGGTGCCGTCACCGGTCGTCGCGAAGGATTATGCACGGCATGGACGATTCCCGCCAAGCCCGAACGGCTATGGCGGGAGTACCGCGGCACGGTTTCGGCGGCGGACAGGCACCTAGAACAACGGCGCCGGCGTGCGACTGCCGTCGGAGTGCGTCGCCGGCCACTCGGGGCGGTGCGGGCCCCTCGGTTTGGCCCGCGGGGCGTAGCGGGCGCGGAAGCTCTCGAAGATCGCGTCCGGGTTGTCGGGGGAGGTGGGGCGTCCGGTATCGCGATCGATGCGCACGGTGACGATCCCGGGCGGCTGCGGGATCGGGCGTTGCGGGACCCCCTTCAGGGCCGCGGCCATGAACTCGATCCAGATCGGCAGGGCGGCGCGCGCGCCGGTCTCGCCGCGTCCCAGGGGGGCCGGCTGATCGAAGCCCACCCACGCGATGGTGGTCAGGTCGCGGTTGAAGCCGCAGAACCACGCATCGCGTTGATCATTGGTGGTGCCGGTCTTGCCGGCCAGATCGGTGCGTTTCAGGATTCGGGCGCGCCGACCGGTCCCGCGGCGGATGACATCCCTCATCATGGATACCATGAGGTAGTCGTTTTGCGCCGAGATGACCCGCGGCGCGGCATCGGGTGACGGCGTGCCGTCGGCGGATCCGGCCGTGCAGTCGGGACAGACCGCGCGCGGCCGTGCCCGATACCGCACCCGTTCGTCGGCGTCCACGATCCGTTCGAGGTAGTAGGGCTCTACACGGTAGCCGCCGTTGGCGAATACCGAGTAGGCGCGCGCCATCTGCAGCGGCGTGACGCTGACGCTGCCGAGCGCCAGCGAGAGGTTGCGCGGCAACTGTCCCGATATGAACCCGAAGCGTCGCACGTAGTCGATGGCATAGCCGATGCCGATCGCCTGCAGCAGACGGATGGAAACCAGGTTGCGCGAATGCACCAGCCCCTCGCGCAGTCGCGTCGGCCCGTGGAAGCGTCCGCTGTAGTTCTCCGGACGCCAGAGGTTCTCCAGCGCGGGATCGTCGAATACCAGCGGTGCGTCGTTGATCAGGCTCGCGGCGGTGTAACCCTTGTGCAGCGCCGCCGAGTAGATGAAGGGTTTGAAGCTCGATCCCGGCTGGCGCTCGGCCTGGACCACGCGGTTGAATTTGCTCCGGTAATAGTCGAAGCCGCCGACCAGGGCGCGGACCGCCCCGTCGTGCGGGTCCACCGAGACGAGGGCGCCCTGCACGGCGGGCGGCTGTGCCAGCCACCAGTGCCTTGCACGGCGGTAGAGGTAGACGACGTCTCCCGGGGCGAGCACGTCCGCGGCGCGCTCGGGCCGCGGGCCGGTGCGGTCCACGTCGATATAGCGCCGCGCCCAGGACAGGACGTCCCAATCGAGCACGGCGCTGCGACCCGCCCCCAGATAGAGGACGGCGGCGCGTTTGCGGAGCGCCGTGACGATGCCCGGGCGTAGGTCGCCGCTCGCCGGGACGTCGGCCAGTATCCGGTCGAGGCGCGCGGGCTCGCGCAGCAGGGCCGTGTCGATCCTGCGCACCGGGCCCCGGTAGCCGTGGCGTCGGTCATAGGCCAGCAGCCCGTCGCGCAGGGCGCGGTTGGCGTCGCGCTGCAGACGTGCGTCCAGGGTGGTGTAGACGCGGTAGCCCGCCGTGTACGCCTGCGGCCCGTAGCGGGTCACCATTTCGGCGCGCACCAACTCGGCTACGTAGGGTGCGCGCACCCCCACGGTGAGCGTATGCAGGCCGGCGGTGACCGGCTCCGCCATGGCCCGTTCGTAGGTCTGCCGGTCGATGTATCCCAGCGCGAGCATACGCCCGAGGACATACCCGCGCCGTGCCTTGGCCCGGCGCGGGTCGGCCACCGGGTTGTCGCGCGAGGGCGCCTTGGGCAGCCCGGCGATCATGGCGATCTGCGCCGGGCTCAACCGATCGAGATTCTTGCCGTAATAGATTTGGGCGGCGGCGCCGACGCCGTAGGCCCGGTTGCCCAGGTAGATCTTGTTGAGATAGAGGTCCAGGACCTCCTGCTTGGTCAGCTCGCGGTTGATCTTGAGGGCGAGGAAGATCTCCTTGAGCTTGCGGGTGAAGGTCTTCTCGCGACTCAGGAAGAAGTTGCGGGCGACCTGCATCGTGATGGTGCTGCCGCCCTGGGACTTGTGGCCGGTACGGATCAGTTCGAAGGCCGCGCGAACGAGTCCATGGTAGTCGACGCCCGGATGCCGGAAGAATCGTTCATCCTCGGCGGCCAGGAACGCACGGACGACCAGGGGCGGCAGGTCTGCGTACGCCACCGGGATGCGGTGCTTTCCGCCGAACTCGGCGATCAGCGCACCGTCCCCGGCATAGACCCGCAACGGGACCTGGAGGCGTATGTCGCGCAGGTGCGTTACCGAGGGCAATTGCGGTTCCAGATAGAGGTAGATTGCGAACAGCGTCACGACTCCGGCCGTAAAGCCGGCGAGGAGGATGCCGATAACGAGTCGCAACGCCTTGAACAGGGGTTTCATCGGGCGCCGGCGCTCGGGCGGGAAGCTGTGATGGGTTTCATGGAAGAAAACGCCGGGAAGCCGAAGAATTTTGTTAAGTCGGAGAGTGGTCGTGCCGTTACGCTTTTCGTTGACACCGGATGGTCTCTGGAGTGTAATTTCGGACGCGTGGCTTGTCCCGCAAGCTAACGCTCTAAAAAGGATATAAAAAACCGTGCTGGGGTTCAAAGGGAAACGAGCACCCCTACTGGGGATCGACATCAGCAGCACGGCCGTAAAGCTGCTCGAGCTGGGGCACGATGGTCCGCGCTACCGGGTGGAGAGTTACGCGGTGGCCCCGTTGTCCCAGAACGCCGTGGTGGAGAAGAGCATCGCCGACGTCGAGGCGGTCGGCGAGTCGGTGCGTCGCGCGGTGGAGAAATCGCGGACCCGCCTGAGGAACGTCGCCGTGGCCGTCGCCGGCTCGGCGGTGATCACCAAGGTCGTCCAGCTCGAGGCCGGACTCAGCCCGGAAGAGCAGGAGAGCCGGGTCCAACTCGAGGCGGATCAGTATATCCCCTATCCGCTGGAGGAGATCAACCTGGATTTCGAGGTGCTGGGGCCGAACGAGAAGAACCCCCAGCAGGTGGACGTCCTACTCGCCGCCTCGCGCAGCGAGAACGTCGAGACCCGCGTCGCCGCCCTGGAGATCGCCGGGCTTACCGCCAAGGTGGTGGACGTCGAGGGCTTCGCGATGGAGAACGCCTTCTCCCTGATCGCCGAGCAGATACCGGACGCCGGGGCGGACAGGACCGTCGCCGTGCTCGACGTAGGCGCCACCATGACCACGCTCAACGTGCTCCACGATCGCAAGATCATCTACACTCGCGAGCAGGTCTTCGGCGGCAAGCAGCTCACCGAAGAGATCATGCGTCGCTACGGGCTCTCCTATGAGGAGGCCGGGCAGGCCAAGAAGCAGGGCGGACTGCCCGACAACTACATGACGGAGGTCCTGGAGCCGTTCAAGGACGCCATGGCCCAACAGGTCGGCCGCTCGCTGCAATTCTTCTTCTCGTCCAGCCAGTACGATAACGTCGATCATATCGTGCTCGCCGGCGGCAGCGCGTCGATTGCGGGCGTGGACGAGTTGATCGAGGAGCGGGTGGGGACCGGTACCACCATCGCCAACCCGTTTGCGAACATGACGCTGGCCTCGCGGGTCAATCCCCAGTCCCTTGGCAACGACGCCCCGGCCCTGATGATCGCCTGCGGCCTGGCCCTGCGGAGCTTCGACTGACATGGCGTGCATCAACCTGTTGCCCTGGCGCGAGGAGCTGCGCAAAGAGCGCCAGCGCGAGTTCATTACCATACTCGCCGGGGCCGCGGTGCTGGCCGGGCTGGTGGTGCTGTTGGTCCATATACGGGTGAGCGGCATGATCGGTTACCAGAACAGTCGCAACCAGTATCTGCACCAACAGATCACACGGCTCGACGGGCGGATCCGCAAGATCAAGGATCTCGAGTCGACGAAGACGAAACTCCTGGCGCGCATGGAGATCATCCAGCGCCTGCAGCACAGTCGACCCGAGGTGGTACATCTGTTCCAGGAGATGGTGACCACGCTGCCGCACGGGGTGTACCTCAAGGGAATCGTGCAGAGCGGCGACAACCTCAAAATCCAGGGCGTGGCCCAGTCGAATGCGCGGGTGTCGGAATACATGCGCAGGCTCGATGCGACCCGCTGGCTGACCAATCCGCGGTTGGACGTGATCCGCACGCACTCCACCGTCAATGGCCGGGTCAGCAATTTCACGCTCCAGGTCGGCGAGGCCATGCCGAAGAACGAGGGCGCGGGCGCGGGCGCGGCGGGAGCGAAGCGCGCCGGGCGGAGGGCCGGGCGGTGAATCTGTCGGATCTCAAGAACCTCGACCTGGACGTCAACAACGCCGGCAGTTGGCCCTGGCCGGTCAAGGGCGTGGCGATCGCGCTGGTCGCGGTGGTGGTGCTGTTCGCCGGCTACTGGTTCGATCTCAGCACCCAGTGGGCCGACCTGCAGCAGGCGCGGCAGAAGGAGACCTCGCTCAAGCAGGTCTTCGAGTTCAAACAGCGCAAGGCCGCGAACCTCAATGCCTATGAGAAGCAGCTCGCCGAGATGCGCAAGTCCTTCGGTGCCATGCTGCGCCAGCTTCCGAGCAAGACCGAGGTGCCCGATCTGCTGGTGGACATCTCCCAGACGGGCCTGGCCAGCGGGCTGGAATTCCGCCTGTTCAAGCCGAAAGCGGAGATTCGAAAGGACTTCTACGCCGAACTCCCGATCCGCATCGAGGTCACCGGCACCTACCACCAGTTCGGGAAATTCGTGAGCGGCGTGGCCGCGCTGTCGCGAATCGTGACGCTGCACAATATCTCGATCAAACCGAAAGGGAAGGGCGGCAAGCTCGTGATGGACCTCACGGCGAAGACCTATCGGTACCTCGAAGAAGGGGGGGCCGGCGGATGAGCGCCGGCGCCCGTATGGTCCGCTCGCGCGGCGCGGCGTTGGCGGCGGCGCTGGCGGCGGTGATCCTGCTTGGCGGCTGCAGCGGCGACCGGATGTCCAATCTGCATCGTTGGGTGCGCCGGGTCGAGGCCCGCCGGGGCGGGCACATCTCGCCGCTTCCGAAGGTCAAGTTGTACCGTAAATTCATCTACAGCGCCTTCGATCTGCGCGACCCGTTCTCACCGTCCCGGCTCGACGGGGCGGCCAAGGTGAAGGCGGGCGGCAACAGCCGGTTGCGTCCCGACGCCAAACGCCCGCGCGCGCCCCTGGAGGCCTTTCCGCTGGACGCGCTGCGCATGGTCGGCACCCTCGGAAAGAACGGGCGCATCTGGGCCCTGGTGCGCGCCCCCGATGGCACTATCTACCCGGTGCACGATGGCGACCACATGGGCCGGAACTACGGAAAGATCGTGAAGATCAGCGAGAACAAATTGAATCTGGTCGAGATCATACCCGACGGTATGGGGGGTTGGATGAAGCGCCCGGCCTCCCTGGCACTGAAGTAGGAAATCCCATGGGGAGCACTGCGATGACGTTTCTTCAGACAGTCCGCACCGCGGGTCGCCGGGCGGGCGCGGCCGGAGTTCCGGAAGGCGGCGGGCATCGCCTCGTGCCTCTGCTTGCGCTTGCCGCAGTGGTGCTGCTCGCCGGATCGGTTTCCGCCGCACCGGCGCACGCCGTCAACGCTCTGGAGAACATCGGCTTCACCGCCCTTCCGGGCGGTGAGGTCCAGGTAGTACTCACCCTGGCGAAACCGGCCCCGCAGCCGGTGGGGTTCGCCACCGACCACCCGGCGCGCATCGCGCTGGACCTCCCGGACACGCGCAACGCGCTGGCGAAGAAGACCCAGTCCATCGGTATCGGCGTGGCGCGCAGCATTACGACCGCGCAGGCCGACGGGCGGACCCGCGTGGTCCTGAATCTGGTGCAACTGGTCCCCTACGATGTGCGGGTCGCGGGCAACAAAGTCTACGTGACGCTGAACGGCGCCCCCGCGCAAGGCGCGGGGGCGGCCGCCGCATCCGTGTCGCCCGTCGCCGCAGGGGCCGTGCGGCCGGGGATCACCGGCGTGGATTTCCGCCGCGGCGCGGTCGGCCAGGCCCTGATCACCGTGGACCTGGCCGATTCCTCCGTGTCATGGAATCTCCACGGGAAAGGCAAGAAGATCTACGTGGATTTCATGAACGCGAACCTGCCGGCCCGGCTCGAGCAGCGGCTCGACGTGACCGATTTCGCTACGCCGGTGACCCACGTGGACACCTATGTGAGGGGCAACGGCGTGCGCATGGCCATCGCCGCCCACGGTCAGCATGAGGACATGGCCTATCAGTCCGGCGACAAGCTCACCATCGAGATCAAGCCGGTGACCGCCGCCCAGAAGGAGGCGCAGGCCAAGGCCAAGTTCAAATACACCGGCCGGCGCCTGTCTCTGAACTTCCAGAACATCCGGACGCGTGCGGTGCTGCAGTTGATCGCGGATTTCACCGGAAAGAACATCGTCGTCAGCGACAACGTCAAGGGCAGCCTGACGTTGCGTCTGAAAAACGTACCGTGGGATCAGGCCCTGGCCATCATCCTCCAGACCCAGGGCCTGGGGCAGCGCCACATCGGCAACGTGATCTGGGTGGCGCCGAGCAAGGAGATCGCCGCCCGGGAGAATCGCGAGGCCAAGACACGGAAGCAGTTGCAGAAGCTCGAGCCGCTGCGTTTCGAGTCCATCCAGATCAACTACGCCAAGGCCTCGGATATCGCCAAGCTGTTGCAGTCCGGGCAGGGTTCGAAGAGCGGCGGCTTCCTGTCGTCGCGGGGCAGCGTGATGGTCGATGCGCGCACCAACACCCTCCTGGTCCAGGATACCCTGGCGCGGCTCGGCGAGATCCGCAAGCTCGTGCGGACCCTGGACATCCCGGTGCGCCAGGTGTTGATCGAATCACGGGTGGTGATCGCCAACAACGACTGGAGCCGTGGCCTGGGCGCGAAGTTCGGTTTCAGCCGGGCCACCACGTTCGGCAGCAATGGAAGCCAGTACGCCGTAGGGGGCACGATCTCCGGCGGACTTGCCCCGCCATCGCCCGGTGGCGGCATTACCGCTTTCCAACCGGTCGGCGGCAGCTCGGCCGGCAGCGGCGTCGAGGGCCTGATCTCCTCGCTCCCGGTCGTCAACCCGACCGCCGCCCTGGGGATCGTGGTGGGCCGTATCGGCAGCCACCTGCTGCAACTGGAACTCTCCTCCATGCAGGCCGAGGGCCGGGGCGAGGTGGTCTCCAGTCCGCGGGTCATCACCGCCAACGACAGGACGGCGACGATCGAGCAGGGCGTCGAGATCCCCTACCAGCAGGCGACCTCGAGCGGCGCCACCTCGGTGCAGTTCAAGAAGGCGGTGCTGAGTCTGAAGGTGACGCCGCACATCACGCCCGACAACCGGATCATCATGGACCTCGAGGTCAACAAGGACAGCGTCGGTCAGGTGTTCTTCGGGGTGCCGAGCATCGATACCAACAACGTCCAGACCCAGGTGTTGGTGGATAACGGGGAGACGGTGGTGCTCGGCGGCATCTACCAGCACACCGACAAGCGGCAGAAGAACAGCATCCCGTTCCTCGGGGATATCCCCGGCCTCGGGTTCCTGTTCCGCAACACCCAGAAGACCAACAACCGTTCGGAGCTTTTGGTGTTCGTGACGCCCAAGATCATGAAGGACGTCCTGCACGTCGATCAGACCCGCTTCAACACCGTCGGCACGACCCGATAGCGGGCGATCCGGACGGGAAGGCCCGGTGACGGGCCTTCCCGCGTTTGCGGGGTTCCACTTGCGGTACCCCGGCCTTTCTGGCATATCTGCCCCATGGGCAAAGCCGTCAATCTGTTCCTGGTCGGGCCGATGGGGGCCGGCAAGACCACGATCGGGCGCCAGTTGGCGCGTTCCCTGGAACTCGCGTTCCATGACAGCGACCGCGAGATCGAGTCCCGCACCGGGGCCGATATCCCGCTGATCTTCGATCTCGAGGGCGAGGCGGGTTTCCGCGCCCGCGAACGGGCGGTACTGGAGGAACTCACGCGCCTGGACGGGGTGGTATTGGCCACCGGCGGCGGTGCGGTGCTGGACGCGCGCAACCGCGAAGACCTGCGGGCCGGGGGTCGCGTAATCTACCTGGAGACCTCGGTCGCCCAACAGCTCGAACGCACCACCCGCGACCGGCACCGGCCGCTGCTGCATACCGACGACCGTCGCGCCCGGTTGGAGGCGTTGACGGCGGTGCGCGCCCCTCTCTACCGGGAGGTCGCGAATCTGGTGGTGAAGACCGACGGGCGCAGTGTGCAGGCGGTGGTCGCCGAGATCCTGCAGCGCCTCGCTGCGAATCCCTGAGTCCGACGGGCTGTTAGAATGTCGCACATGAGAATGAAAACCCTGCAAGTCGATCTCGGATCGCGCAGCTACCCGATCTATATCGGATCCGGGTTGCTGGATCGCGCCGAATTGTTCGTACGCCATATCCAGGGGCGTCGGGTGCTGGTGGTGTCCAACGAGACCGTGGCGCCCCTCTACCTCGAGCGGCTGCAGAAGTCGCTCGCGGGTTTTCAGTGCGACGCGGCGATCCTCCCCGACGGGGAGCAGTACAAGACCCTGGAGGTCACGGGGCGCGTCTTCGACACGCTCCTCGAGCGGTGCCACGACCGCGAGACCACGCTGATCGCGCTCGGCGGCGGGGTGATCGGGGACATCACCGGATTCGCGGCCGCCTGCTATCAGCGCGGCGTGCCCTTCATCCAGGTCCCGACCACGCTGCTCGCGCAGGTCGACTCCTCGGTCGGCGGCAAGACCGGCGTCAACCACCCCCTGGGCAAGAACATGATCGGCGCGTTCCATCAGCCGCGCTGCGTGGTGGCGGATATCGATACCCTGGCGACCCTGGAGGAGCGCCAACTGCGCGCCGGGATCGCCGAGATCATCAAGTACGGGCTGATCCAGGATCGCGAATTCTTCGAGTGGCTGGAGGCCCACATGGAGGCGCTGGCGGGGCGCGAACCCGAGGCCGTGACGTTCGCGGTGGAGCGCTCCTGCCGCGACAAGGCGCAGGTGGTGGCCGTCGACGAGCGCGAGAGCGGGCAGCGCGCGCTGCTTAACCTGGGCCATACTTTCGGACACGCGATCGAGACCGGGAGCGGCTATGGCAACTGGCTGCACGGCGAAGCGGTGGCCGCCGGTATGTGTATGGCGGCGCGCCTGTCGGCGCGTCAGGGCTGGCTGGCGGAGGCGACGGTGGAGCGCATCGAGGCATTGGTGCGCCGCGCACGCCTGCCGGTGGTCCCGCCGGCCGAGATCGCATCCCGATTGCGTGAGTGGATGGCGGTGGACAAGAAGGTCCGGGACGGACGACTGCACTTGGTCCTGCTGCGCGGGATCGGCCGCGCGGTGCTGACCGACGACTTCGACGAGGCCGCGCTGGCGGCGGTCCTCGAGGAGGGGGCGGCCCCGGCCGGGGCCTGAGCGGGCGGGGCGCGACGCGGGCGGGGGGATCGAAGGGCGTGCGCATCTATCTGCAGATCCCGGCGATGGACGGCGGCGCGCCGCGCTTTTGTCACCTGATCCTGCTCGCAGATCTGTGGGAGGGTTGGACGCTGGTCCGGGAGTGGGGCGTCCAGGGCGGCGCCGGGCGCGTGCGGCGCCAGTACTACGCCGGCCGCGAGGAGGCCGAGCAAGCGCTCATCGCGGCCCGCGATCAGCAATTGCGACGCGGCTACCGGGTGGTCTTCGTCGAGGGGGGCACCCGCGGGATCTGAGGGGTGCGGTGCGCCCGGAGCGGGAGAGGGAGATGGCATCCAATCCGGGACGGGACGGGCCGGCCGGCGATCCCCCCTATGTTGCGGCGCTCGGCTTGCGCGAGGGGCCGTTCGGCGCCGTTCGCGGATCCGCCTCTTTCTATTATGAAGACTCGGCGATCCTCCAGCGCTTCAATCTCCTCCGCCATCTGATCCAGTCGACCGGGCTGCTGGTCGTGGTCCAGGCCCCCGAGGGCGGAGGCAAGACCACCCTGCTCGAGCAGCTCCAGGCGCACGCCGACGAGAGTTGGCGCGTGCAGCGCCTCGGCGGCGCCCTCCCCCCGCAGGGAGTCGCCGCCCTGTACGCGCAACTGGCCGGGGGCTTGGCCGGGGTGGAGCCGGCGATCCTTGCGAACGGCAAGGCGATACGCGCCGCGTTTGCGCGCTTGCGCGAGGATGCGCAGTTGCCGGTCATCCTCGCGGACGACGCTCATCTCCTGCCGGTCCCGGTTCTCGAGGCGCTCATCTCGCTGGCCGGCCCGCCGGCACCCGGCTCCGCCCGTGTCGTACTGTTCGCCGAACCCTCTCTGCAGGCCACCCTCGAAGGAATGGTGCTTCCCGCTGAATTGCGCGCCTCGCTCCGCGTCGAGGCGCTGCCGGCATTCACACCCGGGCAGACGGCGGCTTATCTCATGCACCGGCTGCTGGCCGCGGGTTTGTCCGGAGACGGTCCGTTCACGGCCCGCCAAGTCCGGCAGATCCACCGTGCCGCCCGGGGGTTGCCCGGGCGTATCCATGAACAGGCCCACCGCCTGCTCTTGGGCGCCGGTGCACAGGGCGCGCGCGCGAACCGGTCGACGGCGCCGCGCCTGAGGTCGGCCCTCGGTTTTCTGGTGTTGGCCGGTGTGGCGGCGGTGGGGTTGATCGAGGTACAAGGGCCGCTGGGACGGTGGCTCGCGGGACGCGCGAGTGCGCCCGGCGGTGGAGCGCCACCGGCTCCGGTGGTGCGGATGCACCCCGCCCGGGTGGCGGGCTCCATTGCCGCGATTCCGTCCGCCCCTCCGGTCCCACCGACTGCGCAAGCCCCCGTCGCATCGCCGCCCGCCACCCCCCCTTCCGGGCGTTCGCCCGCGCAACCGGGCCCGCCGGCGGGCACCGTCGCACCGGTGTTCGCCGCAACCGGGGTGGAGGAGCGGTCGCGCCAAGTCGTAACCCTGATTCCTCACGGTGCGCCGGCCCCGGCGCCGAGGCCGGCGGTTCGCGCAGGCGTTCACCCGCCTGGAAGCGCATCGCAACCGTCGGTGGCTCCGGTGCCGCAGCCCCGGCTTCACGCCTCCGCCCGGGTGCCATCGCGACCCGTTGGGCGGCAATCGACGAACGTGCACACGGTGGCTTGGCTGATGCGTCAGGACCCGCATCACTATACGGTACAGGTCATCGTAGTACGCCGGCGCGACGCATTGCCGCGGCTGCTTCAACGGCATCGTTGGGCGGCGCCGGTAGCGTGGTTTCCGGTAACCGGCAAGCGCGACCGCGAAACGCTCTACGCGTTGGTGTACGGCGTATATCCTTCCCGCGAGGCGGCCGTGCGGGCGGCGGTGACTCTCCCGCGCGCCCTGCGTTCCACCCGCCCCTGGGTGCGAAGCCTGGCCTCCGTGCAGGCCGCGATTCGCACCGCGTCTACCCCCGGAGTGCGCTGAGGTCGCACGGCAGACACGGATCTTTCCGGCACTCGTGCGCAACCTACGGAAAACTTGGGGGAAAGACCGATGCCGGCGGGCCGTCGCTTCATTGAACACCCTCTCCCGCGGCGCTATACTGCACGGCCCTTTGCCTGCGGCCGGCTTGCCGCGCGGCGGGTTGATCGCGCGTCCGAACCGGGCGCGGCGCGTTTGCGAAGCCGAGGTATGACTGCTGCCGTGAGTGCCAACCGCCCTCCTTCCTCCGGCCTGTACCATCCGTCCTTCGAACGGGACAACTGCGGATTCGGACTGATCGCGCAGATGGATGGGAAGCCCAGCCATTGGTTGGTGCAAACCGCGATCGGTTCGCTGGCCCGGCTTACTCATCGCGGCGCCGTGGCCGCCGACGGCAAGAGCGGCGACGGGTGCGGGCTGCTGATGAGCCTGCCCGACGCCTTCCTGCGTGCGACGACCGCCGAACAGGGCCTGGAACTCGGCGCGCGCTATGCCGTCGGGGTCGTGTTCCTGAACTCGGATCGTCCGGCGGCCGAGGCCGCGCGCCGGCGTTTGGGCGAGGCGCTGGCGGCGCAGGGGCTGGCGACCGTCGGCTGGCGCGCCGTGCCCACCGACCCCGCCGCGTGCGGGGCCGAGGCATCGAAGACTCTGCCGGTGGTGGAGCAGGTGTTTGTCCGGGCGCCCGACGACCTCGACGAGGCGGCCCTGGAACGGCGGCTCTACATCGCGCGCCGGCACGCCGAGAAGGCGCTGGAGGGCGAGGATCCGGTGTTCTACGTGCCGAGCCTTTCCGCCCGGGTGATCTCCTACAAGGGCCTGGTGATGCCGGACAATCTGCCGGTGTTCTATCCGGATCTGCGGGATCCGCGCTTGGCCTCCTCGCTGTGCGTATTCCACCAACGATTCTCGACCAACACCTGGCCGCAGTGGCGTCTCGCCCAGCCGTTCCGCTACCTGGCGCACAACGGCGAGATCAACACGATCCGGGGCAACCGCCACTGGGCGATCGCCCGAGCCTACAAGTTCGAGAGCCCGTTGCTCCCGGAGTTGGCGGACGTGCGGCCCTGGGTGTCCATGGAGGGCTCGGATTCGTGCAGTCTCGACAACATGCTCGAGGCGCTGCTCGCGGGCGGTATGGACCTGTTCCGGGCCATGCGGTTGCTGATCCCGCCGGCGTGGCAGAACGTCGAGACCATGGATCCGGACCTGCGCGCCTTCTACGAGTATCACTCGATGCACATGGAGCCCTGGGACGGACCCGCGGGTATCGTTCTTACCGACGGGCGCTACGCCGCCTGCAGCATGGACCGCAACGGCCTGCGCCCGGCCCGCTACGTGCTGACCCGCGACCGGCACATCACCCTGGCCTCCGAGATCGGCGTCTACGACTACGAGCCGGGCGACGTGCTGTGCAAGGGGCGCCTGATGCCCGGTCAGATGATCGCCGCCGATACCGCCACCGGCCGGTTGCTGCTGCCGGCGGATATCGACCACCGGCTTAAGTCGGGCCGGCCCTACAAGCAATGGCTCGGGCGGTACGCGCGTCGTATCGAGTCCACGCTGGAGGCCGAGCCCCTGACGAGCGCGCCGCTCGATGAGGCCGAACTCGGCGTCTACCAGAAGCTGTTCCAGGTGACCTTCGAGGAACGTGACCAGATCCTGCGCGTGCTCGCCGAGGCCGGCCAGGAGGCGATCGGTTCGATGGGCGACGACACACCCCTTCCCGTGCTCTCGACGCGGGCGCGTTCGCTGTACGACTATTTCCGCCAGCAGTTCGCGCAGGTCACCAATCCGCCCATCGACCCGCTGCGCGAGCAGATCGTGATGTCGCTGGAGACCTGCTTCGGCCGCGAGCAGAACCTGTTCGAGGAAACGCCCGAGCACGCGCGGCGCCTCCTCATCGACTCGCCCCTGCTCTCGGAGGACAAGTTTCGCCGGCTGCTGGCGCAGGACGATCCGGAGTACGCCCACCGGGTCCTGGATCTGAACTACCGGCTCGCGGAGGGTCTGCGCGGCGCACTCGAGGCGTTGTGCGAGCGGGCCGTGCAGGCGGTGCGCGAGGGCGCGGTGATCCTGGTGCTGTCCGATCGTGCCCTGCGCGAGGACCGGATCCCGATCCACGCGCTGTTGGCGACCGGCGCGGTGCATCATCGGCTGATCCGCGAAGGCCTGCGTTGCGACGCAAACCTGGTGGTGGAGACCGGGACCGCCCGCGATCCTCAACACTACGCCTGCCTGATCGGCTACGGCGCCACCGCCGTCTACCCCTATCTCGCCTATGAGTGCCTTCACGACCTGATCCGCACCGGCGAGGTCCGGGGCCGGGACGCGAGCGCGCTGGGCCTTGCCTACCGCAAGGGGATCAACAAGGGCCTCTACAAGATCATCTCGAAGATGGGCATCTCGACGATCACCAGCTACCGCGGGGCCCAGCTCTTCGAGATCGTGGGGCTGCACGAGGACGTGGTGGAGTTGTGCTTCGCCGGCACGGTGAGCCGCATCGGCGGCGCCCATTTCGAGGATCTGGAGCAAGACCAGGCGGGCCTGGCGCGCCGCGCGTGGAACCCGCGCGCCCCGGTCGATCAGGGCGGGCTGCTCAAGTTCATCTATGGGGGCGAGTATCACGCCTACAATCCGGACGTCGTTCAGGCGCTGCATCGCGCCGTTCGCAGCGGCAAGCAGGACGATTACCGCGAGTATGCGGAACGGGTCAACACCCGCCCGGTCACGGTGCTGCGCGACCTGCTGGCCCTGCGCGAGGAGGTCGAGCCGGTGCCGATCGAGGAGGTGGAGCCGGCCGAGGAGCTCGTCCGGCGCTTCGACAGCGCCGGCATGTCGCTGGGCGCGCTCTCGCCGGAGGCGCACGAGACGCTCGCCGAGGCGATGAACCGCCTGGGCGGACGCTCCAACTCGGGCGAGGGGGGCGAGGACCCGAAGCGCTACGGCACGATCCGCTCCTCCAAGATCAAGCAGGTGGCCTCCGGGCGCTTCGGGCTCACGCCGGCCTACCTGGTGAGCGCCGAAGTCCTGCAGATCAAGGTCGCGCAGGGCGCCAAGCCGGGCGAGGGCGGACAGTTGCCCGCCCACAAGGTCAACGAGATGATCGCGCAACTGCGCTACGCGAAGCCCGGTATCGCATTGATCTCACCGCCGCCGCACCACGACATCTATTCCATCGAGGACTTGGCGCAGCTCATCTTCGACCTCAAGCAGGTGAACCCGCAGGCGCTGGTATCCGTGAAGCTGGTCTCCGAGGCGGGCGTGGGGACCATCGCCGCCGGGGTGGCCAAGGCGTACGCGGACCTCATCACCATCGCCGGCTACGACGGCGGGACGGGCGCGAGCCCGCTCGCCTCGGTCAAATACGCCGGGGCCCCGTGGGAACTGGGTCTGACCGAGACGCACCAGATCCTGCGCGCGAACGACCTGCGCGGCCGGGTGCGGGTGCAGGCCGACGGCGGACTCAAGACCGGCCTGGACGTGGTCAAGGCGGCGATCCTCGGCGCCGAGAGTTTCGGCTTCGGTACCGCGCCGATGATCGCCATGGGCTGCAAGTACCTGCGGATCTGCCACCTGAACAACTGCGCGACGGGGATCGCCACGCAGAACCAAGTGCTGCGCATGGACCATTTCCACGGCAAGGTGGAGATGGTGATGAATTTTTTCCGCTTCGTGGCCGAGGAGACCCGCGAGTGGATGGCGCGCCTCGGGGTGCGCCGGCTGACGGACCTCATCGGGCGTACCGATCTGCTCGAGATCCTGCCCGGGCGGACCGCGAAACAGCGCCGTCTGAATCTCGCGCCGCTGGTCTCGGACGCCGGCGTGCCGGCCGACAAGCCGCAGTATTGCCGGGTGGAGCGCAACGAGCCCTTCGATCGCGGCGAACTCGCCGAGCGGATGGTGCGCGACGCGCTCGACGCCATCGAGCACCGGCGGGGCGGGGAGTTCCGCTACACGCTACGCAACGACGACCGGTCGATCGGCGCGCGGCTCTCCGGCGAGATCGCGCGTCGCCACGGGAACCTCGGCATGGAGGATGCGCCGATCACGTTGCGGCTGAAAGGTACGGCGGGGCAGAGCTTCGGCGTGTGGAACGCGGGCGGCCTGCACCTGCGCCTCGAGGGGGACGCCAACGACTACGTCGGCAAGGGTATGGCCGGCGGCAAGCTGGTGATCCATCCCCCGCCGGAAAGCGGGCTTTCGACCTGCGAGAACGTCATTATCGGCAATACGTGCCTGTACGGCGCCACCGGCGGGCGGCTGTTCGCCGCGGGACTGGCCGGCGAGCGTTTCGCGGTGCGCAATTCGGGCGCCGTCGCCGTGGTCGAGGGCGTGGGGGACCATGGCTGCGAGTACATGACCGGGGGTGTGGTCGTGGTCCTCGGATCGAGCGGTCTCAACTTCGGCGCCGGCATGACCGGCGGGATCGCTTTCACTCTCGATCTGGGCAACGGGTTCGTCGATCACTACAATCACGAGCTGGTGGACATCCACCGCATCGAGATCGAGGCCATGGAGGCCCACCGCAACTTTCTGCGCGGGCTGATCCGCGAGTTCGTCGAGGAGACCGGCAGCCCGTGGGGTCGCCGGGTGCTCGAGGAGTTCTCCGACTTCGCCGGGAAGTTCTGGCTGGTCAAACCCAAGGCCGCGGACCTGGCGACCATCCTGGACACCCTGCAGCGCGCGGCCTGAGCGGCGCGGCCGGATTCTGAGCAACGAGGGCCATGGCCGATTTGTTCCAGTTTCTCGATCTGCCCCGCCGGATGCCGGAGAAGACCTCGGTGGAGGTCCGCATCCGCGACTGGAAGGAGATCTACGGTCCGTTCACGGCCAGTGCGGTCGCCGCGCAGTCGGGACGCTGCCTTGCCTGCGGCAACCCGTACTGCGAGTGGAAGTGTCCGGTACACAACTACATCCCCAACTGGTTGAAGCTCGTCGAGGAGGGCAATCTGTTCGCGGCCGCGGAGCTGTGTCACCGGACCAACTCGCTGCCCGAGGTCTGCGGCCGGGTGTGTCCCCAGGACCGGCTGTGCGAAGGGGCCTGCACGCTCAACGACGGCTTCGGCGCGGTGACCATCGGCACCGTGGAGCGCTATATCACCGATGAGGCGCTGCGCCAGGGCTGGCGCCCGGATCTCACGGGGGTGCGCGACACCGGACGCCGGGTCGCCGTGGTGGGCGCCGGTCCCGCCGGGATCGGGTGCGCGGACGTGCTGGTGCGCAACGGGGTGAAGCCGGTGGTCTTCGACCGGTACCCGGAGATCGGCGGGCTGCTGACCTTTGGCATCCCCCCGTTCAAATTGGAAAAAGAAGTCATCACGCAGCGGCGCCGCATACTCGAGGAGATGGGAGTCGAGTTCGTGCTGAACACGGAGATCGGCAGGGACGTCGCATTCGACCGGCTGCTCGAGGAGTACGACGCGGTGTTCCTCGGGATGGGCGCCTATACTTCCATGAAGGGCGGCTTCCCGGGGGAGGATCTTCCCGGCGTGTTCGACGCCCTGGCGTACCTGATCTCGAACGCCGACCGCCTGCTTCGGCCCGGCGAGGCCGGCTCGGACCGCAACGATGTGCGCGGGTGCGACGTGGTGGTGCTGGGCGGCGGCGATACCGCGATGGACTGCAACCGCACGGCGATCCGCCAGGAGGCGGGCAGCGTCACCTGCGTCTACCGCCGGGACGAGGCCAACATGCCGGGATCGCGGCGCGAGGTCGTGAACGCCAAGGAGGAGGGCGTGCGGTTCCTGTTCAACCGCCAGCCCATCGAGATCGTCGGCGATGCCCGGGTGGAGGGGGTGAAGACGATCACCACGCGCCTGGGCGATCCGGACGAGCGCGGGCGCCGCCGCCCGGAGCCGGTGCCCGGATCCGAAGAGGTCGTCGCCGCCGACCGCGTGATCATCGCCTTCGGTTTCCGTCCCAGTCCGGCCCCGTGGTTCGCGCAGTTCGGAATCGGGACCGACGCCGGAGGCCGCGTGCGGGTTGCGGACGACCCGCAGCGTCCCTGCCGGACCGGGAATCCGAAGGTGTTCGCGGGCGGCGACATGGTGCGCGGTTCGGACCTGGTGGTCACCGCCGTGTGGGAGGGGCGCGAGGCGGCCCGGGGCATACTCGATTACCTGGGCGTCTGAACGCCATCCTGGATCCGGCGCCGCGGCAGCGGGCCTTGCCGACATCCTTCAGTAATAAGGTCTCCGGCCTTCAGGTCGGAGGTTTTCCGTTCAGGAAGGGGTTTGCACCCCTCCCTGAACCGCGCTGATGTGAAACCCCGGCCTTCAGGCCGGGGTACCAGCGCTCCTTCCGCCCTAAAGGGCGGGGTCTCAGACCAGCAAGGAAAAGGATGAACGGTTCGACCAACGATCGCCTGCTGCGCGCGTTGCTGCGCGAGCCCGTGGACACGACGCCGATCTGGATCATGCGCCAGGCGGGTCGCTACCTGCCGGAATACCGCACCGTGCGCGAGCGGGCCGGGAGTTTCCTGACGCTGTGTACGACGCCGGAACTGGCCTGCGAGGTGACGATGCAGCCGGTGCGCCGCTACCGGCTGGATGCCGCAATCCTCTTCTCCGATATCCTCACGGTGCCGGATGCGATGGGCCTGGGCCTGCATTTCGTGGACGGCGAGGGCCCGCGCTTCGAACGCCCGGTGCGCGGGGAGCGCGATATCCGCGCGCTGGGAGTACCCGATCCCGAGACGGATCTGCGTTACGTGCTGGACGCGGTGCGTCTGGTGCGCGGCGAGTTGGCCGGGACGCTGCCGCTGATCGGGTTTGCCGGCAGCCCCTGGACGCTTGCGACCTATATGGTCGAGGGGGGATCGAGTCGCGAATTCGACCGGATCAAGCGATTGTTATTCGACCGCCCCGAACTGCTGCATCGGCTGCTCGAGGTCGTCACGCGCAGCGTCGGCGTCTATCTGCACGCGCAGATCGAGGCCGGTGCGCAGGCGATCATGATTTTCGACACGTGGGGCGGGGTGCTCGATCCCGTCGCGTACCGCGAGTTCTCATTGCGCTACATGGCGCGGATCGTCGAGTCCCTGCCGCGCGAGCACGACGGGCGCCGTGTCCCGGTGATCCTCTTCACCAAGGGCGGCGGCCAGCACCTGGAGGCGATCGCCGCCACCGGCTGCGACGCCGCGGGGCTCGACTGGACGGTCGATCTGAGCGTTGCGCGCGCGCGGGTCGGAGACCGCATTGCACTGCAGGGAAATCTCGACCCCGCGGTCCTCTACGCCGGGCCGGAACGGATCCGTGCCGGTGCGGCACAGATCCTGGAGGCATTCGGTGCCGGCTCCGGGCACGTCTTCAACCTCGGCCATGGGATCCACGCGGATACCGACCCGGACCGCGTCGCAGTCCTGGTCGACGCCGTGCACGAACTCGGTGCCCGCTACCACACCTGATGGAACGCAGGGAAAGCGCTACGGGATCAAGTGCCGCCCCGTAGCCTGGATGGAGCGCAGCGGAATCCGGGGGCAGTGTTCGTACTGGCGCCGAGGTCCCCGGATTTCGGCCTTCGGCCTGCATCCAGGCTACGAGGGTTGGGCGGTGAAGCCGTCGGTGAGCGGCGCGGTCAGTGGACTGTGTCGGCGGGCTCGCCGGGGGGCGGGTTGAGGGTCTCGTAGGTCAGTAGCACGCCCATGCGCAGGTATTCCACGATTTCCATATAGGCGGATTCGTCTTCTTCGCCGGCGGCGGGTTCGAATCGGGTGCGTGCGATCTCGGCCACATCGCGCACAAATTCGCCTACCTCGCCCTCCAGCGCCGCGCTATCCGAGGTCTCCGTCAGGCCCAGGCCCGCGAGGAAACCCCCGCACCACTGACCCAGGGCTTGGATACGCACCGGCAGTGGTTCCTCGTCGTCGGGCAGCAGCGGCTGGAACCCCAATTCGCCGCCGGCGAATTGGGCGCGGGTGCCGCGGTAGACTTGGTCGAGCACGTCCGGGTGGGCGCCCGGCTCGTGCGAGTGGCCCAAGACCTGCTTGAGCCACGGCTCCGGTCCGGTCCCGGCGCGCGCGCACAGCATCCCGCACAGCAGACCATGTGCCTCGGCCGCACCGGATTCGGCATCGGCCGCATGCAGGCAGTCGCGGACTTCCGGGAAGGCGGGCCGGGTCGCCGGATCATTCATCGGGGGCTACGCCTGCGCTGTGGGTTCACGAGCCGGCGGGGGTCGCCTGCGCGAGGGGTCGCCTCGATCCCCCGCGCACCGGGATGCGGCGGGGGATTCGGTCGAAAGCGGGTGAAGGGGGTGTGAGCCATCGGGCCGGAGTCCGGGGGGCGGAGATTGAGGGAATCGTCATGCGCGCCGTCGCCGTGCAACGCTAACCCTATGGTAGCACTCAAAGATTCGATACCCAAGCGCGGATCGCGCCAGGCGTTGACCCGGTTTCGCGCCGGCCCTATAGTAAGTTCCATGGACAGCGAAGCGCCGAATGATTCGATCGAGGAGGAGTTGCACCGATTGGAGCAGCGGGTGCAGGAACTCGTGGACCTGTGCCGGCGGCTGAAGATCGAGAATCGCGCGCTCCATGCACGCATGGGGGTTCTTTCCGGCGAGCGGGTGCAGCTTCTCCAGCGCAACGAGATGGCGCGTAACCGGGTCGAGTCCATCGTCAGTCGGCTGCGCGGCATGGAGCATGGCTGAAATGGATACCGGGGCCGAGGCGGTTTCGGTGCGCCTTCTGGACAAGGAATACCTCGTCGCTTGTCCGGAAGACGAGCAGGACGGATTGCTCCGGGCGGCACGCTATCTCAACGGCCGGATGAAAGAGATCCGCGACAGCGGCAAGGTGATCGGCATAGACCGCATCGCCGTGATGGTCGCGCTGAATATTGCTCATGATCTGCTGCAGCAGCAGTCGCAACGCACCCGGTACGGGCACAATCTCGGAGTGCGGGTGCATGCGTTGCGCGAGCGGGTCGACGAGGTGCTGCATGAAGGCAGTCAGCCCGAATTGTAGCCGGTTTGTTTCGGTTTTCGGTTTGGCATCTCCTGCGGTGTTCGAGGCGGGGCCTGGAAGATCCTTGGCCCTATCGTGGCGCCCTGGGGACGGAGTCGTCGGCGTTGTGTGCAGGTCCGCCGCTGTGCGGAAAGCCTGATTCGTCGACCGATGTTCCCACCTGAACCAAGTGGTTCAAGGGCGATGGCCCCTCACGGCACAGGCGGGAGATGCTCTTGATTTCGCAACGGGTCCCTCGCAACGGGATCCGGCCAGGGACATGCTGATCTTCGAACGCTCACGCCCGGGCCGGCGTAACCGCGCGCAGCTTCCGCCGACCGGCGATCTCATGGGGATCCCCGAGGCGCGGCGGCGGCGTGGGCGCGCCGAACTCCCGGAGGTCTCCGAACTCGACGTGGTGCGCCATTATACCCGCCTGTCGCAGAAGAACTTCTCGATCGACACCCACTTCTACCCGCTCGGCTCCTGCACCATGAAGTACAATCCGCGCGTCGCCAATCGGCTGGCGATGCTGCCGGGGTTTTTGGCGCGCCACCCCGCCGCGCACGAGTCGTTGAGTCAGGGGTTCATGGCCTGCCTGTACGAATTGCAGGCGATCCTCCGGGAGGTCAGCGGGCTGCCGTGCGTATCGCTGGCACCGATGGCCGGGGCGCAGGGCGAGTTGGCGGGCGTGACGATGATCCGCGCCTACCACGACGCCCGCGGCGACAGCGCACGCACCGAAATGCTGATCCCCGACGCGGCCCATGGCACCAATCCGGCATCCGCGGCCATGTGCGGTTACACGGTGCGGGAGATCCCCACCGACTCCGAGGGTGATGTGGATCTCGACGCGTTGCGCGAGGCGCTCGGCCCGCGCACGGCGGGGCTGATGCTGACCAACCCCTCGACCCTGGGTGTGTTCGAGCGGCGCATCGCCGAGATCGCCCGCATCGTGCACGAGGCGGGCGGGCTGTTGTACTACGACGGCGCCAACCTGAACGCCATACTCGGCAAGGTGCGTCCGGGAGACATGGGCTTCGACGTCATCCACATGAACCTGCACAAGACCTTCTCCACCCCGCACGGCGGCGGCGGTCCGGGCGCCGGGCCGGTGGCGGCCGGCGAGCGTCTGCAGGCCTTCCTTCCGGTGCCGATGGTGGCGTGCGAGCGCGGCGAATACCGCTGGCTTACGGAGCAGGACCGCCCGCAGAGCATCGGACCGATGTCGGCATTCGCGGGCAATGCGGGCATACTGCTGCGTGCCTACGTCTACGCGCGCATGCTCGGGCGCGGCGGCATGGAGCGGGTCGCGGAGTACTCGGTGCTGAACGCGAACTACCTCCTGGTGCGCCTGCGTGCGGCGGGCTTCGAGCCCGCCTATCCCGGGCGGCGCGCCACCCACGAGTTCATCATCACACTGCGGCGCGAGGCCAAGGAACTCGGCATGCGGGCGATCGACCTCGCCAAGCGGCTACTCGACTACGGCTTCCACGCGCCCACGACCTATTTCCCGCTGCTGGTCTCCGAGTGTCTCCTGATCGAGCCGACCGAGACCGAGTCGCGCGAGACCCTGGACACCTTTGCCGAGGCCATGGTGCGTATCCGTGACGAGGCGCGCGAGAGCCCCGAGCGGGTGCGCGGCGCCCCCTACAGCCTGCCGGTGCGGCGTCTCGACGACGTGCGTGCGGCGCGCGAGCCGGATCTGGTCTGGCGGCGCACATCGCAGACGGCGCCGGTTCCCGCCCCGGCCGCGAATCAGGGCGAATAATCCCGCCCGTTCCAGCGCCTGTCGGACTTGGCGCCGGTTCTACTGCGGCGGGGGGCGGTCCATTTTTTCGATCGCCTTCACTGAGTAGTGCCCGCGGCCCGCCTCGAACGATCGGAAAACCGCTTTCGATCTTCCATGATCGAGCATCCCACATATTAGGGGCGTGTCCCGCGCTTGTCCGCAGGTGGGCGCCGGTTTTGTCTGCCGCAGACCGGTTTGCTATGCTGGATACCGACTTGCCCGCGGCCCGCGGCGGGCAAGTCGGTGCGCCGCGGGTCCCGGTGCGAGCACCGGATCCTGTATCCGCCGGCGTAGTCCCGGGGGGGCGGGGTCCCGGTGTCGGTTCCCCGCCATTCCGGTCCGCCCGTCTGCGCGCCACGCCGCGCACCCTCTGCGCGAGTCTTCCGGGGGGAGGGGCGGCGGGCTTTCGGCGGGATCCGCGGGCCGTGCTGTCGGGGCGTGAATCGAGGGGGTGACGGGGCGGATGGCGGGCACGCGACTGGACAACGGACCGTGGGTGCAGGTGTTTCCGTTCTTGCGCTGGTGGTCGATGGTAACCCCGCAGACCGTGCGCCAGGACCTGCTGGCCGGGCTCACCAACGCCGTGGTGGTGCTCCCGCAGGGCGTCGCCTTTGCGATGATCGCCGGTCTGCCGCCCGAATACGGCCTCTACACGGCCATCGTCACGCCGATCATCGCGGCCCTGTTCGGCTCCTCGCACCACCTGATCTCGGGTCCCACGACGGCGATTTCCATCGTCGTGTTCAGCACCGTGAGCCCGTTCGCCGAACCCGGCACCGCGGCGTTTCTCGGCTATGTCCTTACCCTGACCTTCATCGCGGGCCTGTTTCAGCTCGCGCTCGGCATCGCGCGCCTCGGCGCGCTGGTCAACTTCGTCTCGCACTCCGTCGTGGTCGGTTTCACCGCGGGTGCCGCCATCCTGATCGCCACCAGCCAGATGAAGCATTTCCTGGGTGTCGGCGTACCGCTCGGGGAATCGTTTCTCAACACCTGGATCGATCTTGCCCGCAAGGCCGCCGAGATCAACCTCTACGTGGTTGTGGTCGCCGGCGTGACGCTGATCGCAGCCGTGCTCTTCAAGGTGTTGCGCCCGCGCTGGCCGGGGATGCTCCTGGCGATGATCGCGGGCAGCGTGGTGAGCCTGCTGCTCGGCGGCGAGTCCCACGGTGTGCGCCTGGTCGGTTCGCTGCCCGCCCACCTGCCGCCGCTGTCGTCGCCGGATTTTTCCCTGGAGACGATTCGCCAACTCGGCCCCGGGGCCCTGGCGGTGGCCATGCTCGGGCTGATCGAGGCGGTGTCGATCGCGCGCGCCATCGCCACGCGTTCGCATCAGCGCATCGACGGCAACCAGGAGTTCATCGGTCAGGGTCTCTCCAACATCGTCGGCAGTTTCTTCTCGGCCTACGCCGGTTCCGGATCCTTCACCCGTTCCGGAATCAACTACCAGGCCGGGGCCCGGACGCCGCTCGCCGCGATCTTCGCCGCGCTCGGCTTGGCGTTGATCCTGCTGCTGATCGCCCCGCTGACCGCCTACCTGCCGATCCCGGCCATGGCGGGCCTCATCCTGTTGGTGGCCTACAATCTGATCGATTTCCATCACATCCGGGGCATCCTCAGGACCAGCCGGGCCGACGCCGCCGTGCTCGTGACCACCTTCCTCTCCACGCTGTTCATCGAACTCGAATTCGCGATCTACCTCGGCGTGATCCTCTCGCTGGTCCTGTACCTGAACCGCACCGCCCATCCGCGGGTGGTGACCCGCGTCCCCGACCCCGACCAACCGAAGCGGCGTTTCGTCACCAGCGACACCCTGCCGGGTTGCCCGCAGTTGCGCATCGTGCGTATCGACGGCTCGCTGTTCTTCGGCGCCGTCAACCACGTCCAGGAAGCGTTGCACAAGATGAACGAGGCCGCGCCCGACCAGCGGCACGTCCTGCTGATCTGTCACGGTGTGAACTTCGTGGACGTCGCCGGGGCCGAGATGCTGGTGCAGGAGGCCCGGCGGCTCCGCGCCGAGGGGGGGGATCTCTACTTGTGCGGGCTCAAGAAGGGCGTGCGCGAGCCGCTCGCGCGCGGCGGTCATCTGGACGCGATCGGGTTGGATCACGTCTTCGACTCGAAGGCCGGGGCCATCGCCGCCGTGTTCCAGCGCCTGGATCGTGCCCGTTGCGAGGTCTGCGATCACCGCATCTTCCGGGAGTGCGCGTCGATCGAGCGGCGCCCCGAGGCCGGTCTCCCGGCACCCGCCGCCCCGGCTCGGAGCGCTTCGGTATAGTGTCGGTTGCGCCTTCGGCGTCCCGCGGTCCGTGCTCCCTGTCCTGACGCCCTTGCGACGAACGCCGGTGAGATCGGGCGTGCGGGCCTCTCGCGGGGAACCACCGGCCTCACCCGGCCAGGATCTCCCACCCATGATGTCGCGCGGCGCGCGCCAGGCCGGGGCCCGGGTGGACGGCGACCGGCCGTGCCACGGCCTCGAGCAGCGGCAGGTCGTGAATGGAGTCGGCGTAGGCGGCGGCCTCGGCCAGCGCCAACCCGGTCTCGCCGGCGAGATCGCGGGCGAGTGCGAGTTTCTCGGGGCCGTAGGGATGGCACAGGGGCGGGGCGGAACTGAAGCGCCCCCGGGCAACGGCGCAGACGGTGGCGCGCAGGTGGGGGATGCCGAGCGCCCGGGCGAGCGGGCGGGCGATGATCTCGATGGAGCCCGTGAGCAGCGCCAACGTGTCTCCCGCCTCGCGGTGCGCGGCCATGCGTTCGTGCATCGCGGGCCGGATGCGGCCCAGGAGCGAGCTCCGGACGAAGCCCTCGGCGATCGCCGTCAGGCCCCGTACCTCGAGTCCGGCGAGATAGGCCTTGTCCTTCTTCCAGACATCCGGGCCGTAGCGGCGCGCGTGGCGCAGCAAAAAGGCGGCCGTGGCCCGGACTTGGCCGATGCCGATCAAGCCGTTGCGCAGCAAGTGGAGGATGAAGAGCTGTTCGGAGCTGGCGCCGGCGAGCAGCGTCCCGTCGAGATCGAGCAGGACCAGGCGCATCAACGCGTCCCGCGCGCGCCCGGCGTGCGCCGCGGCCGTCCGTTGCGCAGCGCAAATTCGGCCATCACCGGCAGGCCCCGCGCCAGCGAAAACAGCACCGCGAGATAGGCGAGTCCGTGGCCGATTCCCTGCAATGCCCCGGACCACTGCGCCCAGAGCGCCGGAAACAGCGCGGGCCAGGGTTGGATCATCAGCAGCCAGGCGAAGGCGATCGCCTTGACCACACCATAGGTGCCGCGCATGAAGCGCCCCGCCACCAGGAAGCGCCCGAGCGGGGAGCGCATCATGCCGAACGGGGTTTCGCCGCGCGCCGCGCCCTGGCTGCGGATCGAGTCGACCAAAAAACCCCGCGTGATAAACAGGATCGCGATCCAGATCGGCACCAGGCCGAGGTCGGCGAGCACCAGCCACAGGACGTTCTCGACCACGCGGTCGACGGCGATGTCGAAGACGGAGCCGAACAGCGAGGACTCGCCGCGCCGGCGCGCGACGTAGCCGTCGATGCCGTCGAGTACGAAGATCACCACTACCAGGGGGGCGTCGAGCAACTGCCAGATCGGAGGCGCCCGGTACGCCATCCAGACGAGCAGATAGAGCAGCAGGAACCGTGCCGTGGTGATGAGGTTGGCCATGGGCCCCCCGGAGGTTCCGGTCCTCGCGCCCGCCGCCATTATACGGGAGCCGGGGCGCAGGCAGGGCACCGCGGCCGATGTTGCCGCATCGCTCGTCAGGCCGTATGCTGGCGCGATTGCATCCGGCCCCGAGCGCGGGCCGGTGTCCCCGCCCCGCGGATACCTGCATGAGCGTGCCCATCCCCTCCATGGATACCGAACCGGCGCCGTTGCGGCTGAAGCCGCACGAGGACCGCCGGCTGCGCGCCGGCCACCTCTGGGTGTTCAGCAACGAGGTGGACGTGGGGCGCACCCCGCTTACGGGGTTCACGCCGGGACAGACGGTGCGCATCGAGGCGAGCGGCGGGCGGCCTTTGGGGACCGGTTACGTCAATCCCCATTCGCTGATCTGCGCCCGGATCGTGAGCCGGGACCCGAATCGCACGCCGGATCGCTCGTTGCTCGTCCATCGTTTGAAGGTGGCGCTGGCGCTGCGCCGGCGGCTCTATTCCGAGCCCTGCTACCGGCTGGTGCACGGGGAGGGCGACGGCCTGCCCGGGCTGGTGGTGGACCGCTACGGCGACGTGCTCGTGGTGCAGATCACCACGGCGGGCATGGAGCGCCTGCGTGAGGAGGTGTTGGCGGCGCTGCGCAAGGTGATCGCCCCCTCCGGAGTGCTGCTGCGCAACGACGGGCCGATCCGCGCGCTGGAGGGACTGGATCGTTACGTCGAGGTGGCCGAGGGCGAGGTGCCCGAAGAGGCGGAGGTGGTGGAGAACGGTGTACGGTTCCTCGCGCCCTTGCGGGACGGGCAGAAGACCGGCTGGTACTACGACCAGCGGGAGAACCGGGCGCGACTCGCGTCCCTCGCAGCGGGGCGCAGCGTCCTGGACCTGTTCAGTTACGTGGGCGCCTGGGGGATCCAGGCGGCGGTCGCGGGCGCGGAGCGGGTGATGTGCGTGGATTCCGCTTCGCGCGCACTCGATCGTGTGGCCGGCAACGCCCGGCGCAACGGCGTCGGGGATCGGGTTGCGGTGCGCCTCGGCGATGCCTTCGAAGTCCTCCGAGAGATGCGCGCGGCGCGCGAGCACTACGACGTGGTGATCGTGGACCCCCCGGCGTTCATCAAGCGCAAGCGGGATCTCAAGGCCGGTCTGGAGGCCTACCGCAGGCTCAACCGCATGGCCATGCAGGTGCTGGCGCCGGACGGGTTGCTGGTGTCCTGCTCGTGTTCCTTCCACCTGGGCCGCGAGGAGTTGCGGGGATTGTTGCTGCACGGCGCGCGGCACCTCGATCGGAGCCTGCAGATAATCGGCGAGGGTTCGCAGTCGGCCGACCACCCCGTGCATCCGGCCATCGCCGAGACCGGTTATCTGAAGGCGGAGTTCGCTCGTGTCCTGCGGGCCGGATTCTGAGAGCGTGGGCGCCCGCGGGGCGTCGACCGACGGGATGACGGCATGCTGACCTATCCGGACATCAGTCCCATCGCGCTCAGCCTGGGGCCGCTGAAAATACGCTGGTACGGGCTCATGTACTTGGTGGGCTTCTCGGCGGCGTGGTGGCTGGCGCGCGTGCGGGCGACGCGGCCCGGTTTGGACTGGGACCGCGAGCAGGTCGCGGACCTGATGTTCTACGGCTTCCTGGGGGTGATCCTGGGCGGGCGCATCGGCTACATGCTGTTCTACGATCTGCCGGGTTTCTTGCACAACCCGCTCGTGCTGGTGAAGGTCTGGCAGGGCGGAATGTCGTTCCACGGCGGCCTGCTGGGCGTGCTGGCCGGGATGTGGTGGTTCGGGCGCCGCTATAACAAGGCGTTCTTCCAGGTCGCCGATTTCGTGGCGCCGCTGGTGCCGATCGGGCTCGGCGCGGGGCGCATCGGCAACTTCATCAACGGCGAATTGTGGGGCAAGGCCTCGAACCTGCCGTGGGCGATGAAGCTGCCTTGCGATCGCTTCCCGCAGTACCTGTGCCGCGCGCCGCACCAGCCCTCGCAGCTCTACGAGGTGTTTCTGGAAGGCGTGGTACTGTTCACGATCCTGTGGCTCTATTCGCGCAGGCCGCGTCCGACTATGGCCGTTTCGGGGCTGTTCCTGCTGCTTTACGGGACATTCCGTTTCGCCGTCGAATTCGTGCGCATGCCGGATCCGCAACTCGGCTACCTCGCCTTCGGTTGGTTGACCATGGGGCAGGTGCTCTCGTTCCCGATGATCGTCGCCGGCGCGTTGCTGCTGTGGTGGGCCTATCGCCGGCAGGCCCGGTCCCTCGCCCCATAAGGGAAGACGCCCGAACGTGCAGGCCTATCTCGAACTGATGCGCCATGTATCGGAGTGCGGCACCCGCAAGGGGGACCGCACCGGTACGGGTACCTTGAGCGTGTTCGGTCACCAGATGCGCTTCGACCTCTCCCGCGGCTTCCCGGCGCTCACCACCAAGAAGCTGCACCTCAAGTCGATCATCCACGAACTGCTCTGGTTCCTGCGCGGCGAGACGAACATCGCCTATCTGCAAAAGAACGGTGTCCATATCTGGGACGAGTGGGCCGACGAGCGCGGCGAACTCGGGCCGGTCTACGGTTCCCAGTGGCGCTCCTGGCCGACGGCCGACGGGCGGCGGATCGACCAGGTCCGCGAGGTGGTGGAGGCGATCCGTACCGATCCCGATTCGCGCCGGTTGCTGGTCAGTGCGTGGAACGTGGGCGAGCTGCCGCGTATGGCGTTGCCGCCCTGTCACGTCCTGTTCCAGTTCTATGTCGCCGATGGGCGGCTCTCGTGCCAACTCTATCAGCGCAGCGCCGATATCTTCCTCGGGCTGCCGTTCAACATCGCCTCCTATTCCCTGCTTACGCTCATGACGGCGCAGGTCTGCGGGCTCGCGCCGGGGGAGTTCATCCATACGCTGGGCGACGCCCATCTCTACCTGAATCACCTCGAGCAGGTCCGGTTGCAGCTCTCCCGCACCCCCTACCCGCCGCCGACGATGCGCCTGAATCCGCGGGTCGACGATTTGTTCGGATTCCGCTACGAGGACTTCGAACTGCTGGGCTATCGCTGTCATGATCCGATCAAGGCACCGGTCGCGGTTTGAAGAAAACCGGGCCGCGTCCGCCCGGGGCGGATGGCGCGGATGATCGTCTCGCTGGTGGCGGCGATGGCGGAGAACCGCGTGATCGGCGCGCACGGGCGCCTGCCCTGGCACCTGCCCGCGGATCTGCGGCACTTCAAACGTCTCACTCTCGGCAAGCCGGTGATCATGGGGCGGCGCACCTATGAGTCGATCGGCCGGGCGCTCCCACGGCGCACGAATATCGTGGTGAGTCGCAACCCCGCATTCTCGGCGCCGGGCTGCGTGCACGCCGCTTCGCTGGAGGATGCATTGGCGGCGTGTGCGCCCGCCGAGGAGGCGATGATCATCGGCGGCGCGCAGCTCTACGGCACGGCGCTGCCGCTCGCGCGGCGTATCCACCTGACGCTGGTGCACGCGCGCCCGTCGGGCGACGCCCGTTTCCCGGAACTCGCGCCGGGCGTGTGGCGCGAGTGCGCACGCGAGGAATACCCGGCCGACGCCGACAATGCCCACGCCATGAGCTTCCTGACCCTGGAGCGGGTCGCCGGCTGATCCGCTCAGTCGGCGCGGGGCGTGCAGGCGGTCGGACAGGGGACGTGGGTCCGGTGCGGTTCGCCGTCGAGGCGCAGCGCGGTCAAGCGCCCCCCCCACACGCAGCCGGTGTCCAACGGGAAGACACCCGGTTCGGAATGCGATCCGAGCGTCGACCAGTGCCCGAATATCAGGCGCAGTCCGGCGCTCGCGCGTCCCGGCACGGAGAACCAGGGTCGGAAAGGTGCCGGCTGCGTGCCGGGCGGGCCCTTCTCCCCGAGGGCCAACCGGCCGTCGTCGCTGCAATAGCGCAGGCGCGTGAAGCAATTGATGCTGAACCGCAGCCGGTCCCAGCCCGCCAGATCCCGGCTCCAGCGGTTCGGCCGGTTGCCGTAGAGGTGGAGCATCAGTTCCGTGAACTGCGGGCCTTGCAGCGCCTGTTCGACTTCCGCGGCGCAGGTGCGTGCCGATGCCAGATCCCACTGCGGCGGCAGGCCGGCGTGGATCAGGGTATAGCCGAGGGCTGGGTCGTGGTGCAGCAGCGGGCGCCGCCGCAGCCATTCCAGGAGTTCGCCGCGATCGGGTGCTGCCAATACCGCATCGAGCGTATCGCGGCCGCGACGGTCATCCGCGGCACCCACGGTCCGGGCGAGCAGATGCAGATCGTGATTGCCCAGCACCGTCACCGCCCTCTCGCCCAGCCCGCGCACGAACCGCAGGCACTCGAGCGAGTGCGGACCGCGGTTGACGAGATCCCCCGTGAACCACAGCCGGTCGTGCGCCGGATCGAAGGACAGGCGTTTCAGCAGCCGCCGCAATTCGTCGAGGCAGCCGTGGAGATCGCCGATGGCATATACGGCCATGTCGCCGGATTCCCTGGTCGGGGTCCACGGCCGATGCGAGCCGCCGCGGGGATCGGGCCCGCAGATGGGGCGTGAACTTGGCGGTCAATGCAGGACGCGCGGTACGGCGAGGGTGAAGGGGGGAATCTCCGCCTCGAAGTCGACGCCGTTGTCGGCGTGCATCCGGTAGCTGCCCCGCATGCTGCCCACGGGCGTCTCGATCATCGCGCCGCTGGTATATTGAAACCCCTCGCCGGGCCTGAGATGCGGCTGTTCGCCGACGACGCCCTCGCCGCGCACCTCCTGAACCTTGGCATTGGCATCGGTGATGATCCAATGGCGCGTCAGCAGTTGGGCCGGGATCCCGCCGGTGTTGCGGATGGTCACCGTGTAGGCGAACACGTAGCGGCGGTCGGCCGGTGCCGACTGCTCTTCCACGTACATGGATTCGACCTGCACGTCGATCTGATAGGCCGCTCGATCACTCATGGGTGTATTTCAACCGAAGCGGGCCGCAGGTGCAAGGGTCCGCAACCCGTTAAAGCACATGTCCTCCCGGCCGATACCCGGAACCGATCCGAAGATCCCGAGACCGGATTCGCGGCTGGCGGGAGATCGTGGCGGGAACTCCACTCCGCGCCTGGAATCGCCAGGACAAATAGGGGACAGACCACGGTTTTCCTTGATCTGTCCCCTATATTCCTTGTCTTGTGCGTACATTCGGCGTACACTTGGCATATTTCTTGATCGGGGCCGCCTTCATGGCCAACGCAGAAACCGTCAAGCAAGAGCGCATGCATATCCGCCTCGACGCCGTGTCCAAGCAGAAGCTGGAGCGGGCCGCCGCCTATGTCCACAAGA
>VAPE01009951.1_pt1 | contig 37634 bp, 25 predicted proteins | sample 3393911 | NCBI WGS metagenome assembly VAPE01 (sample SAMN08290436, study PRJNA428436) | hydrothermal vent metagenome | isolation source: Deep-sea hydrothermal vent chimney | place: Atlantic Ocean: South-mid Altantic Ridge
ACCGGCTCCCTGGCCACGACCATATCGGCCCCGGCAAAGGCTCCGGCGTAGCGCTCCTGGAATACGGCCCGGCGGCTGGAGTTGGTGCGCGGCTCGAAAACAATGATCAGCCGCCGCCCCGGCCAGGCCAGTTTCAGGGCACTGGTTGTTTCCCGGACAGCCGTGGGATGGTGAGCGAAATCATCGATCACCGTGATTCCGTTCACCTCGCCGCGCACCTGCTGGCGCCGCTTGACCCCCTGGAAGCCGGAGAGCCCTTCCCTGATCGCCTGCCGCCCGAAACCGAGGTGGTGCATGAGGCCGATGACGGCCGTGGCATTAAGGGCGTTATGCAGGCCGGGCATGGGCAGAACGAATTCACCAAAAAGGGTGCCGTTAAAATCCACGGTAAAACTGGTGGTCAGGCCCTGGGCCTGCAGGTCCCGTACCCGCCAGACGCAGGCGGGACCGGTGCCGTAGGAAATGACCCGGCAGCGGGCCTGTTCCGTGATTTCCGCCACCACGGGATCATCCAGGCAGGCGAGGAGCGCGCCTTTCTCCGGCAGCAGGGCCGCAAAACGGGCAAATGTCCTTTTAACCGCCTCCAGGTCGGCAAAAATATCCGCATGGTCGAACTCAATGGAAGTGAGAACGGCGCAGTCAGGCCGGTAATGGAGAAACTTTGAGCCCTTGTCAAAGAAGGCGGTATCATACTCATCCCCCTCCACCACAAAGTAATCACCGTCGCCGAGGCGGAAGTTGCGGCCAAAGGCCTCGACAATGCCGCCGATCATGAACCCCGGCGGGCGGCCCGCCACCTGCAACGCGGTGGCCAGCAGAGAAGAAGTCGTGGTTTTGCCGTGGGTCCCGGCAATGACCAGCGAAGTATGGCCCCGGAGGAAAAAATGTCCCAGGGCCTGGGGCATGGACAGATATGGAATGCCGAGTTCCCCCAGGCGGACAGCCTCCGGATTGACGGCCCGGATCACATTGCCGACAACAACCAGGTCCGGCCGCGGCGAAAGGTTTCCGGGCCGGTATCCCTCCAGCACCTTAATCCCGGAAGCCGCCAGAAAATCAGACATGGGCGGATAGACGTTCCGGTCCGAGCCGGTCACCAGGTAGCCGCGCTCCTTGAGCATCCCGGCCATCGCGGCCATGCCCGTACCGCAGATTCCCATGAGGTGAACATGGCGGAGCTTTGCCGGCGCCCGGTTCAGGGCCTGATCAAGGGGCGCAAACGGACTCACTCGGGATATACCGATCGTTTGACGGTTATGTAAATCTGTTCATAGGTCTCTGCGAAATTGGCGGGCGTCAGGCGGCCGACCTCGATAAATTTGACCACGATCTCCTTGGTTACCTTGAAAATCGCCTCATCCGTTACCGGCCGGTTCTGCTGCGAATTCTGTCCTTTTTCACCACTCACGGTATCTCTCCAATAAAACTCAGCAAAAGTAATGTGTTTTCTAAATACTCCGGGTTTCTGCGCAGGGGAAATCCGGTTGGTCAAACCGAGCCCGGCAGAGAACCACTGCAATAAAAAACCCCCTGCTACAGGAAGAAGGCCAATTCTATACCCGACGTAGCAGGGGGCCCGATTCTCCACGGAAAAAACTTGGAAGCACTCCCCGGGAGAATTCAGTTTTTCACGCTGTCAGGCAGGATCCCGCAATTTTTTACTTCCCGGCCAGCGCCTTATAATCAACAGCCCCGGCATAGTCCAGCAGGTCACTCTTGCTCACCCGCCGGCCCTTGACCGTCACCATGAAACGACCAGCCACCACGATATTCACATCACCGGTGCGGCGGGCCGCATCGTACTTGAGAATAGCCCGCTGACCTTTTATGGTTACAAGCATCCCGCCGCCGGCGCCGGCGAACATCGGATTGTTGAGCATCATCATCAGGGACTGCAGAATCGGCGAGTCGGAGACAATCTCGACGGTCACCAAAGAATGATCCTTTTTATAAGCACGACTGACGGTAATGCCGCCGCCGAAGACCGCCGTGCCGACGGCCTGGGCCTTTGACGGTTCAGCCTGCCAGCCGGCAAGCGGTTCCGGCAGCAGTTCCTTCATCTTTTCGCTTTTTTTCTGCCGGACCAGCTGGGCGGCATAATCAAGGTTGCTCGCCGCCCCCGCGTAATCAGCACTCTTATACTGCTTGATAGCCTGATTGATAATATTCAACACATCGTCGGCCTTGGCCGGCGGACTGAAGCAAACAAGCCCGGCCATGACCAGGACGAAACAGAGTCCGATTTTATACATTTTCATCCATCTTTATAGTCCGGGGAAAAGTAATACCTGGATCCGTGACAGCTTGAGGTTATATTTCGTGCAATATCTCGAATTTATTGCATTATCTCCGAATAAACGTATTTGCCGGTCTGCACAGCACCGCCCGTACGGGTTCACCATTCCCTTGATACCAGGAGCAGGGTGACCTGTCAAGGAGGGAGCGCAGGCGGCGCAGGCGGTCACCCCGCAGCTCCCGGCAGCTTCAACGTCTTGATCAGTTGCCCGGCCATCTCATCGCCGTCGAGGCCCTCGACATTGATTTCATAATCGGCAACCCCCCGGTATAACGGCAGCCGTTCATCGTAAAGGGCCCGGGCCTTGGCCGCATCCTGCAGGAGAGGACGCTTCCTGATTTTCCTGGTCGCTTTCGGGTGGCTGTGCAAGGCCGACAGAATTCCGTCCAGGGAAGAGTGCAGATAGACAATCCGCCCTGTTTCCCCGAGATTGTTCACCATAAAAAATCCGCCGCCGGTAGAAACAATGGTGTTGTGGACATAATGCCGCAGCCAGTCCGCGGTGCGCTGCTCCAGGGCGCGGAAACAGGGCTCCCCGTCCTCGGCGAAGATCGTGCGGATTTTCTTTTTTACCAGGGCCACGATCAGGTTGTCCGTATCAATCGTGTAGAGCCCTGTCTGCGCGGCCAGCGCCCGGGCGGCCCGGCCCTTGCCGACCCCCATGAAACCGATTAAAATAATATTGTCAGCCATAAGTAACCACTCATTCCTTAAGTATCCTCATGAATCCGTGACTGCTTGAGATAATGATCAATGCAATACGCGGAATTTATTGTATTATTGCGGAGCAAACGTATTTTATGGTCTTCACCGCGCGCCCTGCGGGGCGGCGGTTATCATTGCCGTGCAAGGGACGCGCTCCAGAGCCGGTCGTCAGGAAAAGGACAGCCAGTCCCGATAAGCCGGGGCCAATCGCGGCCACGAATACGGCTCGGTCAGCACAAGCGACTCTTTGCGGTCCATGACCCGGGGATGACTGAGCAGTGAACGTAGGGCCGGCTTCAGGCCCTCTGCCGGATAGCGGTAGCGCCCGGGGTACAGCTCCCGGTAGGCCAGGCCGTCCGGAACAAGGGGCCGGCAGCCGCAGCGGACCGCCTCCAGGACTGCCAGGCCGAAAAACTCGTGCCGGGCGGTCGAGACAACGATATCGCCCCGGCGCAACAACCTGAAATAATCCTGTTCGCTATCGGCATAACCGAAATGGATGATATGGCGGCGCAACTTTTCCCCGGCCAGGGCAAATACCTTGGGGCGGCGCAGAAAATTCTGCCCGAGAACGATCAGGCGGAAGTCCAGCCCCTCGGCCGACAGTTCGTCCAGGACCCGGAAAAAGGTATCCGGATCCTTGTCGTGCTCCCAGCGGTGATTCCAGACAATGACCGGCACCTCCTGCCCCGGCGGCCGGTGTCCGGCAGCCATCCGGCTGTAATCCAGGCCCGGATAGAGGATGGTCGACTTTTCCGCCAGGGTCTCGAGACAGGGAGAGAGATCCATGTCGGTTGCCTTTTGCAGGTATGCCCGCACCCCCTGCATGAACGTTGCTAAATTGTAACGGCTGTTGAAGCCGAGCCGGTCGGCAGCCAGCGCGGTTGTAAAATTAAGGGCCGTAAACTGAAACCGGCTTGAGTCTCCCGGCCGGGCAGGATAGACAAACTGATTTTCGTGAAAATAGACGGCCAGCGGCAGGTTCAGACCTGCCTGGGACAACAGGGTGCGCAGCAGGGCGACATCCAGAAAGGTTGAGCAGAGAAGAGCATCGAAGCGGACGCCGGACCGGACCTGCTCAATAACCTGTACCGCCATCCAGGGTGCCGCCAGCTGCATGCGCATCTTCCATTTCCGCGCCGGCAGTGAAATCAGCGTGAAATCAAAAGGAAGGTGGCGCTGCAGGCCCTGGAGGAAGGCCTGGTGCGACCCGCCGTAGTATGGCTCCAACAGCAAAATTCTGGCGGTGCGTGCGATCATGGCTGAACATAACAGAAAAATAAAACAGAGCAAGCCCTTCGGGAAGCAAGAAAGAACGGCGTCCGGTTTGCCATTGCCGATTGCCCGGGTTATAATCAAAGTCCGGTCCGTATCATGTCAAATGACAAATAACGCAAGATTGCACAACAATTCAATATCCCTTGACCATCATGCCACACATTAACTTTACAACGGATCTTCTTGATTTTATCGCCAGGGCGCCCACGACCTTTCACGCGGTCAGCTCTGCAAGCGAGATCCTCGCCGACCGGGGGTTTGTTGAAATCCATGAATCCGCTCCCTGGCAACCGCTGCCACCGGGGTCCTATTTTATCAGGCGCAACGATTCCAGCCTGATCGCCATGACCCTGACTGACGAGAAACCTTCTCTGACCGGCCTGCGCATGGCCGGGGCCCATACGGACAGTCCCGGACTCAAGCTGAAACCAATCCCCGGCCGCATCAATCACTCGTACCTGCAATTCGGGGTCGAAGTCTATGGCGGTGCCCTGCTGGCGCCGTGGTTTGACCGGGACCTCTCTCTCGCCGGCCGGGTGAGCTGGCAGGATAAAGACGGCGCCGCCGCCGACAGCCTGATCGATTTTCGGCGGCCCATCGGCATTATTCCCAGCCTGGCCATCCACCTGGACCGGGAAGTCAACAAAAACCGGAGCATCAACAAGCAGACCGACCTGGTCCCCATTGTCATGCTGATGGACAAAGACCAACTACCGGACTTGAACATCATCCTGCTGGAGCAGCTGGTCCGGCAATATCCGGCAATCCGCCCCACTGCCATTACGGATCACGAGCTTTTCTTTTACGACAGCCAGCCGCCGGCGTTTGTCGGTCTCCAGAATGAATTTATCGCCGGTTCCCGGCTCGACAACCTGCTTTCCTGCTATGCTCTCATCCAGGCAATGCTGGACAGCCGGACCCGGCAAAACACCCTGGTCGTGCTGAACGACCATGAAGAGACCGGCAGCCTTTCCGGCACCGGGGCCCGGGGGCCTTTTTTACAGTCGGTTCTCGAGCGCCTGATGCCGGCCGCTGCTGAACGGCGCTGCTGTCTCAGCCGTTCGTTATTTATCTCAGTGGACAACGCCCACGGTGTTCATCCCAACTTTGCCAACAGACATGACCAGAATCACCGGCCGCTGCTGAACCACGGCCCGGTCATCAAGCATAATGCCAACCAGCATTACGCGACCACCAGCCGGACGGCCTCTTATTTCCGTAGACTCTGCCAACGGGCGGCGGTCCCGGTCCAGGATTTTGTCATGCGCAACGACCTGGCGTGCGGTGAGACCATCGGCCCGATCACCGCCGGGGAGCTCGGGGTCGCGGTCGTTGATGTCGGGGTGCCGAGCCTGGCCATGCATTCAATCCGGGAGATGACCGGCAGCCGTGACGGCTGGTATGTCTACAACGCTCTCAAGGAATTTTTCTCCTTCTCCGGCCCGGATGACGGCTGGCCGGAGCCCGACCGGCGATGAAAACTCCATACGCGCACATTACCGATTATTGTTTTATCAACGCCCCGTTCGCCCTTCTGCAGGCAGGCCTGCTTGAGCTTTTTCTCCAAAACAGAATGCAGCCGGAGATCGGCCTGGAAGGAGAATGTCTCTGGGACACGGAAAAAGATGTCTTCAGAAAAACCGCTGATACTTTAAAACGGCACAACCTGTCATGCACCCTGCACGCCCCCTTCGCCGACCTGGCACCGGGCGGCTTTGACTCGAGGATCAGGGCGTTGTCCAGGAAAAAACTGCGCCGGGCCTTTGAGCTGATTCCCATTTTCAACCCCCGGTCCATTGTCTGTCACCTGGGGTTCGAAGAGAACAAGCATAATTACAAACTGGATACCTGGCTGGAGAATGCCCTGGAAACCTGGCGGGAACTGCTTGAGATCGCGGAACGCCACCAGACTCCGGTGATGTTTGAGAACACCTACGAGACCTCGCCGATGATTCACCGCACCCTCTTTGCCGAACTGAACTCCCCGGTCCTCGGTTTCTGCCTGGATGTCGGCCACCTGATGGCCTTTGCCGATACCCCCTGGCAAGTCTGGCTGGATGAAGATGCCGTCGGCCTTCGGCTCGGGCAGCTCCACCTCCATGACAACCTCGGCAACAGTGACGATCATCTCGCCATTGGCCGGGGAAACTTTAACTTCGAAGAACTCTTTGCTTATCTCCGGAATCGCCGGCTCTCTCCCATTATCACCCTGGAACCTCACAGCAAGGAAGACCTCTGGCGGTCCCTTGCCGCCATTGACGCCGCGGATCTGTTTCGAGGGATCATCCGGCAATAATCAGCCATTCGCTTGCGGGGCGGCGGACCGCAGCCCGGACCGGGAACCGGGGGGCAAAAACCGGGCATGCTTTTCTGAAAAAATGATGTGCAACCAAGCCGGGTCGTCAATAGCGTTGATTTTCCTGACTTCTCTGAATAAATAGATTGTTAAAACTTGTGTTTTTATCGTGGGGTTGTGTCATGATTAATAAATCATTCAGTTGCTAATTTTTTTGGATTAACGAGATAAAACGTTGAAATATCCAAGGGGATCAAAATGGCGTAAATGGGACTTACATATCCACTCCACGTATTCATGCGAGCCAAGAACAAAACTCTCACCCAAGGATATCTTTGCAGCAGCAGAGGCAAATAATATTGCGGTCATTTCGATAACCGACCACTCCAATGTTGACGGTCTGGATGAGGCTTGGGATGTATGGGAAAATGGCACGGACACAAAAGGGAATAAATTTTCTGAGATCATAACTTTTTTCCCTGGTGTCGAGTTAAAAGCCACTGCCGGGAATAAAGGTGTGCACTTTCTTGCTGTTTTCCCTCCTGAGATTCCAGAAAAAACATATACCCAAAAAGTTAGCCGGACATTTTTAAAAGACGATTTTTTGTCTAAAATTGGATGTAGCGAATCTGATATTAAAAAAAGTGGCAACGGGGATTACAAAACAGGTCTCTTTAAAATTGCCGTTGATTTTGAGAAAACAGCAGAGCTCGTCTGGTCACTTGGCGGGTTAATTATTGTTCATCATGGCAATAAAAAAAATAGTCTTGAAAATGAAATTGATCACCCTTCCGACAATGCCTCCCCAAAAGAGCTTTTGAACACTCTTGGCCCTTTCAAAGAGCGCTTAATGCAAGAGTGCGTAGATATTTGTGAATTACCAAATTGGAGTGATTATCATCAACGGCAACAAAAATTTTACCTCGATAAATTCAACAAGCCGTCAGTCGTCTTTTCCGATTCCCATGAATCTTATGCCAACACCTGCCCCACCTGGATAAAGGCCGATCCAACCTTTGAAGGTCTCAAGCAGGTACTTAACGAGCCCTCTGACCGGATATGTATAGAGATTCCTCCGAATATTCTTGGTCATATTGAACAAAATAAACCGTATTACATCCATTCTGTTTCCATAACGCCCACGGGCGGCACCGCACCGGGCTGGTTTAATGATACCGTCCCGCTCAACCCCGGTCTTGTTGCTATTATCGGCAACAAAGGAACCGGCAAGAGCGCTTTGGCCGACATAATCAGTCTCTTGGGTAATACCAGGCAGGCAAAGAAATTCAGTTTTCTGCAAAGCCGCAAATTCAGGGATAAAAAGACCGGGAAGGCGGCTTCTTTCCAGGCTGAAATGAGCTGGCTTGACGGGGCGGTCTCCGGGCCGGTCACCTTGGATAAAGACCCGCAGACGGGAAGCGTCGAAAAGGTCAAATATCTTCCTCAAAACTTTATCGAAGATGTTTGCACAGACCTTTCCGTTTCCCGTGACAGCCTGTTTTACCAGGAGCTGCAAGGAGTGATCTTTTCGCACTTAAAAGACCACGAAAGGCTGGGGTGCGATTCTCTTGCAGAGTTACTTGATCAGGAAAGTGCCGAGACTGAGCAGCAGATAAGTATAAAAATTTCTCGTCTGGCTAAGATAAACCATGAGATCGTCCGTTTGCAGGAAAAATTGTCTGCCGATGTCAGATCAGAACTTGAGGCCAGGCTGAAAGAGAAAATACGCATTGTCCGCCAGATTTTAAAGGATAAACCACTTAAAACAAATACTTACCAAATAACAAGCAAGGGGCAGGGACAACAGGAAATAGTAGCGGCAATTTCCATTTTGCAGAAACGTGAAGATCAACTCGTCAGGCTTCAAGAACAGCATGAAAAACAGCGGGCCGTTGTGAACCAGAAAAGTGCCAAAGCCAATAAGCTTTTTGAAAAGCTGGTATGGATTGCCGAAAAAATTACGGAATTCCATAAGAGTATCGCGGAGCTTGCAAAACCGATAGGTCTTAATCCTGACAAGATATTTCAGACCAGGATTGATAAAGACATTGTTCGGGCCAGAAAAGAGGAATTCATTGCCGAGCGACAGGGCCTTGACGACCTTCTTGGTAAGGCAACTGAATTTTCCATAGAATGGGAATTAAGCCCCCTTAGAGGCAAAATCCAACAACTCAAAGAGGATTTGAGCAAACCGGAAAAAGAGTACCAGGAATACCTGCGAAAAAGAAAAATCTGGCACGAACGGGTACGGACAGAGTTTGGAGACAGAGACGAGCCCCAGACGGGGACGATTCGTAAGCTCCGGCAGGAACTTGCTTATCTTGCCAAGGTTCCCCTGCTCATTAAAGACCATGAACAGAACAGGCTGGTTCTTGCCAGGGAGATATTCCAGCTGAAAAGAACTCTGAAAGATAAATTCCGTAATTATCACAATCCGGTGCAGCAATTTATTTCCGAACATCCCATAGCCAAAGACGAGAAGTTTTCTCTCACCTTCACCGTCACCATTGCCGAAGAAGCTTTTGCAGACATTTTCTTTGAATACATCAGCCAGGGGGTAAACGGTTCTTTCTGTGGCGCGGAACAGGGACAAAAGCGCCTGAATGACATTCTTGACCACGCTCATTTTGACGACGAAGAGCGTACTATTGCCTTTTTGGAGGAAATCCTGGCAGAATTAGGGGAAGATAAAAGGGATGGTCAATCCGCCCCTGTTTCCATTAGTAAACAGTTAAAAAAGAACAGCACTGAGGAAGAACTCCTTAACATGCTCTTCTCATTGTCCTATCTCAAACCGGTGTATAATTTGCAATGGGACGGCAAGGGTGTTGACCAGCTTTCTCCGGGAGAACGCGGCCAGCTCCTGCTTATCTTTTACCTGCTCATTGACCAGGCAGCTATCCCCCTGATTATCGATCAGCCGGAAGAGAACCTGGACAACCAGACCGTGTACCAGGTTCTGGTGCCGTGTATTAAAGAGGCCAAGGGCAAGCGGCAGGTGATTCTGGTGACCCATAATCCTAATCTTGCCGTGGTTTGCGATGCCGAGCAGATTGTCTGCGTGATGATGGACAAGAAAAATGAAAACCGCATTACCTATATGACAGGAGCCATTGAAGAGCCGAAGATCAATCAGAAAATTGTTGAGATCCTGGAAGGCACGGAACCGGCCTTTACGGTGCGGAAATCAAAATACCAGTTTACCGGCAGGTAATTTTCGGCAGCCATACATGATAACTATGCAGGAACAGCGATGAAACTGAGCGATAACGAAATACGGGACATAACCAGACATCTGGAGGCGGGCAGGCCGCTGCCTGAGAAGTATCGTTTTCTGCTCTTTGAGGACAAGCGGGAGGTGGAACTGGTCTGGAACGGCAAGACCGGCGAGGTGTGTAATATGGTCCTGCCCTTTCAGGTGATTGAGCAGGTGGATGAACCACGGGCCGAGGCGGTGATTAAGTTGCAGCCCAGCCTGTTTGATTCCCTGACCGGCAGGCAGTTGCGGGGCTGGAACAATAAACTGATCTGGGGCGACAATAAACTGATTCTCTCATCGCTTAAAAACGGGGCGCTGCGCCAGGAGATTGAGGAACAGGGCGGTATCAAGCTGATCTATATTGACCCGCCCTTTGATGTGGGAGCGGATTTCTCCATGGATATCGAGGTCGGCGGCGAGACCCTGACCAAGAAACCGGGTGTTTTAGAGGAACTGGCCTATCGTGATACCTGGGGCAAGGGGGCGGACTCCTTTATCGCCATGATCTATGAACGGCTGGTGCTGATGCGGGATCTGCTGGCCGATGACGGCAGTATTTATGTGCATTGTGACTGGCGGGTGAATAGTTATATTCGACTTGCATTAGATGAGGTGTTTGGGAAGGAATTGTTCAATAACTCATTGTGTTGGCATTATTCAGGGTGGAATAAAAAACTTCGACATGCTTTCGAAAAACGTCATGATAATATCTTTTTTTATTCTAAATCAAAAGAGCCAATTTTTAATTCATTTTTCCAGCCTTGGTCATCTAAAGAAGCATATGTCAAAGCAAGAAAGCAAAAAATTAGAATAGATGAGAATGGTCGTGAATATGTTTTGTCAGATGCTGGAAGTGGGAAGAGAATCAAAAGGTTTATCGACGAAGTGATGGAACAAGGTGTTGTTGTTGATGATGTATGGGATTTAGATAAAATAAATAATTCAGCAAAAGAAGCTATAGGATACCCAACCCAAAAACCCGAAGCCCTCCTCGAACGAATAATAAAAGCCTCATCCAACGAAAACGATCTTATCGCCGACTTCTTCTGCGGCTCCGGTACCACCCTGGCGGTGGCGGAAAAACTGAACCGTAAATGGATCGGCTCCGACCTCGGCAAATTCGCCATCCATACCAGCCGTAAACGCCTTATCGGTGTCCAGCGTCAGCTCAAGGAAAAACAAAGAAACTGGCGGGCCTTTGAAATCCTCAACCTGGGAAAATACGAGCGCCAGCATTATATGGGCATTAACCCCACCATCCGGGAAGAGGAGCAGCAGAAGCAGCTTATCGAGAAGGAGAAGGCCTTTTCAGATCTCATCCTCCATGCCTACCGGGCCGAGCCGGTGAGCCAGTTCAACACCTTCCAGGGCAAGAAGGCCGGGCGGCTGGTGGCGGTGGGGCCGATCAACCTGCCGGTGGCCCGGCTCTTTGTGGAAGAGGTTATTTTAGAGTGTCGGCAGAAGCATATCACCAGGGTTGATATCCTGGGCTTTGAGTTTGAGATGGGGCTCTTCCCCGATATCCAGGAAGAGGCCAAGAAGAAGGGTATTAACCTGGCCATGAAGTATATCCCCCGTGATGTCTTTGATAAACGGGCGGTGGAAAAGAACCAGGTGGTCTTCCATGATGTGTCGTTTATCGAGGTGCGGCCCCATGTAAGCAAGAACGGTATTGCCATGGAGCTGACCGATTTTAGCGTCTTCTACTCCCAGGACTCGCAATACCCGGAAGAGAGCCTGAAAAAAAACAAGAGCAAGATCATTGTTGATAAGGGCCAGGTGGTCAAGGTGAAGAAGGACAAGAACGGTATTGTCAGCCATGAGGTCCTCACCAAAAAGTGGACGGACTGGATTGATTACTGGTCGGTTGATTTTGATTTTGAGTCCAAAAAAGAGATCCTCCGGGTACGGCGCGAGGATTCCGATGAGACCGAAGAGGTGTGGAGCGGTGATTACGTCTTTGAAAATGAATGGCAATCCTTCCGCACCAAGAAAGACCGCTCCCTGGAGTTGAAAAGCGCCAAACATGAATGCCCGGCCGGTCGTTACAAGGTGGCGGTGAAGGTGGTGGATATCTTCGGCAACGACACCATGAAGGTCATTGAAGTGACGGTGGCAGGGAGAAAGAGATAATGGCCAAAATTGAGGTAAAGGGCAAAAAGATCACGATATTTCAGAAAAACGAGGCAGATTATATCTGCATCACCGACATTGCCCGCTATAAAAACAGTGATGACCCGCGTTTTGTGATTCAGAACTGGATGAAGGCCCGTTCCACTATCGAGTTTCTGGGGATCTGGGAGATTATTAATAATCCGGATTTTAACCGTGTCGAATTCGACACGGTTAAAAATGAAGCGGGAAGTAATGCCTTTGTTCTAACCCCGTCCAAATGGATCAAATTAACCGGGGCCATCGGTATTGTCTCGAAATCAGGGCGGTATGGCGGCGGCACTTACGGCCACAAGGACATTGCCTTTGAGTTCGCCTCATGGATTTCAGCGGAATTTAAACTCTATCTGATCAAAGAGTTTCAACGCCTGAAAGAAGAAGAAAATGAAAGGAAACAGCTTGGCTGGGACATTAAACGCAATCTGGCGAGAATTAATTATCGTATTCATACCGATGCCATCAAGGAAAACCTGATCCCGCCGGAATTAACCCCGCAACAGATCAGGATTGTCTATGCCAGTGAAGCAGATGTCTTAAATATGGCCTTGTTTGGGAAAACCGCCAAACAATGGCGGCAGGAACACCCAGAGGAGAAAGGCAATATCCGTGATTATGCCAATGTGTCGCAACTGGTCTGCCTGGCAAATCTGGAAAATCTCAACGCCTTTTTTATCAACGAGGGGATGGAACAGCCGGAGCGCTTAAATAAACTGAATATAATTGCAATTGGTCAAATGAAGACGCTCACCAACAGTCATCAGGTTAATCAACTGGAAAAAGGGGGGAAATAATGGCTCTACACCCTGATTTCCCCAGTTCACCCTATGCCATCCTTGACCCGGAAATCCGCTGGTTTCCGGCGGATGAGGCCTTAAGGGAGTCCAGCTCGGAAAAATTAATGCCGCCCCTGGTGCCGGTGCTGCGCAAAAAGGTAAAGGAGTGGCGGGATAATGGTTACGCCGGGGCATCCGACACCAGCGTATCTTTATTGAACTGGTGGTTTCAGCGTGAACACCTTTTGCCAAAGGCCGATGGCACCATGGCCCGCTTTCAATATTATTTCGCCCAGCAGGAGGCCATTGAAACCATTATTTATCTCTATGATAGCGCTAAGATAAAGGATAAATACGACCTGTTGCGCTTTGATTCGTCCGGGGCGGTCTCGGCCGGGATGTTTGATGAATCATGGCGCCGCTTTGTCATCAAGATGGCCACCGGGGTCGGCAAGACCAAGGTCATGAGCCTGGTGCTGGCCTGGTGTTTTTTTCATAAACTCTATGAGCCGGACTCGAATCTGGCCAGAAATTTTCTGCTTATCACCCCCAATATCATCGTCCTTGACCGAATCAGGAGTGATTTTGAAGGGCTGCGTATATTTTTTGAAGATCCGGTTTTGCCGGATAATGGTTTTGACGGCCGAAACTGGCGCGACGAGTTTCAGCTCACCCTGCATATCCAGGATAAGGTCAATATCACCCATGCGGTGGGCAATATTTTCCTGACCAATATCCACCGGGTCTACAGCGGCAATGATCTGCCGCCTTCGGCGGATGATGACGATACCATGGATTATTTTCTTGGCAAAAAGCCCAGCGGTGCCACCACTGACTCCAAGGTTGATCTTGGTGATATTGTTCGGGACATTGATGAACTGGTGGTGATAAATGATGAAGCCCACCATATCCATGACGCCAGATTGGCCTGGTTTAAATCCATTGAGGATATCCATCACCGCTTGCAGCACAAGGATAAATTTCTCTCCCTGCAAGTGGATGTCACTGCTACCCCCAAGCACAATAGCGGCGCTATCTTTGTCCAGACCATATCCGATTATCCACTGGTTGAAGCCATTTCACAAAATGTGGTCAAGCACCCGGTACTGCCGGATGCCGCCAGCCGCACCAAGATGAATGAGCGGCAAAGCTCCCGTTATACCGAAAAATATGCCGATTATATCAACCTGGGAGTGGAGGAGTGGCGCAAGGCTTTTGGCGAGCATGAAAAGCTGGGTAAAAAGGCGATTCTCTTTGTCATGACCGATGACACCAAAAACTGTGACGATGTGGCCGATTACCTGGAAAATACCTATCCTGAGTTAAAAGACAGTGTCCTGGTCATCCATACCAATACCAAGGGAGAGGTCAGCGAGTCCCAGAACAAAAAGAAGAAAGATGAACTTGAGATTCTGCGGCAACAATCCAATAAAATCGACAGCTGGGACAGCCCGTATAAGGCCATTGTCTCTGTCTTGATGCTCAAAGAGGGCTGGGATGTCAAAAACGTCACCACCATTGTCGGCCTGCGGGCCTATTCCGCCAAGAGTAATATCCTGCCGGAACAGACTCTGGGTCGGGGTCTGCGCAAGATGTATCCGGGCAATAATGTTGAGGAATATGTCAGCGTGGTGGGTACGGATGCCTTTATGGACTTTGTTGAATCCATCCAGTCGGAAGGGGTTGAGCTTGAACGAAAGGCCATGGGCGAAGGAACCGGGCCGAAAACCCCGCTTATTGTGGAGGTTGACAATGAAAACGACAAAAAAGACATTGCGGCGCTGGATATAAAGATTCCTGTCTTAACCCCGCGCACCTATCGGGAGTATAAAAGCCTGGAAGAGCTGAACCCCGCCGGATTTAAGCATAAAAAAGTGGCATATAAGCAGTTCAGCGCCGAGGCCCAGCGGCAGATAGTCTTTAAGGACATCACCAACGGGAAGGTAAGCCATACCACCATGCTTGATACCGGGGCAGTGACGGATTTTCGGGCGGTTATCGGTTATTTTACCCGTATCATCATGAAAGACCTGAAGCTGTTCAGTGGTTACGACGTTCTCTATGGCAAGGTGAAGAGTTTTGTCCGGGAAAATCTCTTTGAGCAGACCGTGGACCTTGAGGACATGAACACCCTGCGCAACCTTTCCGAGATTGAGGCCTGTAAGACCCTGATTGAGACCTTTAAAAAGCAGATAAACAGTCTGACCATAAAGGATAAGGGCGACGCTGAAATCAGGGATTATATTAAACTGCGCCAGACCCGGCCCTTTGTGGTGAAGGAGCAAGGCTATATTGTGTCCAGAAAGAGTATCTTTAACAAGATTATCGGCGACAGCCAGCTGGAGTTGCAGTTTGCCGCCTTTCTTGAAGATTGTGACGATGTTGTTTCCTATTCGAAAAATTACATGGCCGTCCATTTTCAAATTGATTACGTCAATGCCGAGGGTAATATTTCAAATTACTATCCTGACTTTATCGTCAAGACCGCTGATGATTCAATTTTTATTATTGAAACCAAGGGACAGGAAGATCTTGACGTCCCTCTGAAAATGGCGCGGTTGAAACAGTGGTGCATTGATATTAACAAGGCCCAGGACACGACCAGCTATGATTTTGTTTTTGTCGATCAGGCGGGATTTGAGGGCTATAAAGTGAAGAACTTCAAAGAGCTTATTGCTGGTTTTCAGGAATATAAGAAGGAAGACAAAAGCGGGACATCCGCCGGGTAGGCAAATAATCAGCCGTTCGCTTGCGGGGCGGCGGACCGCGGCCCGGACCGGGAGCCGGGGGGCAAAAACCGGGCATGTTTTTCTAAAAAAATGATGTGCAACCTAGCCGGGTCGTGATAGAATGAAATGAGTCATTCAGCGTGACGATTTCTCATCGTAACTCTGTTTTTTTATTGAACATTCACACCAGCCCCAGTGATATCGACCATGAACAGAGCCCTGATCGCCGGCCTACTTTTCTGCTTTATACTAACAGGTTGCGGGCCGGTATCGGTCAAGCAGCTCAAAGAGCATGATCGCGGCCGCCAGCTGACCGCCGACCAGGTCCTGAAACTCGTTGACGGCAACACCTTGTTTTTCGAATCCTTCAACGAAGACAGCTATTATTTTTTCGACCACTCGGGCCGGGTCTTCGGGGCCGACAATCAAAACAACAAGGATAACGGCCGCTGGGACGTCAGCGATCAGGCCGAACTCTGCATGCGGCTCGACAAGTGGTGGTACGGTTACCTGCGCTGTTTCCAGGTCTACACCGACGGGAACCGATACAAACTTGCCCGGAAGGACGGCTTGATCATGTTTACCGCCGCCCGCTATGACGGTGACTACAAAAGTCTCTACCACGAGATCGAAACGGCAAGAAGATTCCGCCGCCGCTCGATCCGGCGCCGGGCAGCCGGGCAGCCGGCCGCAAAACAGACGCCGGCGGCCCGGCTTAACGCCGCCGTCACTTCCCCGCCCGCAGCCGTTGTCACCGGGCATTCACCCCGGACCGCTCTCCGGGCAAGCGATATGAAACCAACGGTCAAGTGGCTGGCAAAAGACTGCCCGGACTGCAATTTTGCCGATTCTGATCTCCGGAACGCGGACCTGATCACGGCCAATCTCCGCGGCGCCAACCTGAGCGGCGCCAACCTGAGCCGGGCCAACCTGCGGCGGGCCGACCTGCAGGGCGCCAACCTTGAAAACGCAAACCTGACCTATGCCAACCTGCCGGGCGCCAACTTGAAAAACTGCAACCTGCAGGGGGCCGACCTCAAAGGGGCCAACCTGATACAGGCGGATCTCACCGGAGCCCGGCTGGATGGTGCGAATCTTGACGGGGCCCTGCTGGAAGGAGTCCGGGGGCTTAACAAATAGCCCGGCCCGGCCGGCTGGATAGTCCGTGCCGGCGCCGGGCCGTTGCGGAACCAATCCTCATATTCCGCCGACCGGGCCGCTTTTCCCCCTGGTATAACCCGTTTTTCCGCTAACCGGGGGCAAGGCACTCTCCATTGCCCCCATCGACCAAGTGTAATCTCTATGCCCGAAGCTCAATTTGTCCACCTCCATGTCCATACTCAATATTCACTGCTGGACGGGGCCATCCGTCTTGACGACCTGATCCGGCGCAGCCTGGAATTCGAGATGGGCGCCGTTGCCGTCACCGACCATGGCGCCATGTTCGGCGCCCTGGAATTTTATGAGAAGGCCAAAAAGGCCGGCATCAAGCCGCTGGTCGGCTGTGAATTTTATATTGCCGAGGGCAGCCGCCTCTCCAGGGACCACCGGGCCGGCCACAACTTTCACCTGGTCCTGCTGGCCATGAACCGGGCCGGCTACCTGAACCTGATGAAACTCGCCACCAAGGCCCAGCTGGAAGGCTTTTACTACAAACCCCGCATCGACAATGAACTCCTGTGCCAGCACAATGAAGGACTCATCGCCCTGACCGCCTGTCTCCATGGCGAAATCCCCTGGCGACTAACCAACAACGATCCGGACGGGGCGCAGAGGCGGGCCCGCGAGCTGCAGGATATTTTCGGCGACCGGCTTTATTTTGAACTCCAGGAAAACGGCATGGAGATTCAGAAAACGGCCAATGCCGGGCTGATCAAGCTGGCCGGGGAACTGGGGGTGAAACTGGTGGCCACCAATGACTGCCACTATCTCAACCAGGACGAATCCTATGCCCACGAGGTCCTGCTCTGCATCCAGACCGGCAAGACCATCAATGACGCCAAGCGGTTCCGCTTTTCAACCGATGAACTCTATTTCAAGTCGCCCGGGGAGATGGCCCGGCAGTTCAGCTTCTGTCCCGAGGCCGTGACCAATACCCTGGAGGTTGCCGAACGCTGCAACCTGGAACTGGAATTCGGCAAGCACTATTTCCCCATCTTCCCGGTACCCGAGGACGAAAGCCTGGAGTCCCTCTTCGCCAAGGCCTGCGAGGACGGCCTCGAATTACGCCTGGCCCATCTGCGCGAAATCGATTCACTGTCCCCGGAGCAGGAAAAACTGTACCGGGACCGGCTGGCCATGGAAATCGACATCATCTCGAAGATGGGTTTTGCCGGCTACTTCCTGATTGTCGCCGATTTCATCAACTGGGCCAAGAGCCGGGACATTCCCGTGGGCCCCGGCCGGGGTTCGGGCGCGGGCAGCCTGGCGTCATACTGCATGCAGATCACCGATATCGATCCGCTCCCCTACGGCCTCATCTTCGAGCGCTTTCTCAATGTCGAGCGGATGTCCATGCCCGACTTTGACGTGGACTTCTGCAAGGACCGGCGGGACGAAGTCATCGATTATGTCCGGGGAAAATACGGCGGCGACCGCCACGTGGCCCAGATCGTGACCTATGGGTCGATGAAGGCCAGGGCCGCAATCCGTGACGTGGGGCGGGTCCTGGAGATCCCCCTGCCCAAAGTCGACCGCATTGCCAAGCTCATTCCCGAGGAGCTGAAGATCACCCTGGACCGGGCCATCGACAAGGAACCCCGCCTGCGCGAGGCCATGAAAGAAGATAGTATCCGGGAACTGCTCACCATCGCCCGGACCCTGGAGGGCCTGGCTCGCCACAAGTCCATTCATGCCGCCGGCGTGGTCATCTCGCCCGAGCCGATGGTCGAATACCTGCCGCTCTGCGTGGGGCCGAACAAGGAGGTAATTACCCAGTACGACAAGGAGTACACGGAAAAAACCGGGCTCATCAAGTTCGACTTTCTCGGGCTCAAGACCCTGACCGTCATTGACCGGGCTCTGAAGCTGATCAAACAGGATATCGGCATCGAGGTGCAACTGAACCGGATCCCCCTGGACGACCCCGGGACCTATGACCTGCTCTGCCGGGCCGACAGCCTCGGGGTCTTCCAACTGGAAGGCGACGGCATGCGGGACCTGCTCAAGAAGATGGAACCCGAGCAGTTCTCGGACCTTATCGCCCTGGTCGCCCTCTACCGTCCCGGCCCCCTGGAAAGCGGCATGGTTGACGCCTTTGTCGAGACCAAACACGGCCGCCGGCTGCCCGAGTACCCCCTGCCGCAGTTGAAAAGCCTGCTGGAAGAGACCTACGGCGTCATCGTCTACCAGGAACAGGTCATGAAAATCGCCAACATCATGGCCGGTTACACCCTGGGCGATGCCGATCAGCTCCGCCGGGCCATGGGCAAGAAAAAACCCAAGGTCATGGAGGAGGAGCGGGGGAAATTTCTGCGCGGCGCGCTCAAGAAGGGTATCCCCGAAGCCAAGGCGACCTATGTCTTCGACCTGATGGCCAAATTTGCCGGCTACGGCTTCAACAAGTCCCACAGCGCGGCCTATGCCCTGATCGCCTACCAGACGGCGTACCTGAAGGCCCACTATCCGTCGCAATACATGGCCGCCCTGCTCTCCTGCGACATGGACAACACCGACAAGGTCGTCATGTACATCAACGAATGCAAGCGCCATGACATCGAGGTCCTGCCCCCTGACCTCAACGAATCGTTCCAGGATTTTACGGTCATCAACGACCGGATCCGCTTCGGCCTGGCAGCGGTGAAAAATGTCGGCGTCGCCGCCCTGCTCTCCATTATTGACGAGCGGGAGAAAAACGGCCCCTACTCATCCCTGAGTGATTTCTGCGGCCGCATTGATCCCAGCCGCGTGAATCGCAAGGTCATCGAAAGCCTCATCAAGGCCGGGGCCTTTGACTCGATGACCGACCGGCGCGCCCAACTGATGGCCGCGCTCGACCAGGCCCTGGACATGGCCAAGGCCGTGCAGCGCGACCGGCTGAGCGGTCAGATGAACCTGTTCTCGCTGGCCGGCAACGACAAGCAGAACAAAAAAATGGAAGTGGAGCTGCCGGAGGTTGACGAATGGCCGGAACTGAAAAAACTGGCCTTTGAGAAAGAGATCATCGGCTTTTTCCTCACCGGCCATCCCCTGGAAGGGGTCATGAACGACCTGCAGGCCGTGACGGACACGGATATCCAGGGGCTGGCCAAGTGGCGCGATGGCCGGCCGGCCCGGGTCGGCGGCCTGATCCAGAACTACCGGGAGCATAAATCGAGGAAGGGCGACCGCATGGCGTTTGCCGTTCTTGAGGACATGAGCGCCAGTGTCGAGGTGGTCATCTTCCCCTCCACCTTTGCCGTCTGTTCGCACCTGCTGGGCAGCGACCAACCCATCGTCGTCCTGGGGACGGTTCAGCAGGGAGAACGGGGGGCCAAGATCATTGCCGAAGCCGTCGAGCCGCTGGCCGAAGCCATGGAGAAATACACCGACGGAATCGTTATCAGGATACAGGCCCGGCACACCGTCCGCCACCACCTGGAGCAGCTCAAGGACCTCTTCTATCACTACCACGGGACCTGCCCGGTGCAGTTGACCCTGCACTTTGACGGGAGGGGCGAGGTCGACATCGACATCCTCAAGGACCTGAAGATCAGGCCCTGCCCCGAATTTTTCCGCCGGGTCGATACGACCCTCGGCTACCCGGCCCTGACCCTGCGCATGAAAGCGCCGGAGATCAAGAGCCGGAAAAAGAACGGCTATGGGAACTACAACAAGAATACATCCCACTGACCAATAAAAACCATTAGGGAGAAAATCATGAAAGTGGCAATCGTCTCAACAAACGGCGTCGACGTCAATGAACATTTCGGCAAGGCAACCAGGTTTTTGATTTACGAGCTCGGGACCACGGGAGCGAAGTTGCTCGCCGAAAGAAAGACGGAATCCTTGTCCGTCGGCGACCCTGACCACCCCTTTGACCAGGATCGGCTTTCCGCGGTAATTAAGACAATCGAGGGCTGCGAACGGGTCTATTGCACCAAAATCGGGGACCGGCCGGCGGCGGAACTGAGAAAACTCGGTATCGAACCGGTCATCTATGAAGGACCCATCTCGGAGATCAAACTCTAACCGGGGGCTCGCCGGCAGAGATATATGTTGACCGGGGGCTGTCCGGGAACGGGGTTTGCCGGGCGGAATCTTGTCGGGCCGTCTCCTTTGTGATAGAGTGATAATTGAGCATTTTCTTGTTACGTCAACAAGATGTCTTTGGCACAACAGATCGGACCGATAAGGAGGTCTAGCATGAGATCAAAATCGACCATTGTCACATTCACCTTGCTGATCGTAGCCTTCCTGGCGGCGGCCTCGCTTTTCGTAGGATATTACGGCGACTGGTTGTGGTTTCAGAGTCTGGGTTTTGGTGCGGTATTTACCACGATCCTGTGGACCAAAATCCTGTCTTTTTTGATTTTTTTCCTCATATCCGGTTGTTTTGCCTGGGGAAATATTGCCATTGCCAGAAAGTGGGGCACCCAGACCCGGGCCTTGAAAGTGTTTGCCCCGGAACAACAGGTGACGCTCGCTAAAATCGCTTTCAGTAATAAATACGCCAGATATTCATGGGCAATAATTATTCTATTTTTCTCATTCATCATGGGTTCTCGGGCCGCCGCCGCCTGGGAAATATTTCTGAAATTTCTGCATGCCTCCAAATTCGGGATTGCCGACCCGATTTTCGCAAAGGATGCGGGCTTCTATGTCTTCCAACTGCCGCTCTATGATTTTATTCAGGGATGGTATTTATTCTGCGTGGTCGTTGTTCTCATCGCGGTTGCGGCCTCCTATTTTATGGACCAGTCTATCGCGGCCCAGGAAAACCACTTTAGTATCAATAAAAAGGCCCGTTCTCACCTGGCGATTCTGGGCGGGTTATTGTTTCTGGGGATCGCGCTGTCTTTCAGACTGAAACTTTACGGCTTGATGTATTCGAATTCCGGTGTGACATTCGGCGCCTCCTACGCCGATGTCCATGCGCAGATTCCCGCCTACTGGACGGTATTGACCATCGCCTTGATTGTGGCGCTCCTTTCTTTCCTGACGCCTTTCCTCAACAGCTGGAAATTCCTGCTCTATTCCATCGGAATTTATTTCGTGGTTCTCCTGGGTTTTTCCTGGGCCTATCCCGCCCTGATTGAACAATATGTGGTCAAGCCCACCGAGCTGACCAAGGAAACACCCTATATCCGCCACAGCATAAAATTTACCCGCCTGGCGTTCGGGTTAAACAAGATCAAAGAAAAACCCTTCCCGGTAGGACAACCCATAACCTACAAGGACATAAAGGATAATCAAGCCACCGTCCATAACATCAGGCTCTGGGATACCCGGCCGTTGATCGAGACATACAGACAACTGCAGGAAATGCGGCTTTATTATAATTTCAAAAATGTGGATATCGACCGCTATTATTTCAAAAATAAATATACGGAAGTGGCCTTGGCGGCCAGGGAATTTGCTCCCTCAAAACTGCCGGCCCGCGCCCGCACCTGGCTCAACATCCATCTGAAATACACGCACGGTTACGGCCTGGTCATGAGCCCGGTCAACAAGATCACCAAAGACGGCATGCCTGATCTTATTGTAAAAAATATCCCGCCCAGCTCAAACGTCTTATCGATTACCCGGCCGGAAATCTACTATGGCGAGCAAACGAATGAGTATGTCCTGGTCAACACCAAAACCAAAGAGTTCGATTACCCGAAAGGCAATCAAAATCTGTACGCTTCATATCAGGGCAAGGGCGGAGTTCAGCTTTCCGACCTCTTCCGAAGGCTGGTTTACACCTGGAATTTTTCGGACATAAAAATCTTGCTGACGAACTACGTAACAGACAAAAGCCGGATCATGTTCCATCGAAACATCACCGACCGCGACCATACAATTGCCCCTTTTCTATCGTATGATTCCGATCCCTACCTGGTCGTGGGCAAGGATGGTAACCTGTACTGGATTCATGACGCCTACACCACCTCGACCATGTTTCCTTATTCACAGCCTCTTACCCGGTCACAAAACAACAGGGCAATCAATTACATTCGCAATTCCGTAAAGGTAGTCATTAATGCCTATAACGGAGACGTTTCCTATTATGTAATCGATCCTTCAGATCCGCTGATCCGGACCTATGAAAAAATGTTCCCCACCCTGTTTAAGCCCATCAGCCGTATGCCGGCATTTTTAAGGAGGCATATACGTTATCCCAAGGATATGTTCCTGATACAGGCGGAGATGTACAATACATTCCACATGACAAACCCCCAGGTTTTCTATAACCAGGAAGATCTGTGGAGCCTGCCAACGGAGATTTACAATAATAGTGAACAGCCGATGTTGCCTTATTACATCATCATGAGGCTGCCGGATACCAAATCCGAGGAGTTTATGTTAATGCTCCCATTTACACCATCGAAAAAGAACAATATGGTGGCCTGGCTCTCTGCCCGCTGTGACGGCAGCAATTATGGCCAATTGCTGGAATACCGGCTCTCCAAGGAAAAGTTGATTTACGGGCCGTTGCAAATTGACGCCCGGATCAACCAGAAACCCGACATCTCTTCCAAGCTGACCCTCTGGGGCCAAATGGGGTCCAGCGTGATTCGCGGGAACTTGCTGGTTATCCCGATTGATCATTCTTTTCTGTATGTAGAACCGGTCTACCTCCAGTCGGAGCAGAGCAAGATGCCGGAATTAAAGCGGGTCATCGTTGCGCTCGGCGATCATTTGCAAATGCGCGACAACCTGGATGACGCCCTGCGCGCCGTCTTTTCGGTTGCGGCTGTGCCGGCCGCGCAAGTACAGAAAGCCCTCACCGGATTACCAGCCGGCCATCTGCCCGACATGGCGCGGAAGGCCCTGGAACATTACAATAAGGCCCAGGATTATCTGAAACAGGCCGACTGGACAAAATATGGTCAGGAATTGAAAAAAATCAAAGAAATACTGCAACGTATGGCCAACAAAAAATGAGCCGTTGAGGATATCCACGCTATATTTCCGTTGAGCGTTCGAGAACGGCGCAGATGCACGGCAGCAATGATGCTGATTATCATGTGTAATATAAAGTAGTTGCCGACGCAGCAAATGCGCCGTTATCAGGCACTCCGGAGGGCGGCGCGGTGAAGACCGGAGAATGCGTTTTCAGCAATAATGCAATAAATTCCGTATACTGCGGGGGATATCACCTCAAGCCGTCACGGATTCAGGATTAACATCAACCAGGAATCCGTATCCGGCATATATCTCCCGGGCTATTTTACCAGTCATAAACTCAATAAACTTTTTAGCTGCGGCAGGATGACGGCTGGTTTTATTCACGTGAGCTATAAAATACCGGCCGACGACGTCATGTTCTTCCGGGATGGAAACGTAATCAAACAGCCCCCCCTTTTTCTTCTGGTATAGAGCCTCGCTTAACCAGACCGGCCCGGCATCCGCCCGGCCTTCCGCCAACAAATTAATTGTTTCTCGATGGTGAATGCGGGTCAGGTAGGTCTCGCCGCTTCTCACTTTATCTTCCATGACCCGCTTAACCAATCCTGATCCTCCAACCTTTTTAAAGGCCTCAACAATCAACCGGCCGACACCTTCATAGACCGGATTAGGCATGGATACCCGCACACCTGGCTGGCCCAGGTCTTTCAACCCGCGGATACCCGCGGGATTGCCCGTGGATATCAAGATAGCCAAACCATTTCTGGCATAGGGTTCATAGCCTTCTATGAACCCTTCCCGAAGCAGGTCCTCCATTTCTTCCCGGCCGGCGGTATAGATATCCGGCGGGGTGCTGATTATTAATTTCCCTACCCGCAGAGCTCCCTGTTTCATCTGGCCGGCCAAGACCCCTGGAGGCAAGGTTTCATAAAAAATATGCTGGATATCCGGATGAAGTTGCCTAAATTCAGCCAGAAGCTCTTCAACAACCATCCATTGATTACCATTAAAAAACAAGGACAGATCAGGATTGCATGGATCACCATGCAAATCACACACAAAATCAACCGATGGCACAGAAAATTCAACGGCCTTCTTATCATCAGTAAATGTCATAATGGTTCTCCTACGATGTTTTCTTTCGAATCCCGAATCAGTGAGCGTTCGCCATAGTCCCTCTATGCTGGCGGGAGCAACTGCGTGAAGATGGGGTACCTGGTGACGGCTTACGATTATCCTCCGATATCAACTTGGCTGCCGACACAGCAAATGTGCCGTTATCGGGTGCTCACGGATTCACCATCATATCAAGGCTTTACATAGGCGCATCCCTCAGACTGTAATCGAATGATCTCCATAATGCCAGCCGGTACAACTTGACAAGGCTCTAACAGTTCCTCATGCCTGATGCCCAGCTTGTTGAGAGAGTTGTTGCAGACAAAAAAATGAACACCGGTTCCGGACAGATTTTGAATGCGGGAAGCATACTCAAAAGCATGCTCACGTTGAAACAATTTTACCGCAACACCGTTGGCTACCAGATAAATAGCCGCTTCATCGGCGGGGATGTCTTTCAGCAGATTTTCTATATTGTTAAGAGCCATGATCAGCGAATCTTTACTGTCCCAGTCAAGGTGAAAAACAACTTTTGCTTTCATTAACGTCTTCTCCTTTACAGTATGTCCAAGTACCTACCTGAATCAGTGAGCGCTTGATAACGGTGCAGATGCAAGGCGGCAACGATGTTGATTATCCTGGTGGATATCAACGAGTTGCCAACGCAGCAGCAGATGCGCCGTTATCGGGCGCCCCGCAGGACGGGGCGGTGAAGACCGGAAAATGCATTTATCCTGAAATAATGCAACGAATTCCGGATATTGCATGGAACATCATCTCAAGCCGCCACGGATTCTGGTAATATTTATCCATAGTTGAAGGCAAACCGAAATAGGTTAGGTTTTGCCTATACCAATTTTACTGCCAAAGCTTTGGCTTTTTTCCGTACCCGTTCAGATAGTCTATGATGAGGATCTTTGACAACTAAACCCGTAAAAATTGTTATACATCTTCTACCAATACCAATCTCACAACATCAGTAAGCACTTTTGCAATATGCTTGCTATCTTCACCTGTTGGTATAAAAAGTCCATCGCCTGGGCCAAAATGAACTATGTTGCCATCAAAATCTATGTCCATCTCACCTTCCAGGACATAGCCAATATGTCCTTTAATGCACCAGTCAGGCTCCACAAAATCTTTTGAGAATTCAACGAAACGTAGTTTACGTCCTCCCTGTTCGTGAGCCTTGAATCGCACACCGGGCATCGGTGATTCCCAAGCCAGTGTTGCAAAATCTACTTTACCTTTTTTCGCTTTTTTCATGCTACATTCTTTCTATATGTATAACGCTAAAATCCCGCAGTGAGGCTTTTTCTGCCGTTTGATTCATTTCTGCCTATGAAAATAGGTCCCCTTTTTCACTGCTTTTTTTACTCTGTCGAGTTGAAACCTTATGGTTGAATTTTGTTCTCTTTAGCCAAAAAGTAATCGCTTTTTTTGATCTTTACGTCATCGGTTCCCCACTTCCTCAATTTGTCTGCTTTTTGGTAGAGTGGAATATGCTTTGAGCAATGCATATAAGCCTCTTCAACTTCGACTAGTACCCAGCGCTCTGGTTTTCGTCCCTTCTTATTCATATCTTCAATTATTTTCTGGGGAATATTTTTTCGTTGTAGTAGTTCATTATTTTCGATAATTGCGGCCTTACCATTTACATGAAGCCCCACTGTATCTTTGATGAAATCAATGAACATCATACCGATGTGTGGGTTTTCCAAAATATTACCAAGGCTTGCTGTTACGCCATTTCCTCTATATTCTGGGTAAACAAGGTTTTTTTCATCTAGAACGTGGACGAAGCCAGCTTCTCCAGCTCTCAGAGAACAATCGCAATCTCCTTTTGCGTCGGACGTGGAAATAACTAAAATCTCCTGGTTGGTGATAAATTCAATCATGCGCGGATTCAGCCGGTCAAGCACCTGGTTATCGTAAAATGCCTGGGCTCTTTTCTCGGTATTAAATTTCTTCTGAAGAGTGTGCTCTCCGTTTGATCCTGGATTTGTCATTGTGTCACCTTTTTTTGAAAAATTGAAAACCATCAGAAATAAATGCCATTTAACTCAAATTTACCCAAATTGTTTTCTTGCAATAGCTATTTTTCTGTAACTGATCACGGGGTTTGTAACTGTTCGATTTCACATATCTCAGAACTGCAAGGTGGCACAGGCGCCCTAGATTCAAGTAATAACGCAGAGTGTCACACCCTGTGACCAGTTACAGCTCAACTATTGAATCGAGTTGATCGAGTTTGCGTCTGGCGATTTTCCACAAATACTGCGGGCAGATTTTCCTGGCATTTTTGGTGTTCCTGCCATTGAAAACTTCCTCCGTTCCTCGATTTCGGAATGATTTTATCATACTATAACGATAACATGGAATTCATTCTATAATAATCATTTCTTTCTCGCCCAACCCTAAAACCCCGCAGTGAGGCTACCGATATTTAATGGTGTAACATGGAAAACAAGCTTGGATTTCACCCCAATCCGGACCCAAGCTCATGGAGCAGGTATGCAAGGTTCTGCGCTATCATCATTATGCCTGCCGCACCGAGCAGACCTGCTGCCAGTGGATAATGTGTTTTGCTCATTTCTTTGGCGTCAGGGATGTGGAGCGTTTTCTTCCCGACCTGGCGGTGGAACGGGAGGCATCGACTTCCACTCAGCGGCAGCCCCTTAATGCCATCGTCTTCCTTTACCGGGAGATGCCTGGCAATCCCCTGGACAGGGGCATTGCCCAATCCGGGCCGGCAATAAACAAAGAACCCCGTCCTCGGGGCGAGGACGGGGTTCGGGCGGCAATGGTATTGAACATGGTGCCTCAATTCATAGCTGGTCGTTTAACTATCTTTTTTTTGGACTTTATTTTCAGGTAGTGCGAATTTCTCGTTTAGTCAACCACTTTTATGATGTCCCGACTATGCCCGGTTACGAACTGATGATGAGGGACAAGCGGGGAGGGTCAAGTCAAAAGCAGTCCTGACCGTATCCGTAATAATGGCTGTTTTTCCAGTTGGCAGGAGTCCAGCCGGAGGAGTTCCCGACCAGGCCTACATAAGCCGGGACAGAGCGGGACATCCTATATTTCATGCTTTTCCTGTCGTTCAAAGAATAATTCTATTCTTGAACAAGTCGCTCGCCCCTTCCTTTAGTCCCATGGGGCGGAGGTGAAGGCCTGACAACTAAATGGCCATTTCGTGCCGATTGCATTTCATTTCCGGCAACACTCCACAAAATTCGCGGCCGCTGCCGGATTGGAACCCCAATGCAGGTGGATATAGGAGCCAAGCACATGGCCGTTGACAAAGCCTTCCCTGGTGTGGATTGCCCCCTTGCGGCCGCTGACCTTATAGATGGGTCTCAGCCGTTTATCTTCCAGGTCTGCATTCGAGTAATGAAATTCATGCCCCCGGACCGTGGTCCCGGCCGGACCCAGGACGCAGTCCTCTCCGGTCGTGATCTCCCGATAGCCAAGGGCCTGCAAGCGGGGTTCCATTTGACACGCCAGGGGAAAGATACCGGCCATCCGGTGTCGCCTGCCGGCAAGGTCCCGGATTGTGTGCATCAGGAACATGAAGCCGCCGCACTCCGCATAAATGGGGCGGCCGTTCCCGGCAAACCTCCTGATCTCTTCCAGGAGGCCCCTGTTTCGGGCCAGCTTCTCGCCATACAGCTCGGGATAGCCGCCACCCAGGATCATCCCGTGCAGGCCTTCAGGAAGATGAGAGTCGCGCAACGGTGAAAAAGGGACCAGGGTGGCCCCGGCCTCGGCCAGGAGCCGTAAATTTTCCCCGTAGTAGAAACAGAAGGCCTCATCCTGTGCAATGCCTATCCTGACCCTTTCTCCCGCCGCCCCCCTGGGCCGGGGCGGCAAATGAACGGGACGGCCCGGTCCAGCCATGTCTTCATGCAATTCATAGCCGCCGGTCTGCCGCAGGAGAGAATCAAGGTCAAGTCCATCTTCAATCCAGTCGGCCAGTTTGTCTCTATGGGGTGCATCCGGGCCAAGATCCCCGGCCGTCACCAGGCCCAGGTGCCGCGAAGGGATCTCAAGGTCCTCTTGACGTGACAGATATCCCATAATCGGCAGGTCCGGGACGGTCGTCTCAATCGCCTCCCTGATCATCTCCCCGTGGGCGGCGCTGCCGACCCGGTTCAGGATGATCCCGCCGATATGCAGCTCCCGGTCAAAGCCCCGGAACCCCAGGGCAATGGCGGCGGCGGACCTGGCCATGGAACGAGCATCAATGACAAGCAGGACCGGCAGGCCGAGCCACTTGGCCATCTGGGCGGAAGAACCTGTTTCCTCCCTGCCGGAAAATCCATCATACAGGCCCATTACACCTTCCACGACCGCTGTGTCCGCATTACGGGCATAGCGGCGGAAGATTCGCCGGTTACTATCGCGGTCCATCATCCAGCCGTCCAGGTTGTGGGAGTCCCTGCCCGTAACCAGCCGATGGTGGCCGGGATCAATAAAATCAGGCCCGGCCTTAAACGGCGCCACCCTGAGCCCCCTCCTCGCGAGGGCCGCCATGATCCCTAAAGATACCGTGGTCTTGCCGCAGCCGCTATGGGTCCCGGCCACCATAAAAGCGGACATCTTCATCCCGGGCAAATAATCCTTTTTCATGTCACGACGGGCCTCAAAATGGTCAAACAAACAGTCATTCCCCCTGAATCCGGCATCACTATATCATGCTTCCCTGTAGCAACATAACCTCTTTTACCCCTTTGAGGCCCCTCCGGTACCGGTGGCAGGGCGGGCTGGACTCACATCTCCTGTCATGCCGCGACATCTTTCTGCAGGTCTTTGCAATAAACCAATTTTTCGGCCGCCGGGCCAAACAGGTCCGCGGCCTCTTCTTTTTCCCGCAGGGTAAGGATCCGCCTTCCCTGCCCGAGGGCGTTTAGCAATAATTCGACATTGCACCGGTTGGCGGGTCCCACCGGAAATCCCGCATCAATAACCAGGTCCGCCTTTTCCAGGGCGGCCATGGCCGCAAGCCGGGCCCGGTCGCGTATATCCTGGAACGGCTTGGACCCGATTACCGTCGCCCCGACTGACCGGGCAATGTAAAAATCAAGATCATTTTCATGGATCACCCCGGTGACAATCCCGAAGCCGCTCTTGGCAAGAAGGCGGTACACCGGGGTGCCGGTGCCGCCGCCGGCTACCACGAAGGCCGTTTTGTCATGCCTGCTGTTGATCAATTCGATCGTCCCGAGCTTCCTGTCGAAACGGGCACAATCAAGATCATATAACCGCGCCACCGTCTCCTCGTTCAGAATCTTGTCCGGGGAGCCCCAGGCCATTATTGCCCCGTCCTTGACCAGCACCACGGTCTCCGAGAGCTTGAGGGCCAGGCCCACGTCGTGCAGTGAAATGATGACGGTGATGTCCTTCTGCCGGCAGAAATCACTGAGGATGACCATAAGTTCAAGCCGGTGCTTCAGATCGAGATGAACCGTCGGTTCATCCAGGATGATGACCTCGGGTTCCTGGGCCAAGGCTCTGGCCACGAGCACCTTCTGTTTCTCCCCATCGCTCAATTCATTGAAATATCTGTCCGCGATGGTGGTGGCATTGACCAGACGCAGGGATTCCCGGATCTTCTCGATGTCGTGTTCGGACAGGCGGCCGAGAAAACCGGTATGGGGATATCTGCCCATAGCGACAAAGTCAAAGGCGGTGACCAGGCCCGGCGACATATGGCCGGTCAGCACCACGGCCAGGGACCGGGCCAGTTCGTGGGATGTCAGGTCGTTGAGCAGACGGTTGTCGAGATATATGGCCCCTTTTAAAGGAGCGAGGAGCCGGGCGAGGGACCTCAGGATTGTAGTCTTCCCTGAACCGTTCGGACCAAGGAGGCAGACAAGCTGTCCCTTCAGCATCTCCTGGTTGATATCGGCGACCACGGTCCTGGTCCCGTATCCCACTGCCAGTCCACGGGTTTTCATGACCTTTGTCGGTCCGGTTACAACATTCGGCCCGGTCATATCGCCGTCCTCCTCTTGAGCAGGAGACCGATGACGATGGGGGCGCCGATGAAAGAGGTTATGGCGCTTATCGGCAGCTCTACCGGGGAAAACATGGTCCTCGCCACCAGGTCACACAGGGCGGTCACGATCGCGCCAAACAGGATGACAGCCGGAACCAGCAGCTTGTTATCAGAGGTCCCGAACGTGAGCCTCGCCATATGCGGGACAGCCAGGCCGATGAAAGCGACCGGCCCGGCAAAGGCGGTCACCAGGCCGGCAAGGGCGCTGGAGAAAATCACGATCAGGAAACGGAAGACCTTGATGTTGACCCCCATACTCTTGGCGTAATCCTCTCCCAGGAGGAAGGCGTTCAACTGTTTGCTCATGAGATAGGTGCCGATCAGCAGGGGCATCCCGAGCAGTACCACCAGGTAAAATTCCTGCCAGGAAAAACCCGAGAAGCTGCCCATCTGCCAGAGAACGAACCCCTTAACCTTTTCCTTCTCGGCAAAGGCGATAAGGATGCTGGTTACGGCATGACACACGTAACCCGTCATCAAGCCGATGATGAGCAGCGTAATGACATTTTTTACCCTGGACGCCACCAACAGGATGACAACCATCACTGCCAGAGCTCCGGAAAATGCCGCCAGGCTCAGGAAAAAAGGATGAATGCTGATGATGCCGATACTCAGGCCCGCCAGCATGACCAGGGCCACCATCAACGTGGCGCCGGAGGAGATGCCCAGGATAAAAGGCCCGACAATGGGGTTACGGAAAAACACCTGGAGCAGCAGGCCGCCGACGGCAAGATAGCCGCCGCAAAATAAGGTCGAGAGGACCCGGGGCAGCCTGATCTTCCAGATGATCGCCCCCGGGACCGAGTCCGTGAGATGCCGGCCCAGAATCCTGCAGGTCTCAAAAAAAGGTATCCGTACCGAACCGATGCTGACATTCAGGACAAAGGTAATGAACAGTATCACCAGGAATAAGAGAAAAAGCCCCTGATATCTTTTGCTTTTCACGATCAACAAATCTCCCGTAAATTATGTGTTTTTCCCCCGGCAGCAGGACCCGGAGCACCAGGACTGCAATATAAAAAGTTTCTATCGGAAATTTCAGGGTAATCATCGTATTCCGTCTTTGTTCCTGGCCGGGTTTCTCTTCTGGTGCCGACTTTCCCCTTTTTTTCCCCTTTCCCGGAGCAAAAAAAAAGGGCCTGGCCCGGGGCGTCACCATCCGGAAACGGTCTTTTCAGCGTCCCGCAGGCTCAGCCTGCCTTCGGCGGCGAACCTCGTCCACGTCCACGACAATGTCTTGCAGGGGTTGACGGCGAACGCGATGGGGCAGCGCTAGTTCCGCCGCGGTTTCGATGTCTTCTTCGCTGACCTGGTCGCGGCCGTTATAGGCCGCCAGGGTCTTGGCCGTTTTGAGCATGATGATGTCCCCGCGGTGGCCATCCACACCCACTTGCATGCAACAGGAGGCGATATCGAAGAGCCGGGATCGCAGGACAGTCACCCGGGGATAAAGCTGAACCGCCCTTTCTATGCGCTGCACCAATTGCAGGGATTCCTCTTCCCAGGCGGCGCAAAAGGCCTCGGGGCCTTCGTCGAACGCCGCCCGCCGCTCCATGACCGCCACCCGGGATTCGGCATCGTGCAGGCCCTCGATATAGACACAGAGGCCGAAACGGTCGAGAAGCTGGGGGCGAAGCTCCCCTTCCTCCGGATTCATGGTCCCGACCAGGGTGAACCTGGCCGGGTGGGAGAAGCTCACCCCTTCCCGCTCGATGGTGTTGAGGCCCATGGCTGCTGAATCGAGCAGGACATCCACCACGTGGTCATCCAGCAGGTTTACCTCGTCCACATAGAGTATGCCGCGATGGGCGGCAGCCAGGAGCCCCGGTTCCACCTGTTTTTCTCCTTTTTTCAGGGCCTGTTCCAGGTCCATGGTTCCCACGACACGGTCTTCGGTGGCACCCACCGGCAGCTCGACCACCCGGATGGGCCGTTGCACGGCCGCAACCGTTTCCCGGTGCAAAACGGCAGAACTGCATTCCAGGCGGTAACATGCCCGGCACACGTCCTCCGCTGCCCCGGCAAGCAGCTGGAAAGGACAGTCCCTGACCACCTCGATGGCCGGCAGGATCCGGGCCAGCGCCCGGACCGCGGTCGACTTGGCCGTGCCCTTTTCCCCCCGGATCAGGACACCGGAAAGGGTGGGATTGATAATGTTGAGGACCAGGGCCAGTTTCATCTTCTCCTGGCCGACGATGGCCACAAACGGGAAAACGGCTGTCGTACTCATTTGATATTCTCCTTGGCGATATTCAAAAGGGTGTCGGCTTTCAGCTCTTCGATCCTGAAATATTGTGCGTTTAAAGCCAGGGCTATCTTGCGGGCCAGGCCGAACTGGACAATCCCGGGACTTTCGGTGTCAATAATAATGAACCGGATACGATCATCCAGGGCCATCCGTTCGGCAAGTTCAAATGTCTCTGCCTGCGGATTCTTTTCCCCCAGGGCCACATTGGACCTGCCGTCGGTAATGATGATTACAATCGGCCTGACCGTTGGCTCGCGCAACAGGTAATTGCGCGACACCTCGTATGATTTGGCCAGGCCGGCGGACAGCGGGGTGCGCCCGCCGACCGGCATTTCCCGGAGCAGGCCGGCGGCAAGTTCAATGGAGGAGGTAGGCGGCAGGTTGACCACGGCCTCATTCCGGCGAAAAGAAATCATGGCAATCCGGTCCCGCTTCTGATAGGCATCCAGCAGGAGCGACATAATAGCCCCCTTGGAGGCGGCCATCCTGCCCCTGGCGCCCATGGAACCGCTGGCATCCACCACAAAAAGAAGAAAATTGCCGATCCGTTTCTCCCGGATCTTCTCCCGGATATCTTCCGAGCGGATGACTACGGCCAGGCCGTTGCGGTTCTCCCGCCGGAGCTGGTACGGAGCCGCCGCCCGCAAGGAGGCATCCAGGGCCACGTCACCGGTTGTCCGCAAGGTGGTGCTTTTGATATAACGGCCCTGTTTCCGGGCGCTCCTGGTGCGGGATCTCCGGCCCGAGCCCCGACGGAACAGGCGGTCCTTGGGAGCAGTAAACTTTCTGATCTTGAAGGTATCTGCCACGGCAAAAACCTGTTCCATGGGGTCTTTTCCCCGGTTGTCAGGCCCGCTCTCCTCTTCCTCTGCCGGGGAATTCTTTTCACCCGCTTGAGAGTTTTTTGCCTCTTGCCGCCCCGGTTGTTCCTCCGGCTGCGGTTCGTCGTCTTGCCGGGGCTCCGCCGGGTTATCTTGGGCAGGGTTTTCCTGATCCCGGGGCTGCTCCTGATCCTGAGGCGAAGGCGGCGGGGGCGGCTGCGCCTCCCGGCTGCGATGGAAGAGGACCAGCGGCGCCACCTCCAGGACATCATCGACCGTGACCTCGCGCCGTCCCCGCAAGGCCGCCACGGTCCTGGCGGCCTGCTCGATTATCAGATCGGCGCGATGGCCGGCCACGTTGCTTTCCATGGCCAGTTGAGATGCCAGGGAGCGCAGATGTTCAGGCATACGGACCATTGCCAGCATTCGTTGGGCCTGGACGATCTGTGCGGTAATTTTTGTGTTGTCTTCCCTGAACCGCTTGATGAAGTCCGCAGGAGACGCATCATACGCCTCCCGGCGCTCCATCAGCACAACCCGGCTATCCTTATCGGCAACGGCCCGCACCTCCACGCAAAGACCGAAACGGTCCAGCAACTGGGGTCTCAGTTCCCCCTCTTCCGGGTTCATGGTCCCCACCAGGACAAACCTGGAGGCATGGGCCAGGGAAATCCCTTCCCGCTCGATCACGTTTCGGCCGGATGAGGCCGCATCCAGGATGATATCGACAATATGGTCATCCAGGAGGTTGACCTCGTCCACATAAAGTATCCCCCGATGGGCCCTGGCCAAGAGCCCGGGCTGCATAAACCTGGTCCCCTCTTTCACCGCCCGGCCGAGGTCGATTCCCCCGGCGACCCGGTCTTCGGTAGCGTTTAACGGCAGGGTGACCACTGAAACCGGCCGTTGCACCCCTGAACTCCGGGCATCCCGGCAGTGCCCGCAAAGGGACTGCGGCCGGTCCGGGTCGCAGTTGTAAGGGCAGCCCTCGACAACGGCGATTGCCGGCACCAGGGCAGCCAGTGCCCGGACGGCCGTGGATTTGGCGGTCCCCTTTTCGCCCCGAACAAGGACCCCGCCGATGCGGGGATTTATTGCATTCAGAATCAGCGCCAGCTTGAGCTGATCCTGGCCGACAATGGCTGAAAACGGAAATATTTTGTTCAACATCATCTCTTTTGTCGTAACTGTTCAGATGTTCGGCCGGCGATATTTTTGATTTCTCGGAAGAACCAGGCGGGCGGCAATCGCTGTGGCAACTGAGGTGGAATCAATAATGGTCGATTCTGCTCATGCCCTTCGCTGATGAGCTGAAAAAACAGGTTCGAGCCCTGCTTGCCAAGCGGCAGATACCCGATTTCATCACAGACCGGGAGTCGGGGGCGTTGGACATCTTTTACCCCTTTGAGCCATCCGGTACCGCCTTGATATCGAACATGAACTATTCTCTTCTCCGGTCCGGCAGGGTTATGTGATTGTCTCCGGCCGTATCTCGTAGGTGCCGGATGAAGATATCGCGAATTTCGGGCTTCTCGCCCAGCCCCTGCATCATGCACCTGACCTCGATTCCCTGCGAGCTGAGAACCGACTTCCATGAATCATCCTGATCGCCCGCCATATCATGACCGGCATGCTCGGCCGCAACCATCATCAGGGGTTTCAGCAGCACCTTTTTTACCCGGACGTGCAAAATGGCGGACAAAACATAATCGAGAGACGGAAATCCTTCCACCGTCCCGATAAAAATCGGCGTCTCCGGATACATTTCTCTCATGACCTGCTGGAATTCAATATAGGCACCGGTGGAATGGAACTTGTTCCCGTGGCCCATGTAGACAAGGGCGGCGTGATCTTTCCCGGCCAGCTCGACATCGGCGCCCAGGGCCGCCGCCGCTGCCGCCATATCTTGACGGTAGTCATGGCGGGGTCCCGGCATGCCCAGGAGCGGCCGGCCCAGAAGCAGTTTTTTAAAGGGCCGGTTCCGGGGCTTGACGGTCTCGATCGAGTCAAGGCCCCTTATGTAAGAGGCAAGGTCTGCAAATTCTTCGCCCCCGTAGATGAACGTGGGCTGAACGATGATGGTTCGATACCCCTCATCCTGCAGGTCGGCGATGGCCGCCAGCGGACCCTTTGCATAAAGAACCCCGGCCGGGACACCTTTATGCTTTGCCAGGTAATCCTTGTCCCCCCGGCGGCCCTGCCATATTCTTCTAATCATGTTGGAGGTCAGGGCCACCTCTACCCGTGTTTCAGGAAAGGCTTCCCGGACCTCTCGCTGCATGGCGGTGATGCCGGCCAGCGCTTTGGGATATGTGGCGCCGAACCATGCAAGAACAATGGCCTTTTCGTCTTTATCATGTTTCATTTATATTCATCCTATCCTCGAAATTCCGCATCCCTGCCTGCCGGGAACCACGGTCCCAATGGCCCCGGCCGCCTGAACCGCCATTTTTTCTATTCCGTCAGCTCTTCGATTTCACCTTCCATTTCCAGGTAGGCCTTGCGCAGTTCATCCTCCATCTCCCGGTCCGCGTTCCACATTCCCCGGCCTATGGCCTCCAGCAGCTTGTCCAGTATGTTTTGCAGGGCATAGGGGTTTACCTCCTTCATCCATTCCTGCATCCCGGGGTCAAGGGCGAATTTTTCAGCTATTTTTTTATACATCCAGTCGTCGATCACCTCTGCCGTGGCATCCCAGCCCAGGACCACGTCCATCATGTGGGAAATATCCCCGGCGCCTTTGTAACCGTGGCGCTTCATGCCCGCGAGCCACTTGGGATTGGTGAGCCGGGCCCGGAGGACATGCTTTGCCTCCTCGAAGGTCGTCCGCATCTTCACCCGCCGGGGGTCGGCGCTGTCGCCCACCAGGGCGAACGGCAACCGGCCGCGGACGGTCTTGGCCGCCACGATGAGGCCACCGTAGTAGTTGTAGAAATCGGTGCAGGACATCATGTCGTATTCCCTGGAATCCTCGTTTTTCACCGTCACATCCATGCGGGAGAGAAGTCGCCGGAAGGCCGCCGGCTGCTGCCGGCCATAGCTGCCCTTGCCGTAGGCATGGGCGGTATAGCGGATGTAGTTGTTCCCCAGGTCTTCCTGGTTCTCCCAGTTCCCGGATTCCACCAGCTCGGTCACGCCCGCGCCGTAGGTGCCGGGCGGACAGCCGAAGACCCGGAAGGTGGCCTCCCGCATGGCATCTGCCTCGCTCATCCCCTCTTTCATACAGGTCTCCTGGTCCCGCAAGACATTGCGCCGCAGGATGTTGCTCTCCGGTGGTTCCCGCAACGCGGCCACCATCCGGACGGCCTCGTCGAGCCGTTCCACCAGGTTCGGAAACGAATCCCGAAAAAATCCCGATATCCTGGGTACCACATCCAGGCGGGGACGGCCAAGCTCGGCCGCCGCTATTACCTCCAGGCCGATCACCTCGCCGCTGCCCCTGGCCCAGACGGGTTTCACGCCCATGAGATAAAATATCTCCGCGATATCGTCCCCCCTGGTGCGCATGGCAGAGCCGCCCCAGACGATGATCCCCACGGACTCCGGGTACTTCCCGGTCTCCTCCAGGTACCTGGCGATCAGGGCGTCTCCCAGTTTCTTGCCCACCTCCCAGGCCCCGGGAGAGGGGATCTTGGCCGGGTCCACTGAATAAAAATTACGGCCGGTGGGGAGGATGTCGGCCTGGCCGCGCGTGGGGGCTCCGGACGGACCCGGCAGGACGAACCGGCCGTTGAATCCCCGGAGACTTGCATCCAATTCATCGGTGGTCCGCCGTATGTTGGGGACCAGGGTCGCGCAGATATAACGCAGGGCCTCGGCCACGTTGCCGTCGCCGCGCCCCAGGTG
>VAPE01006673.1_pt1 | contig 37478 bp, 28 predicted proteins | sample 3393911 | NCBI WGS metagenome assembly VAPE01 (sample SAMN08290436, study PRJNA428436) | hydrothermal vent metagenome | isolation source: Deep-sea hydrothermal vent chimney | place: Atlantic Ocean: South-mid Altantic Ridge
AAAAAGATGCAACAATGCAAATCCTTGCACGCAACAACCTGCAGTTGCCGGTATGTCGTGAATTAAAATGGACCTATCATCGCATCTCTGCTCCTGGTAAATATGAACTTTTTTTTACCGTCTTTTTTGTTTAACCGGTGAACATTTTGGACTGAAACTCTGCATTGTCGGGTTAACGGTTCGTTTATAAATTTAAGGGCTTCTGTTATTGTTTGATATTTTGTTATCATAAAGTATGTCATTTATAGTAAAATATATAAAGATTGATTAACAAAACAGGAAAGAATTCCGTGTTTCAACCGCTTGTAATTAAGGACATAAGGATTGAACTTCCCATTATCCAGGGAGGTATGGGCGTTGGGGTCTCCCTCTATCCCCTTGCGAGCGCAGTTGCGGCTGAGGGTGGAGCGGGGATTATCTCCAGTGCAGCTCTCGACAGGTTGCTCTCTAAACGGTACAACAAGAGGTTCAACACTTACGATGCAACCTATGCCGAGATATCCCTTGCCAAGAGCAAGGGTGGAGTTGCAGGTATCAATATAATGGTGGCCCTTGCACGGGACTACAAAGACTCTGTAAGGGGCGCAGTTGATGCAGGCGCAGATATGATAATCTCCGGTGCCGGCCTGCCCCTGTCTCTTCCCTCGATTGCACGGTCCAAGCATACGGCGCTGATACCCATCGTATCATCTGCAAGGGCGCTCAATATCATATGTAAAAAATGGCAGCGCCAAGGGTATCTTCCCGATGCTGCGGTGCTTGAAGGACCTCTTGCAGGGGGCCACCTGGGCTTTCACATGGATCAGATCAACCTTGAGGAGAACCGTCTGGAGAACCTCCTGCCCCCGGTAAAGGACATGGCAAAGAAATTCGGTGACTTTCCTATTATAGTGGCAGGCGGGATTTATACCAACGCTGACATCAAGCGATTTTTTGACCTCGGTGCCGATGGTGTACAGATGGGTACGCGATTTCTGGCCACGGTTGAGAGTTCCGCTACTCCCGAATACAAGGATGCCGTTGTCAAGGCGGATCAGGAAGACATAATCGTGACAGGAAAACCCGGTTCTCCCTGCGGGTTACCCTTCAGGGTAATCAAGCATTCTCCAATGTACCAGGAATCCCTGAACGGCGGCCGTCCCCCAAAGTGCAACAAAGGCTTCGTCCTCTTGAAGGACGAGAAAGGCAATTTTACCCGTTGCCCGGCCAAGGAGGACTATAAGTCCTACTTTTGCATATGCAACGGCCTGCTGAGTTCCGCCGGCTACAACCCCGACAAGGAAAAGCCTCTCTATACCGTGGGCACAAATGCATACCTCGTAAACAGAATTGTGTCTGTAAAGGATCTGATGGACGATCTGAAGGGCATCCCCACACCTGCCGCAAGTGGTTCCACTGCTCAGCGGTAACAACACCGGAATAAAACAGCAAAAACCGGACAAAAAGTATATCGAGGCAACAACTGCGTCGGTTTGCCGGTTAGGCCCATCAGGAAGGGAATGAGAAGTGAAGCTCCCCGACCAAAGGTCGGGGCTTCCGAGCAAGGAATATTGATTTATTATATATAGCCGGCATTCAGCCCCGGTCAAAGATCGGGGCATTCAGCCGGCATCCTCGTAAGTGTCCGGTCTCAATGGTTTATTTTATTCCGTGTCTGCCCATTTTATAGTACAGACTCCTCAGAGATATTCCGAGCATTTGGGCTGCCTTCTGGCGGTTTCCGCCCGTATCTTCAAGGGACCGGGCAATGGCGTTCCTCTCTGCCTCAGCAAGGGTTTTCTCAAGGGGCTGAAGCTCTTGGCTTATTGATTGAGACAGGCGGTTCTCATCCGCCCGGCTCTCCATGAGGGGAAGGTGCCCGGACTCAATCACTACCTCCTGCGGGCGCATATTGATAATCGCCCTTCCGAGGACGTTTTCAAGTTCACGGATATTGCCGGGCCATGCATAATCAAGCAGGACCTCCAGGGCGCCTGGGGCAATACCCTTCACCTCCCTTCCAAAGATCTGGTTAAGCCTGAAGATAATCTGTTCTACCAGGGGGGGGATATCCTCCTTTCGTTCACGTAATGTCATGAGCTTTATAGGAACCACGTTTAAACGGTAATAGAGGTCCTCCCTGAAAGAACCATCCTGCATCTTCCGTTTAAGATCGGCATTTGTGGCAGCAATAATCCTCACGTCCACAGGGACGGTACCGGTACTGCCGACCCTCCTGATCTCTCCCTCGGCCATTGCCCTGAGTAATTTGCTCTGGAGGTGAAGGCTTATCTCACTGATTTCGTCCAAAAACAGCGTTCCACCGTCCGCCTCTTCAAAAAGACCTTTTTTTCCACCCTTCTTTGCACCGGTAAATGCACCCTCCTCATAACCAAAGAGTTCGCTTTCAAGGAGACTCTCTGAAAGTGCAGCACAGTTCACACGGACAAACTGTCCATTCCTGCGGGCGCTTGCATTATGTATGGCATGGGCGAAAAGTTCCTTGCCGGTGCCGCTTCCCCCAAGAAGCAGGACGGTAGCCGGAGTGGCTGCGGCACGCTGTGCCTGCTCCTTTGCCTTAAGGGTGGGGGGGCTTTCACCTATAATATCATCCCATGTGTATTTTGCCTGGAGATGACGGATGATCGTCTTTGCCCTTGTAAGCTCCTCTGTAAGAGAGATGATTTCAGATATGTCACGGATAACGCCCACACTACCCTTGATCTTACCTTCAATAAATATGGGGGCTACGTTAACTATCACCTCTCGTTTCATCGGACCAACCTTCATACTGACATGGTGAACGGGCTTACCCGTCTGGAGTACCTTCATGTGCATGCTCTCACCGTTGTCGGCAATGTCGACGGTTACAGGCTTGTTAATTACCGCCTCCTTGGGAAGACCGGTTATCCTTGTATATGCAGGGTTTACAATAATGTTTTTACCTTTTTCATCGGCTACCGAGATGGCATCCTCAGAGCACTCGATTACTGCCTGCAGGAGGGTGCGTGCCTTCCAGAGGTCGGAGACCTGATCCGACAGGGCGGTTATCTCGGTAATGTCCCTGAAGACTGCCACCGCACCCGCTATATTGCCATCACCGTCATGGACAGGAAATCTGTTGGTAATAATGACGGTATCCCCGATTTTCTGCCGTCGGTTCAGTTCAGGAGTCCCGTTCTCAACAACGAGATGCAGGCGTGTGTTGTGTATGACATCAACCACACGTTTTCCTCTTACCGCATCTGCCTTAAGCCCGGTAATCCCCTCCGCAGCCCTGTTGAATACGGTTATGATGCCATTTTGATCAACGGCAACAATACCGTCCTGTGTAAGGTCGAGGATGGACTCTATCTTTCCTTTAGAGATGTTCATATACCTTATTGATTTATAATTGCAGCCCTCTATTTTCTCTGTGCGTACCCTATGGTCTTCAGTGCCTCTTCCATCTCATCCAGAACGGCAGGGTCATCAATGGTTGACGGCATGCGGTACTCCTGCCCGTCGGCAATCTTCCGGATAGTGCCACGGAGGATCTTGCCTGAGCGGGTCTTGGGAAGCCTCTTCACGATAGAGGCCTTCTTAAAACATGCGATTGGCCCAATCTGGCTGCGGACCATCCGGATAAGCTCCTCGACGATCTTGGCGTGGTCACCGTCAACACCTGCCTTTAGCACAACAAGCCCAACCGGTAACTGTCCCTTCAGTTCGTCGGATGCGCCAAACACGGCACATTCCGCAACCGAAGGGTGTTTGGCAATCACTTCCTCCATGGCACCTGTCGAGAGACGGTGACCGGAGATATTTATCACATCGTCGATGCGGCCCATTATCCATACATAGCCATTCCCGTCGATATAGCCACCATCACTGGTATAGTAGTAGCCGGGGAACGTACTCATGTAAGATTCGACAAACTTGTCATCCTGCTTCCACAGTGTGGGTAGCGTTCCCGGAGGGAGCGGAAGTTTTATCGCAACAATACCCTCTTCACCGGGACCAAGCTCCCTGCTGTCTTTATCGAGTATTTTGACATCATAGCCGGGAACAGGCCTTGTAGAAGAACCCGGCCTGATGGAAAACTCCTCAATGCCCATACAGTTTGCCGTTATGGGCCAGCCTGTCTCTGTCTGCCACCAGTGGTCTATAACGGGTTTATTCAGAAGATTGCTCGCCCAGTGGTAGGTATCCGGGTCAAGCCGCTCACCGGCAAGGAAGAGGTATTTGAAACCTGAAAGGTCGTATTTTTTAAGGTACTCACCATCGGGGTCCTCCTTCTTTATCGCCCTGAATGCGGTAGGAGCGGTAAACAGTACCTTTACGCCATACTGAGAGATTACACGCCAGAATGCACCGGGGTCGGGGGTACCAACGGACTTCCCTTCGTACAGGATTGTGGTACATCCCGTTATCAGGGGAGCGTAAACGATATATGAATGTCCCACTACCCATCCCACATCCGATGCAGCCCAGTAGACATCCCCGGGTTTAACATCGTATATATTCTCCATGCTCCATCGGAGTGCAACGGCATGTCCACCGTTGTCCCGTACAACACCCTTCGGGACACCCGTGGTACCGGACGTGTAGAGTATATACAGCGGGTCGGTGGATTCCACAGAAACACACCCTGCAGGATCGGCATTGTTCATCAGGTCCTGCCAGTCAAAGTCCCTGCCGGGGATGAGTTCCGCCGATATCTCAGGCCGCTGAAAGATGACACATTTTTCCGGCTTGTGTTCAGCCATCTCTATTGCCTGATCAATCATGGGCTTATATTCAATACGCCTTGTTACCTCGATAGCCCCGGAGGCGGAAATGAGCACCTTCGGTTTTGCATCATCGATCCTTATGGCAAGCTCATTGGGGGCAAAACCACCGAAAACCACCGAATGTACAGCCCCGATCCTGGCGCAGGCAAGCATTGCAACCGCTGCCTCAGGGATCATGGGCATATAGATTATGACCGTGTCACCCTTATCCACACCAAGTCCCCTGAGAACACCGGCAAACAGTGAGACACGCTCAAGGAGTTCACCGTAAGTAAACCTCCTGGCCTGTTTCGTGACCGGACTGTCGTAGATAAGGGCAACCTGGTCGCCCCTGCCACCCTCGACGTGCCGGTCAAGGGCGTTATAACAGGTATTTAACTCACCCCCCGGAAACCAGCGGTAAAAGGGCGGATTCGTGTCGTCAAGTACCCTTTCATAGCGACGGAACCATGTGATCCCCTTTGCAGCCTCTCCCCAGAATCCCTCAGGGTTTTCAATGCTCTCACGGAAAAGTTCACTATACCTCCCCATATAAGCCTCCTTTTTGAAATAAATAGAATCTGTGTATAAACTCAACAATAGAGCCGTCATTCCCGCGGTCTGTTGGGCGGGAATCCAGTCTTTTCAATAACTTCTGGATACCCGACTACAGACTTCGGGTATGACAAAAATAAAAAATGGCACTTTATACACAGATACTAATTGTCCTTAAGACTTCATTCCCGCAAACTGACCGTATCATAATCCTGAATCCTGTGCTGAATTCATTTCAGTGATGACGGTTATGCCACAGCCCGGAAAACGGGAATTCGGATTCCTCAAAGGTTAAACCATGCAACCGCACCAGATAATGCAAAAACTTGCAAATTAAGTGCCTGGTATGCCCTGTTGCATAGCGAAACTTACCGCTTCAACGGCCTGTCTGAAATATTGTCATCCCGAACCGGTTCAGGGACTTCCTGCGGATGCCGGGTACAGCATGATATTAACCGGTCATTACGATCAGCGTTACAACTTGTTATACTCCTATGAAACAAAAAGTAACATTTTCCCGATCCCCATATAGATCAGACGATGAAGGTATTAAAATATATAAGGTAAATCCTGAGTCAGCCTTATTGACTTATTCACTCCGGTAAATTTAAAATAACTATCGTTATTTGGGGTGGTAGTTCAGCTGGCTAGAACGCCGGCCTGTCACGCCGGAGGTCGCGGGTTCGAGTCCCGTCCACCCCGCCACTCATACCCCCCGGGGTAGCCGATAATTACGGTCGAGTTAATCAGGCACATTCAGAAATCCTGTCATAACGTTATGATGAATAACGGCTCAATATGAAACTCCCTGCAAAAATAATCCTGCTTATATCCCTTTTCCTGCTGATGGGGATCACCCTTAATGCCTGTAAGGACAAATCCGGAAGTGAATACCAACCCCCTGCAAAGCAGGCACCCAACCTGAAACCGATAAGGGTCGACAGCGATATCAGTATGCTTAAAGACCTCGTTGTTAAGGAACCGGAAAACCTCAATGCCTGGATAAAACTCGGAAATCTCCAGATGGACACCGGGCGTTTTCAGGACGCTGTCGTCTCATATACCAGGGCACTTGAGCTTGATCCCAAAAATGCAGATGTCCGTGTCGATATGGGCACATGCTACCGCAATTCCGGCAACCCGCAGAAGGCCGTGGAGGAATACAGAAAGGCGCTTAAATACAATCCAAAACACCTATTTGCCCATAAGAACCTGGCTGTGGTCCTGGCGTACGACCTCAACAGGATCAAGGAAGCCATCACCGAGTTCCGGACCTACCTCAAACTTTCCCCCAACGCACCTGATGCCCATCAGGTAAAACAGGCTATCAGAGAACTGGGTGAGAGGTTATAACTCACCTAACATATAAGAATTTCTGATATAATCATAAGATGAAAAAGGACATATGGCTATTTATCTTCTTTTTCGGCCTGGTCTTCTTCAGCTGGCCGATCATTAGTATATTCAGGAACAACTTTACCGTCTATCCATTTGTTGTCTGGATTATTTTAATTGCAATTATACTGCTAACTACATTCCTGGGTGAGAAAGAAGACAGGGGAGGTTAATTGTTTTCAGTCTGGACATTATTTCTGATCATCTTTGCATATCTCCTGTTGCTCTTCCTTGCTGCCTACTATGCTGAGTTCAGGGAAAAAACGAAAAGCATAGTATCGAATCCATATATATACTCCCTCTCCCTTGCCGTTTACTGTACATCATGGACATTCTACGGAAGCGTCGGAAAGGCGGCAAACTCAGGCCTGATTTTTCTCACAATATACATAGGCCCCACATTGATGGCCACTCTCTGGTGGTTGGTTTTGAGAAAGATCGTTTACCTTTCAAAAGAAAACAGGATCACCAATATCGCCGACTTTATCTCTTCCAGATACGGCAAATCAATTACCCTGTCCATACTTGTCACCTTCGTTGCAGTCATCGGTATAACTCCATATCTCGGACTGCAGATCAAGGCGATAATGACCACCTTCTCCATACTGTCGGGGAAACCTCAGGGCAGTCACTTCGCCGGGTGGTTCATTACCCTTCTTCTGGGGCTCTTTGCAATCATATTCGGCGCAAGGAGACTTGATGCCTCCGAAAGACATGGCGGCCTTGTATTTGCCATAGCCGTTGAATCCGCAATAAAGCTCTTCGCATTCCTGCTTGTCGGATTTTTTGTAACCTTCGGTATCTTCAAGGGTTTTGGAGACATCTTCACAAGAATCAGCAACTCGGGTTTTTCCAACCTCATGAAGATCGGGAATGACGGTCCCTTTGGTTTCCTTGAATGGATGTCCCTCACCTTTCTCTCCATGATGGCAATCATGTTTCTTCCGCGGCAGTTCCACGTTTCCGTCGTAGAGAACTCATCATATAAGCATATCAAAAAAGCCATGTGGCTCTTTCCCCTCTATCTCTTCCTGATCAACATATTTGTTCTACCCATTGCCTTCGGGGGCCTCCTTCTCGAGGGCTCGCAAAAGGGCGCAGACTACTTTGTACTGAGCATACCCCTTAAACAGGGTCAACCCATGTTGGCGCTCTTTGCCTTTATCGGGGGGTTTTCCGCTGCCACGGCCATGGTTATCGTGGAATCGATCGCCCTGAGCACAATGGTCATGAACAGCCTCGTGATGCCCGCACTATGGAGCCTCAAGGCCATGAAAAGCATATACCAGATTATTCTGAATATCAAAAGGCTCGTTATTATAGGATGTGTGTTTCTCGGTTACATGTTTGCAATCTATATAGGTGACTATTACAGCCTCGTTGATATTGGACTGAAGTCCTTCGAGGCAGTAACAATATTTGCTCCGTCATTCCTCCTCGGGCTTTACTGGAAGGGGGCAAACAGGAAGGGGGCAATAGCTGGCATCATTGCAGGATTTTCCATATGGCTCTATACCCTCCTTATGCCGGCGCTGACAAGGGCGGGTATCATAGAGGTCAAGGGCATTGTATGGGATATCTTCAGTTCCGGACTACTGAACCCAACGGCATTGTTTGGACTTGAAGGCCTGGACAGATGGAGCCACTCCCTCTTCTGGGGACTGTTTTTCAACATATTCTTCCTCGTAACAGTGTCACTCCTGACTAAACAGTCCGACCTTGATACAAGACAATCGATAATCTTCGTTGACTCCTATACCACCCCGGACTTCCCCCTTTCAACGAGGCCGGGAACCTTAACCGAGATTGAATCCTTACTCGGTCAGTATATCGGGCCTTCAGAGGCAAGGGAAGCAGTAGACGGATTCCTCCTGAAGAACTACTTTTCAAGGGAATCCATTAAAGAGGAGGGCCTGATACACCTCCGTACCGAAGCAGAGAGAATCCTCTCCGGAGTCCTCGGCCCTACCGTAAGCACCCTGATCTTCCAGGATCGCACCATTCTTACTCCCGACGAAAAGATGCAGATCTCTGCTTCCATAAGGAGGATATCACGAAGCCTGCGGCTCTCCAGGCAGGAACTTGCCGAGGCCAACAGACAACTTGTTATGCTGAAGGAATTCAGTGAAAATATCATCGAGAGTATCCCCCTCGGAGTGGCAACACTCAACGAACGTCTCCAGGTCAGGTACTGGAACCTCGCCATGGAGAAGATCACCGGCATTAGCAAGGAAGATGCCCTGGATGTAGAGGCAAAGATACTGCTCAGCTGTCTTGAGCCCGATATCTTTTCGCAGGAACTCAGGGAGGGGGAAATCACCTGCAACAGGACGTTCGGACCGGCAATGATCCTCAAGGGATATCTCAGCAGACTGACCGGAGCAGAGAAGGGGTTCGTCCTTGTCCTTGAAGACATTACAGAGAAAAAGAAGATAGAAGAGGACCTCTTCAGGGCAACAAAGCATGCAAGTATCGGCAGACTTGCCGCCGGCGTGTCACACGAGATCGGCAACCCCCTTGCTTCCATCTCATCACTTGTTCAGGAACTCCAGACAGAGGACCTCTCCGGATTTGTAAAAGGGGCGCTCGAGACAATAAACCTGCACGTCAACAGGATTGCAAGAATCGTGAAGAACCTCGGAGATTTTGCCCGGCTCTATCCAAGGCAGAAGATTCCCACCAACCTGAAAGACATCCTCAATAATACCCTTGACCTGGTAAAGTATGACAAGCATTTCAGGAAAATCACGATCAGATCGGAAATACTGGAAACGCCGCCCCTTAAGCTTGACCCCGACCAGATCCAGCAGGTCTTTCTGAATCTCCTGCTTAATGCAAGGGATGCCATGCCCGACGGCGGTGACCTTTCAATATTGATAAAACCGTTGAACGGGTTTGTTGAGATGGTTTTCTCCGATTCCGGACATGGTATAGACATAGAGCACAAGGACAAGGTCTTTGATCCATTTTTCAGTACAAAGGGCCCCACAATGGGCACAGGCCTGGGGCTGAGTATATGTTACAGTATAATAAAGGATCATGGAGGAACCATCGATATAGAATCTGAAAAGGGGAAGGGAACACGTTTTATTATAAAGATCCCGATAAATAAAAAAGATTAAGGAGATCATATGTCAAAAAGTATCCTGATTGTAGAAGACGAAGAGACATTGCGGGAATCGTTGAGGCGTATCTTTACAAGGGAGGGCTTCATTGTCGACATGGCTGAATCCGCTGAAAGGGGGCTTAACCTGACTGAAGACAACCTCTACGACGTGATTATAACCGATATCATCCTCCCATCCATGGACGGGATAGAGATGCTTGAAAAGATTAAGAAAAACTCCCCCGATCAGATCTTCATCGTGATAACGGCCTTTGCATCCCTTGATACCGCTGTTAAGGCATTAAGGGCCGGGGCCTACGATTATATAATGAAACCCATAATACATGAGGAGATCAAACAGGTTGTCAGAAATGCCCTTAAACAGAAGGCCCTCCAGAGAGAGAATGTCCTGCTCAAAAAAGAAATCCAGAAACACTATGACTTCAGCAGCATCATCGGAGAAAGTCCTGCCATCAAGGATATTATTTCAGAGATAAAAAAGATTGCTGATACAAAAAGTAACATCCTCCTGCTCGGTGAAACAGGAACTGGAAAGGAACTCTTTGCAAGGATTATCCACCATAACAGTTCACGCTCTGATATGCCCTTTGTACCAATAAACTGCTCCGCAATACCGGAAAACCTCCTTGAAAGCGAACTCTTCGGGCATGTTAAGGGTGCCTTTACCGGCGCTGTTGTCTCTAAAAAGGGGTTGCTTGAGGAGGCCGATGGAGGCACCGTATTTCTCGACGAGATAGGTGATATCCCGCAGTATTTCCAGGTAAAGATGCTTAGGGTTCTTGAGGATCAGGAATTGAGACCCGTGGGTGGTTTAAAGTCAAAAAAGGTGGATATAAGGTTCATCACTGCAACCAACAGGGATCTCTTCGATGCAGTCAAGAACAGGCACTTCAGGGAAGACCTCTATTACAGGATCAATGTTATCACGATAAAACTCCCCCCCCTCAGAGACAGAAAGGAGGACGTTCCCCTCTTAATCAATCATTATCTACACAAATACTCCCGGGATATTGGAAGACGGCAGAAGAGGTTTTCACCGGAATCACTCTCCATCCTTATCAGTTACAACTGGCCGGGGAATATCAGGGAATTACAGAATGTGATTGAGAGGGCCGTTATAATATCAGATTACGACATTATAGAAACAGAACACCTGCCTGAAAACTTAACCATAACCGAATCCTTTTTTGAAGAGTCGCTCAAAAAGGAGATGACAATTGAAGAGTACACGAAGTCCTTTGTAGTAAAGTATCAGCATATCTACGGAGAGCAGGAACTTGCTGAAAAGCTGGGAATTACAAGGAAAACCCTGTGGGAAAAAAGGAAAAAATGGGGGCTTAAAAAACCGATGTTACCTCCGGTAACAAGCAGGAGTGAATAGTTACAAAGTGTAACCTCCATATATAGAAAAAGGCATCAAACCCTCCTTAATACGGGTATAAACATGTAACACTATGTAGCATTACGTAACACAACCGATCCAACATTTTTTCACACACAAAAAAATCACCTTCCACAAGACAGGCTTTTAAATTGAAGGATACTCCTTTATTTTAAACACAGACAACCATCTCCGTCGAAAAACCCTTCATTATTTAAGAATATTATGCTTCATCCCCCATTGAGAGAACCATTAAAAGTTCTCCGCCTTAAACACCGGAACCGGGTTCAGATAGAACTATACCCCGGTCAGTTAATCCTGCTGGCATTAATTTTGCTCATTTCTGTCCGATCATGCTAAACGACGAGGTAAAGAGTTTCTTCAAAAAGTATCCACCCTTCACTTTCCTCGATGAACCGGACCTTGAATTACTGTTTGAGGATGTTTCCCTCGAGTACTATCCCCAGGGGTATATGATACTTACACAGAACGGCCCTCCAACGGAATATCTGCATATTGTAAAGAAGGGTGCGGTTAAGGTCTATATCCAGTCCGATGAAGGTGAGGAGATCCTCATAGATTACAGGAGCGAAGGTGAACTCTTTGGATTCATCTCACTCATAAGCAGTGACCGCTCGAGGGCCAATGTACTTGCAGTTGAGGATACGATCTGCTACCTTGTCCCTAAGCAGCGGGTAATATCAATCATTGAAACCAACCCATCACTCAATGAGTATTTCCTTAAGTCCTTCTTTATCAACTTTATAGACAAGACTTATGAAGAGACCAGGAAGAGATTTTCCCTCATAGGAGAAGGCGACCGGGTGCTCTTTACTACATCGGTTGGGGATATCGTAAGACGGGAACCTGTTACCGTCCCCCGGGATACCCCTATCAGGAGGGCGGCACGTCTTATGAGTGATGAGCAGATCAGTTCACTGATTATCACGGATGGCTCCGGGGTCCCCGTCGGGATTATTACAGACAGGGACCTCAGGACAAAGGTGGTTGCAAGGGAACGGGATATTGACGAACCTGTGCATACCATCATGAGTCCGCACCTCATCCGGGTCGATGCAGATGAATTCTGTTTCGAGGCCCTCTTACGGATGATCCGGTACAACATACACCATATACTCGTCGTAGACAACGGCAGCCTGAAGGGACTTGTTTCCAACCACGATTTCATGCTTCTTCAGGGCCAGTCACCAACCGCACTTGTCAATGAGATCGAGAGACTCCACGATATCAGTACAATTCCACAGGTATTCGTAAAAATGAACACCGTGGTCTCAAACCTCCTCAGGGACGGGGCTCGGGCGTACAACCTCACCGGACTTATTTCGGAAGTGCTGGACAAGGTTGTCAACAAGATTGTCGACCACATAGAAAAGTCGATAGGGCCGTCACCCCTGCACTATTGTCTCTTTATCTTCGGTGACGGCGGAAGACGGGAACTTACGCTCAATCCCCATATAAAACTCGGAATTATTCATGAGGACACAAACAACCTCACATTAATAAAGACCACCCGGCAGTACTTCAGGGAGTTTATCGATATACTAACAAAACATCTGGTGGCGATAAGTAAACGCGATGCCTCCTGTCCGGAGGAACGTCTCGTTATCTCCGAAGAAGCCGTCAGGTCACTCTCTGAATGGATATCAATCTTCCAGAAATACTCCTCTGCACCGTTTCAGTATCACCCTGACATCGATCTCCTCGATATGCGTTCAATCAGGGGTGAAGGATCCTTACTGAAGGAACTGAATGATCAAATCAGGAAGGTCATCGGCGAGTCGGAGGAATACATGGATTACATTGCAACCAAAACCGTAGAAAACAGACCCCCCCTTGGTTTTTTCAGGAAGCTGGTTGTTGAAAAGTCCGGTGAGCACAAAAACGAGCTGGATATTTATACAAAGGGAATACTCCCCATAGTCTCATCCATCCGGATCTTCTCACTGGAGAAGGGAATAATCGAGACCTCGACACTTAAAAGGGAACGGGCATTAACAAAGAAACATGCCTTTGAAGAGGGAGAAGACCTCCTCAGGGCCTTTGACTACCTGTTAATGCTGCTGATTTATAATCAAATAGAGCAGATAGAAAAAGGCATAGAACCTGATGACTTCATCAATCCCGAGGGGTTCGGGTACCTTGAGAGGAAAACACTTAAAGAGGCATTCAACCTCATCGTAAATATCTACGATGTAATTGAAAAGGGATACAGAACGGAAAGGACACCTTAATGACGTCTATCCTGACAAAGCTGTTCGGTCTTGAAGACAGGAAGGAGCTTCCTGTAGCCCTGAGGGTGCACAAGAACATTGGAAAGAGGATCAACCGGGATAGCAGGATTGAAGATACGGACTTCGTTGCCTTTGATACAGAGCTGACGGGCCTCGACTTCAAGAAGGACTCCATAATCTCCATAGGCGCCGTGAAGATGAGAGGGGGAACGATATTTCCTACAAAGACATTTTACAGGCTCGTAAGCCCTGAGTCGGAACTCAACGGTGAAAGTGTTGTTATTCACGGCTTAACACATACCGATCTTGCCGGCGCCGATAATATAAGATCTGTCCTTACCGATTTTATAGAATATATCGGGGACTCAACCCTGATCGGTCATTTTGTTTTCATAGATCTCAACTTTGTCAACCGGTACATGAAACAGCTCTTCGGGGTTAAACTTCGGAACCCTGTAATCGACACATTTAATATCCATGAGTGGCTATACGACAACGATTCCCAGTTTGCCAGACATTACCATGGCATGACCATCGAGAAGGACCTCTGCTCCATGGCAAAGAAATACGGAATACACGTCAAAGAGGCCCACAATGCCCTCTTTGACGCATATCTTACTGCGCAGCTTTTTCAGAGATTCGTCAGATTTCTGCGCGACTGCGGAGTTCACACATTAGGTGAACTCCTTATGGTCGGCAAATCCTGATTGAAGGGAGGTGAAAGGCAAGAAATGCTTTAAAAGAAGGCAGTAAAACTAAAAGAAGGAGGTAAAGGTGAATACAACTACAATATGGTTATTTATCTTTGTTGCGGCTTACTGGACCTACTGTATTTTTTGGGGTATCAAGGGTGCCCGTATGGCCAAGACGGCATCTGATTACTTTATCGCCGGAAGGCAGATACCCATCTGGGTCTTTGTGCTTGCAGCAACGGCAACATCTTTTTCGGGATGGACATTTATGGGACATCCCGGGCTCGTTTACCGTGATGGTTTTCAGTATGCATATGCATCCTTTTATGCAATCACAATACCTTTTACCGGCGTTATCTTTCTGAAACGCCAATGGATGCTCGGTAAGAGGTTCGGGTATGTAACACCCGGTGAGATGTTTGCCGACTACTTTCAGACCGATGTAATGAGGATACTGACCGTTCTGGTTGCACTGGTCTTCTCCGTTCCTTACCTCGGTATCCAGCTTAGGGCATCCGGATTCCTCTTCGAGGTCCTTACCGACGGTCTCCTTGGTGTTGAAGTCGGGATGTGGATGCTTGCAATAGTGGTTGTTATATACGTGGCATCAGGGGGTCTCAGGGCAGTGGCTTACGTGGATACCGTACAGTGCATCCTGCTTGCAGGCGGTATCGTCGCCATAGGCCTGATCACCCTTAACTACGTAGGCGGCATGGGCGCCTTAAGCGACGGGATAGCAAAGCTTGCCCAGCTTGACCCGAAGAGGACGCCGGATGGTTACAGTCACTACATAGCCATCCCCGGTGTTATCCAATTTGTCAAGGCCGGTCCAAAGGCCGCAGGAGGAGCATGGACAGGAATAATGATCCTTACATACATGTTCGCTCTTATGGGAATCCAGTCAGCCCCGGCATTTTCCATGTGGTCTTTCGCCAACAAGAACCCCAAACCCTTCGCCCCACAGCAGGTCTGGGCATCAGCTGCCGGCATCGGGTTCATACTCATCGTTTTCACCGCCATACAGGGGCTTGGTGCACATCTGATCGGTGCAGACCCCATGATGATCAAGGCAGGGTACAAGGATGTCCTTAATGTCGGTGGTGACATCATGAAGACCCCGGGAAAGCAGGGTATGATCGTCCCGGCGCTCATCTACCTCCTGTCCCATACGGCGCCTTGGCTTGTGGGACTTCTTGCTGTCTGTGCCCTTGCAGCCATGCAGTCAACGGGTGCTGCCTACATGTCAACTGCCGCCGGAATGCTCACAAGGGACCTCTATAAGAGATTCCTGAACCCCGGAGCATCACACGTCACCCAGAAGCTGTTCGGTCGTATCGGCGTGCTCATTATTACCGGCATGGCCCTTTTTGTTGCAACCACGTCACACGACGCCCTCGTTCTCCTCGGCGGTCTTGCCGTGGCATACGGATTCCAGATGTGGCCGGCACTGATCGGTGCATGCTGGTGGCCGTGGCTGACAAGAACCGGTGTATCTCTTGGGTTGATTGCCGGCCTTATTGCCGTAACCTTAACCGAGACAATCGGACAGAAGTGGTTCGGGATTACTGCATGGGGAAGATGGCCCCTCACCATACACTCCGCCGGTTGGGGTATAATGTTTAATTTAGGCACAGCGGTCATCGTCTCGTTCTTCACACAGAGTGCCGAGGGTCAAGCACATAAGATGAAGTTCCACAATTTCCTGAAAGAGCATGCAAGCCTTCCTCAGGAGAAGAAGGGTCTCGTGCCTGTTGCCTGGATCGTTACCCTCCTGTGGTTCTTATTTGCTATCGGTCCGGGTGCGGTTATTGGCAACACGATCTTCGGCAACCCCAATGACGCCTCAACATGGATCTTCGGTATACCCTCAATATGGGCATGGCAAATCATCTGGTGGGGACTCGGCGTCGTTATGATGTGGTTCCTTGCCTACAGGATGCAGATGTCAACGATGCCCGACAAGGATGTCGTTGCACTTGTTGAGGATATCGGCGACATTAAGGTCGCAAGGCTTGACGTCGACAAACCATAAACTCTAAAATATCATAAGGGGGATGCATCACAGTGATGCATCCCCCTCCTTAAATTCCTGAAAAAGGACATAACGGATCATGGGAAAATGGATGGTTGTATGGTATGGAGCAAGTTCCCTGTTGTTTGGTCTTATCCTCTTTCTCCCGACACGCAAGTTCATACTGGCCGTGAGTGTTAACAAACATCAGAGGAAGGTAAAAAGGGAAATTACGGAGGATGAGCTTCTCAGGCTCAGGAAAAAAATCAACCTTATAGCAGCGGTCTTGTCCATAACCTTCGCCTTTCTTTATAATCGCTTTATACTATTCAAGTTTTTCGGCTTCGGTGGTTAACTACTTAGAGTTTCATCTTTGATAAGTTATTGAATCCAACCGCAATCAGGAGATAATCCGTCATTATGGGTATATTCAAAAGGGAAAATATAACCGGCATTATTGTTTTCGGCCTTTTTGTTGCAATAGTAATTTTTGTATTCTACTGGCGCACTCAGGTTGAAGATGTTCCGGGTGATTATCATGTAAAGAAGGGTAACTACCGGCTCGAAGACGGCCTGTACAAGGACGCCTTAGAGGAGTTTAATCTTGCACTGAAGACCAACCCCGAACATCCCGACGCCTACCTCGGCCTTGCTATTACATATACGCAGATGGGAAATAACAGGGAAGCCATTAAAAACTTCAACAGGACAATTGACCTTGATCCTGATCAGGCGATTGCCTATGCCGACAGGGGAATCCTTTACGACCGTATGGGCAAATACAGACTTGCCCTTGCCGACTACAAAAAGGCATTGAAACTTAACCCAAAGGTTGTCAAGGGGCCGGGCTGGCTCTGGAGATTCCTCAAGAATGTGAAAGAAAAGCCTCCCTCAATTTTAGCACGTGCACGGTATCTTGAACAAGAGCTTAAAAAACCACCTGAAAAACGCATTCTCACCGTGCCGGATGTCGATAATAAACAGTTGATGTATAAGTACGAATGAGAAAACTCCTTCAGTCAAGCTCTCCGACCAAAGGTCTGGGCATTCGGCAGGGTACATTGTAAATCAGCAAAGCTGAACTGAAAGTTGTGACTTTTATTTTCTTTATGGTATATTTTATCTAACTGCTATTGAATACAATCAACTCATATAAGGGGGTAACCATGGTACCTAAAAGTTTTGTCAGGACTTTTTTCATTATCCTGGTTGTTGGTCTGATAACATCGGGGTGTGTTTCTACTGAACCGAAGGCAACTGTTACATCCGGGCAGGGAAGCCCTTCGATCTCCGAGGTCCAGGCTGAGGCATATAACGGTCCAAAGGCACGGATTGCCGTTGCTCGCTTTAAGGATAAAACAGGGAAAGGATGGTGGAGCGGACGGATCGGTGATGGTATGGCCGACCAGCTTACAACCGCCCTTTTTAACACAAACAGGTTTATCGTCCTTGAAAGGCAGACATTGGGCGATGTCCTGAAGGAACAGGACCTCGGCACATCAGGCCGTATAAGGAAAGACACGGCTGCACCCGTCGGCCAGATAGAGGGCGCTGAACTCCTCGTTGTAGGTTCGGTTACCGAATTTGAAGGGAACGCCTCGGGCGCACGCGGAGGACTTGGGGGGATTGGTCATGGCATTCTTGGCGGAATAGTGGGTGGATTTAAAAAATCCCATATGGCAATAGATGTTCGAATAATCGACACAAGGACTTCCCGTATTGTTGCCGCAACCTCGGTTGAAGGAGAGGCAACGGATATAAACATGGGCGGACTCCTGGGTGGCTGGGGAGGAAGTGGCGCCCTTGTCGGCGGCCTCTCCGTCTGGAAAAACACACCCATAGAAAAGGCCCTCAGAATCTGTATTAAAAAAGCCGTTGAATTTGTTGTATCCAAGACGCCGCAGAGATACTATCACTACGGACAATCCGTCGATTCAGCACAGCCCCGGGCTGTCTCCGCACCATCACAACCTGCACCTGCCGGCGCCTCCGGACAGGTCATTGTTAATGTAAGCAGACTCAATGTAAGAAGCGGACCCGGTAAGAACTATGCTTTCAAGTTTGCGGTTTACAAGGGTGACAGGTTGACTGTCCTTGAAAGGACCGGAAAGTGGATCAGGGTACGTTCCTCATCAGGCAAGGAGGGCTGGACCGCGGGGTGGCTGACCTCACCTGTTAAATGAAAATAGTCGTTGAAAAGGAAATTTCTGGAAGGGCCCCGATTCTTACCGGGGCCCTTCATACCCTCACTTCAGTAAATCCCTTACTTCTCCTCCCCCCCATCAAAGGTTCCATCCAAAAAAAATACTTGTTTTCTATGAGTTAAGACATAACTTATAAAGCAGTACCTGAAACTATCAGTCCTTTTAATTATCCCCCTAAATATGCTATATTAGGTATCGACAAGGGTTTCTTCATCCCCTTGAATTGTGAAGCTTCCCCATGCGGTAAGGGATGGGGTGGTTCAGCCGGTATTATTAATGCCAAGGTTCTCCGGAGAGGTGGCCGAGTGGTTGAAGGCAGCCGCCTGCTAAGCGGTTGAGGGGTTAACACTCCTCCGAGGGTTCGAATCCCTCCCTCTCCGCCAGATCTTGAAACTGCGATGGACCGATTGTCATATCTGCCCTCAACTTGACCCACGAGTCAAACGGCGGATTTGGAGCCGCAAAGGATCATTATATTTTTTTAAAGACCTGATAAGTCACTGTAACGAGTACTTAATTCATACACAAATTATGATATTAACTAATTAGTCCTATATGAAATTTCTTTCTATTCCTGCCATATCCTTATCTCTTTTACTATTTCTTCTTTTGCCCCTGAAAGCATATCCATTCAGTAGCGGTGCATATTTCATTAAAGACAACAATGAACTTTTTGGTCTTAACAGACAATACATCATCAGGCACGACAAGGAAACCCTTATTGATCTCTCACTGAGATATGACCTCGGCTATAATGAGATCACAGATGCAAATCCTGAAATAGACCCCTGGTTCCCCGGAAAAGATAGAGAGATAACCCTCCCAACCTCATGGATCCTCCCTTCTTTCCATGATGATCTCGTTGACGGAGATAAACTGATCATCATAAACCTTGCTGAAATGAGGCTTTATCTGATAAAAAAACTGAATAATAAGATGAGGGTAACCACTTTTCCTGTCGGGATAGGCCGGGCCGGAGGAGAAACTCCCCTTGGGAGTTTCAGGGTAAATGAGAAATTAAAAAATCCTGTCTGGACGATCCCACCTTCAATCAGGGATGAATATCCCGACCTCCCGAATATCGTTCCACCGGGGCCGGAAAACCCACTTGGCAGGTACGCCCTCAGGTTATCCCGTCCTGAATACCTCATTCATGGAACCAACAAGCCCCTCGGTATTGGAAGACAGGTAAGTCACGGGTGTATAAGGATGTACCCGGAAGACATAGGGTCCCTCTTCAGACTTGTCTCCGTAAGAGACAGGGTGCTTATTGTTTACCAGCCCGTAAAGATAGGGGCAATAGACGGCGAGGTATATATAGAGGTTCACAGGGACTACAGAGGGAAAAAGAAGATCCTCCAGGATGCCATAACCCTTCTGAGAAAAAGGGGATTGCTCGACAAAGTGGACGACAAACTCCTTTACAGGGCAGTAAACGCCACGGGGGGATACCCCGTGAAAATCGGTTCAATAAAGCCTTAAAGGATCAGAATAAGAAAACTCAGGTGAGCGGTCTGTCCCCACCTGAGAACGTGACGGATTATCTTTTTATTAACCCGGCAACTAATCAGAGAAACCTGCTCGTGTCAACCTTGTAATGTAGGGGTTTGAATTGTCATTCCCGCTACGTCGGGAATCATGCTCCTCTTTGATTCCGGACAAGCCGGAATAACAATTGAGAGTTGACGCGACGCCCGCCAAAATCAACCGCCACTTAATCCCGTACATGATACGGGATTAAGTGGCGGGGGCATCTCAAATCAGTCGGATCAGTCGGATCAGTCGGATTAAGGAGAGGGTGATAACATCATCTCAATCACCCACCTCCGTCAGAATGACATATATGACTATTTTCTCAGTTTCTTCTGAAGTGCAGCCTCAGCCCTCCGCACCGCGGACTCGGCCTTATTTAATGCCTCGTCAGCCTTGCTGTCCGCCCTCACGGCAAGCCTCTTTGCCTCCTCGGCAAGCGACCTGACTGAATTCAGCTCAGACTCAAGGCCTGAAACCCTCCCCTTTAGGGCATCAACTCTCTTCATGAGTGCGTTGACCCTCTGGTCGAGGGAATCCACCTTCTTCTGTACAGGCTCGATCTGCTTGGCAACGTACTCCTGTGTAGCACATCCGGTAGTAGCAAACAACCCTAAAATCATTAATGCAGCAAAAGCCTTTCTCATCATGGCCTCCAGATTTATTGAATTTAACGACTTACTTTTTTTTCTTCAGGACAGCCTGTGCGGCTGCAAACCTGGCTATAGGTACCCTGAAGGGAGAACAGCTTACATAGTCTATACCAATTCCATGACAAAACTCAACTGACGCAGGTTCTCCACCGTGCTCACCGCATATTCCCAGCTTGAGGTCCTTCTTTACCTTTCTGCCTTTCTTGACCGCTATCTGCATCAATGCGCCGACACCTTCCGTATCAATGGTGATGAAGGGATCAATCTTGATGATACCCTTTTCAAGGTAAAAGGGCAGAAACCTTCCTGCATCATCCCTTGAGAGCCCATAGGTCATCTGGGTAAGGTCGTTCGTACCGAAAGAGTAAAAATCAGCAACGGCGGCGATCTGGTCGGAAATAACACAGGCACGTGGCAATTCTATCATCGTCCCAACAGTATACTTCATCTTCACCTTGTATTTCTTTTTAACCTCTTCGGCTATATTGACCACAAGGTCACGCATACTCTCGAATTCCTTAACAAGACTGACAAGGGGAATCATAATCTCGGGCATGACCCTGATCTTCTTCTTTGAAAGTTCACAGGCAGCCTCCATGACGGCACGCACCTGCATCTCATATATCTCCGGAAAGGTTATTCCCAATCTGCATCCACGGTGTCCGAGCATCGGATTGAATTCATGGAGCGATTTGTTCTTGGCATTGAGTTTTTCAAAAGGAACATTCATGGTCTTTGCAAGTTCCCTGAGATCACTCTCTGTATGTGGGAGGAATTCGTGAAGTGGCGGATCAAGAAGTCTTATGGTAACCGGAAGACCTTTCATCTCCTTGAAAATGCCCTTAAAATCGCCCTTCTGCATCGGGAGGAGTTTTTCGATGGCCTTTCTCCTGCCCTCGACCGTATCAGACAGTATCATCTCACGAACCGCCTTGATCCTGTCTCCCTCAAAGAACATGTGTTCGGTTCTGCAGAGTCCGATACCTTCAGCGCCAAAGCTTCTGGCCACCTTTGAATCGTGAGGGGTATCTGCATTTGTCCTTACCCTCAGCCGCCTCACCTGATCAACCCACTTCATAAGTTCTTTATACCACCTGTTATGTTTAGGGTTGGCAGGAAGAAGGTTGAGTGACCCCTCATAAACACGTCCCTTTGTCCCATTGAGGGTAATCCAGTCCCCCTCTTTGAGTACCCTACCATTGACGGTGATCTTTTTATTCTGTAAATCAATATTGAGTTCCGAACAACCGACTATACAACACTTACCCCATCCCCTGGCAACAAGGGCGGCGTGGCTCGTCATCCCGCCTTTAGCGGTAAGGACCGCCTCAGCTGCGTGCATCCCATGAACGTCCTCAGGTGAAGTCTCATTTCTGACAAGAATAACCTTCTCACCCCTACCCGCCCAGATCTCGGCATCATCGGCGGTAAAGACCACCCTTCCTTCGGCACCACCAGGTCCGGCCGGAAGTCCCTTGGCAAGCTCAACAGCCTCCTTTTCAGAAGCAGGATCAACACTGGGATGGAGGAGTTCATCGATCTGTTCCGGTTTGACGCGAAGAATGGCTTCCTCTTTCGATATCATGCCCTCCTTGGCCATCTCAACGGCCATGCGGATGGCGGCCTGTCCGTTCCTCTTTCCTACCCTCGTCTGGAGCATCCAGAGCCGACCGTCTTCGATGGTGAATTCGATATCCTGCATATCCCTGTAATGCTTTTCAAGCTTTCTCCTTATGCTGTATAGCTGTCTGTAGAGCCTGGGCATCTCTTCTTCCAGGGATGGGAGGTGCTTCGTATCAGCCGTTTTACCAGCCTTGTTTAAGGGATTCGGTGTTCTTGTCCCGGCAACAACATCTTCGCCCTGGGCGTTTGGCAGCCATTCACCAAAAAATTTGTTCTCACCCGTTGCTGGATTTCTTGTGAAGGCAACGCCTGTAGCAGACTTATCCCCTGTGTTGCCGAATACCATGGCAACAATACTGACAGCCGTGCCCCACTCCTCGGGTATTTTCTCAATTTTCCTGTAAGAAATGGCGCGTTTTCCCATCCATGACTGGAAGACAGCGCTGATTGCACCCCAGAGCTGTTTCTGGGCATCATCGGGAAAATCCTTTTTGAGTGTCTTTTTGACGATCTTCTTGAAGTTGTCACAGAGTGTCTTCAGGTCGTCGACGGTGAGGTAGGTATCACTGTCGTATCCCTTTCTCTTCTTCATCATTTGAAGTTCATGCTCAAGCTTTTCACGAATAGCCCCACCCTCCTCCGGTTCAATACCTGCGGCCTTTTCCATGACAACATCCGAATACATCATTATCAGCCTGCGATAGGCATCATAAACAAACCGCTCATTATTGGTATTGGCGATCATGCCCGGAATCGTCTTTGACGTGAGACCAACGTTCAGAACAGTTTCCATCATACCCGGCATCGACTGACGTGCCCCCGAACGAACCGAAACAAGGAGGGGGTTTTCAGGATCGCCGAACTTCTTGCCCATGATCCTTTCAACCTTTCTCATTGCTGTATCTACCTGCTTCCTGAGTTCCGGCGGATATTTACGCTTATTACGGTAATAGAGCGTGCACATATCCGTGGTAATGGTGAAGCCCGGTGGAACAGGAATTCCCATGTTAGTCATCTCAGCAAGGTTTGCACCTTTTCCACCAAGGAGGTTTTTCATGCCGGCCCTCCCATCAGCTTTTCCATCACCAAAAAAATAAACATACTTTTTCGCCATATTCAATCCTCCCATGATTATTTTCGCTATATTACAGGATAAATTAACCCAAAATGGTCAATTTTTTCAAGATAAATCGATAATCTTTAAAAATTTAGATAAAAAACCATCTTAAATCAAAAAAGTTCATGGGTATCGGATATGAACGATTTCTCATACACGGATGGATAAAAATGCTAAGGAACCCTGAAATTAAACAGACTTGACCACACAGGTAAAAGTCGGGCATTTCAATCGTCATGAACGGGATCAACAGGTTAAAGAGGCTTAGCCACAGCACAGAGGGAAGATAAAGACAAATACCTAAGTTTAGACAGGATTAACAGGATAAAAAAAGAAAAAATCCGTCATCCTGTCCATCCTGTCCATCCTGTCTGAAAAGAATATCCTGGAATATCCTGGAATATCCTGCCCATACTGATGAAAGCTTCACATGGATGGTGAGTCCCGAAAAGCTTCGTGATTAACCCGGAGGATGGATGCCTGACAACAATGAATGAAAGAGCCTATACCCCTGCCGTTGTAAGGTTTTATATCTGTTTTCAGCTCCGGAAGTTGAACTTTCCATACCGAATCGTTTTAAATAACCTATATGGCCGAGCTTTCACCCCTCATGAAACAATATTTCAGCATCAAGGAAGAGTACCCTGACGCAATCCTTTTTTTTCGACTCGGAGACTTTTACGAGATGTTCGGGGATGATGCGGTAACAGCATCATCCATCCTCCAGATAACCCTCACCACCAGGGACAGGGGAAAGGACAACCCCATTCCTATGTGTGGAATACCCCACTTTTCAGCTGAAACATACATCTCAAAACTCATCAATGCCGGCTACAGGGTTGCAATCTGTGAACAGACTGAAGACCCGAAGGAGGCAAAGGGAATTGTAAAACGGGAGGTGACGAAGGTTGTAACCCCGGGGACCCATCAGCCCGATAATCCAAAGGAAAACATCTTTATTCTGAGTCTCTATCCCTCCGGCAGGCATCAGGGTATCTCGGTGGCCGATCTCTCAACGGGTGAGTTCTTCCTCTATGAGACGGGCAAGGATATAGCAGACGAGATAAACCGATTCGAGCCAAGAGAGGTCCTCTGCCCCAGTGGCATACAGGATGATATTCATTACAGCACCGCACTTGATGGCTACTTCGTCACCTATTACGATGACTGGCTCTTTGATTACAGTGAGTCATACAGGAAACTGCTTGAATACTTCAAGGTATATTCACTCGAGGCCTTTGGGTGTGAGGAACTCAAGCATGCCATATCCGCAGCCGGCGCCCTCCTAAACTATCTTGAAGAAAACAGCAAAGGCGCCGTCATACTCAATCATCCAACCGTCCTGAACCAGGGAGACTATATGTTTCTCGATTCCGTCACCAAACGAAACCTCGAGTTGACCCATAACCTCCGCGATGGAACAAGCAGGGGAACACTGCTTGAAATCATGGACGAAACTCTAACTCCAATGGGTGGAAGGTTCCTGAGGCAGGCCATATTTAAACCCCTTGTAAACGAGGAGAGAATCAGGGAGAGGCTTGATGCCGTGGAAGATCTGATTAAGGACTATGAGATGCAGGAGGGTCTGAGGACTTACCTCGGACGGATACAGGATATCGAGAGGCTTGGAACAAGGGTTCTTCAGGGCTCGGCCTCTCCCCGCGATCTTGTTGCAATCAGGAATTCCATTGCCTACATACCCGAGATAAAGAGGATACTCCGGAAGACTGAATCAGCGCTTATTGAACGCATCTCAGGAGAAATAGATAAATTCCAAGACCTTAAAACCCTCATAGAGGAGTCAATACAGGATGACCCCCCGGCAACCCTCAGAGACGGAGGGATAATCAGATCCGGCTATAGACAGTCAGTGGATGAGTTACGTGAAATTTCCACCGAAGGAAAGGGGTATATTGCAGGACTTGAGTCCAGGGAGAGGCAAAGAACAGGTATTTCCTCTTTAAAGATAGGGTACAACAGGGTCTTCGGCTATTACATAGAGGTAACAAAATCGAATCTCCACCTCGTACCGGAAAATTACATCAGAAAACAGACACTTGTCGGGGCGGAAAGGTTCATCACCGAGGAACTCAAGGAGTATGAAAACCGGGTATTAGGCGCCCAGGAGCGCCTTAAGAGCCTTGAATATGAGGTATTCATCGAGGTGCTTGAACGTGTAGCCCATTCAACAGGAGATTTACTGAAAACGGCAAGGGCCATTGGAGCCCTTGACTTCCTCCTTTCTCTCGCAACCGTCTCAAGGCGTAACAACTATGTAAAACCGGCGGTCGATGATACCGGCAGGATTGAGATCATAGACGGTCGCCATCCGGTCCTTGAAAAAATCTCCAGGGACGAAAGATTCATACCCAATAGCACTTACGTGGACAGTGACGACCATAAGCTCCTCATCATAACAGGACCCAACATGGCCGGAAAATCCACCTACATGAGACAGGTGGCCCTGATAGTGCTTCTCTCCCAGATAGGCTCCTTTGTTCCTGCAACTCAGGCAAAGATCGGGTGTGCGGACAGGATTTTTACACGGATCGGCGCCTCAGACTACCTTTCAGAGGGGCAGAGCACCTTTATGGTTGAAATGATAGAAACATCCAACATCCTCCATAACGCCACTGACAGAAGCCTGATAATCCTTGATGAGGTCGGCCGGGGCACAAGCACATTTGATGGTATCAGCATTGCCTGGGCAGTGGCTGAATACATTGCAAATAAAATCTCTGCACGCACACTCTTTGCCACCCACTATAACGAACTCACAGAACTCGGGCTGACAATGAACGGCGTCAAAAACCACAACATCGCCGTAAAGGAATGGGGAGACGAGATCATCTTTCTGAGAAAGATAGAAAGGGGCCCGGCCGATAAGAGCTACGGCATCCAGGTTGCACGTCTTGCCGGACTGCCTGATCCGGTTATAAAGAGGGCAAAGGAAGTGCTTGGGAACCTGGAAAGTTACGAGATTACCGAGTTTGGAACACCAAGGGTCGCCGGAAGGAAGAGCAGAAAGAAGATCCAGCAACTCGACCTCTTCTCCCTCAACTATGAACCCCTCATAAGTATCATCAGGGATGTTGATCTCGATGCTATCGGTTCTGAAGATGCATTGAAGGTCATCGCCGACCTCAAGAAAATGATAGAGGATCTCTGATGCTGATCGGCCTTACCGGGGGCTTTGGCAGCGGCAAATCAACGGTCCTTCAGATCTTCGGACAACTTGGCGCCGTCACTACGGATTCCGACAAGATTGTGCACGGTGCACTTGAGGATCCGGAAATAAAGGAGGAGATACTAAAGGAATTCGGTGAAGGAGTGATAAACAATAACGCTGTCGACCGTGGCCGCCTTGCAGAGATGGTCTTCTCATCGAAGGCCATGAGAAAGAGGCTCGAGAAGATACTGCATCCCCGGGTCTTTGAGACAATCGAGGGATTGCATAGAAAACATAGAGACAGGATAGTCATTGCGGAAATCCCCCTCCTCTTCGAGACGGGTTATCATAAAAAGGTCGACGCAACCATCACTGTAATTGCCGACCGACACGTTGTAAGAGAACGGCTTTTCAGGAAGGGGTTCACTGAAGCAGAAATCAGGCGGAGGGTCTCTGCCCAGATTCCCCTCGAAGATAAATCGAGATTGTCCGACTATGTTATCAACAACTCCGGCACCCTTGAGAAGACGGAAAAACAGGTCAAAAGGATATGGGGAGAGTTATTAAAATATGGATCAACTCCAAATTAGTTGATGAGTTGAAAGGGTTCAGGATGCCTATGAAAGGGCTATAAAAGACAGGAAGAATCGGGCATACAACAGACCGTGTAATAAATACCTGCGCCAATATGATAGAATAATCCCTGAAAAAATCCGGGTGGACTATGGAGACAGCGGACAACAAAAAGGCATTACTGGAATCAATACTCTTTGTTTCAGGAACACCGTTAACCGTCAAAGAGCTGCAGAAGATCACCGATATGGCATCAGGCGATATTACCTATCTCATGCAGGAACTGATGGCTGATTACAGGGACAGGGAGGGAGGTGTACTGATTTTAGAGGTCGCTGAAGGATACCAGATGGTCTCAAATCCGCAGTTCTCCGGATGGATCAGGAAAATAAGGGAATCCACCCCCCAGAAACTCTCCATGGCAGCGCTTGAAACACTTGCAATTATTGCTTACAAGCAGCCTGTAACCAAGGCTGAGATTGACCAGTTCAGGGGTGTCGGCTCCGACGGTGTTGTTAAAAACCTCCTTGACAGGAGAATGATAAGGGTGGTGGGAAAGAAAGAGGCCCCCGGCAGGCCCCTCCTCTATGGAACCACGAGGGAGTTCCTCCTGCATTTCGGGTTAACGGACCTGTCGGATCTACCCACCATGCGGGAATTGAGTCCGGATGAACTCTGATCAGTACTCTATACCCTTTCTGGCATTCAATCCCCTTTGGAGGGGGTGCTTGACCGCCTTCATATAGGTTACATAATCTGCAAGGCCCAACATCCCCTTGGTGGCGCCACGTCCTGTCAGGACAAGATCGGTTCCTTCAGGTATATCATCCATGAAACTAAGGGCATCCTTCTCATCGATTATACGGGTCCGCACCAGATTGTTAAACTCATCAAGCACAACCATGTCGTAACCCTCCAACATACCCTTGACCTCCTGAAGTGCACCCAGCGCATAACTGTTCATCTCCCTGATGTCCATATCGGGATAAAAATGGGGGGATTTTATCTCAAAATATCTCTTTACCGTAATCCCCACGTCTTCGAGAAGATCAAGTTCACCACCGTTTGCTCCTGTCTTCATAAACTGGACAAACAGCACTCTCAGTCCCCGGCTTCTTGCTCTCAGGGCAAGCCCGACGGATGCGGTGGTTTTACCCTTCCCCTCCCCCGTGTATATATGTATTACCCCTTTTTTCATTCACTGCAAGGTTATCCGGCGGAGCCGTTACAAAATGCAGCATATGGCTCGAAGTCAAGCGCCACCGACATACCTTCTTCTGCCCCTTATGCCAAGTGATGTAAAAACCTCATAGGGAATTGTCGAAGCCTTCTCTGCAACCTCCTCAACAGACATTATCGCCCCTTTCTGACTGCCTATCAATATAACCTCATCATCCGGTGAAACCCCCGCAATACCGGTAACATCCACAAGTGCAATATCCATGCATACCCTGCCGACAACGGGTGCCCTCCCTCCCCTCACCAGCACTTCGGCGTTATTGGAGAGAGACCTGAAATAACCGTCTGCATACCCGGTGGATAGCACCCCTATCAAGCTATCCCTCTTTGTTATGAATGTCCTGCCGTAACTTAACGGTGTGCCCTTCCCTACCCGCCTGATATCCAGCAACCTCGAACTGACCCGCATAACCGGTTTGACCCGATGAGATGAATATGGATTGCACCCGTAAAGCATCAGCCCCGGTCTTACCGCATCCAGGTATGCCTCGGGCAGACGCGTCACTGCTGCACTATTGGCAAAATGAAAGACAGGCCTGACACCTAACCTCTCAATTCCCTCTTTAACCGAAAGAAACCTCTTTACCTGTAACATGGCGTATGTCCTGTCTGCAATACCTGCCTCGGAAAAATGACTCATAACCCCTGCCGGATTCAAGCCTTCAAGGGTGAGGATCTCTTTGAACTCCCCTATGGCTTCCCTGTAATTCAGTCCAAGCCTGCCCATGCCGGTATCCACGTTAATATGAACATCAATGGGGTTATTATATTTAAGGGAGAGCCTTGAAAGTTCTCTGGCAAACCTGATATTGTTGACGACGGGGGTCAGTTTGGAAGCAACTATCTCCCCGGATGGCTCCTGATCGAAAAGGACGATTATTGGAATTGAGAAACCCGCGTCTCTAAGTTCCAAGGCCTCCCGGATATAGGCGACGGCAAGGGCATCAACACCCTCTCTAACAAGAACCCGTGAAACCTCAACAGAGCCGTGTCCATAGGCATCGGCCTTGACAACAGCAATGATCTGTCTGTGTCCGACCTCACTTCTTATAAACCTGACATTGTACGCCAGATTGTCAAGGTTTACCTCAACCGTGGGGCCTCTATGCATATGGAGCAATCACGATAGGATCAAAAAAAATTCAAACCTTCTCTTTATGGGCCTTGGTTTCGCTCTTGTCTTCCTCGTTTGATGATTTCTCTACAGGCTTCTTGGGAGTTACATCGATCTCATCCGGCTCTGAAGTGGCCTTTTTGAAGTTTTTGATTGCCTGACCGATTCCCTTCCCCAGTTCCGGAAGCCTTGAAGCACCAAAGATGATGACAACAATTATTAATATGATTACCAGCTCCTGCATCCCTAATCCGAACATATCGATCCTCCTATAAATTTTTCATAGTCATCAGGTGTATTTATATTAACAAAACTTCTACCATCCGAGTCTATACTTCTGACGTCTTCATCTGAAACCACCTCTACATCGATATCATCAATAAGCTTCATCATCTCGGTAACCCCTCCCCGTATTGAGTCCTCGATATAGGATATCGCATCCTTCTTATAAATTCCAAGGAGAGGATGAATCCTGTTATTGAAGGAACAGAGAACAACGGGCTTATCGGATTCCATCTCCAGCAGATACTCGACCAGCCCCCTTTTCACAAAGGGCATATCACAGGCAACCACAAAGATACCCTCCCCTTCCGCATTAAGCAAAGCGGAGAATATACCAACCATCGGACCTATAGAGGGATAGAGGTCTCCGATCATCATCTCACCGATATAAAAGTACTTCTCGGGATAGTTGGTGCTTATCAGAACATCCCTGAAAAATCCCCTTAACAGCCGGATATTTCTCTCGACAATACGTTCCCCCTGCACCTTCATCAGGCCCTTTAAGACAGGGAACCTCCTGTTGGAGCCCCCGGCAAGTACCACCCCTGTAAGGGCTGAATTCACGCTGGATATCTCCTCTCCGTCTCTGAATGCATTTATGATAGACCCTCAGCCGGCGATAAACAGGCACATAACAGGACAGGAGCAGTTTGATCGAGTTTGTACGGCCTTGAATTTTGCATAAGATTCCCCGGGAGGACGACCCGCAAAGTTTCCCCGGAAGGCGGCGGGATGCCCGCTGAGAATGAGTAAGGACGCTATCAGAATGCTCTTCATAACGATCACCACTGGATTTATAATATTACCATATTATAGTAAAAAACCCCCCTGTATTTGCTGAACACCTTATATAAACGGCCTTAACCATCACACTTGACTTGCTTCAATGTCGTGTTTTCTGTTATAAATAGATAAAGGGATTTTGTCCTGCCCTGATGGTGATTAAGATGAGAAAGTTGATCCGGCAAGTTAGATCTTTAGGGAGCCTGCGTAAGGGATGTGGTGTGCATGCCGAGCACCAGCTCCTAATCAATTTCCAGGTGGCCTTAATATTGAGGAGCCTGCTATCAGAAGCTGGTGCTCGGAAGCCTAAGCACCCTTCAGGGCACCCACCTGCAAACAGGGGATCTAATTTTTCATCTACACCTCAGGGCGGGTCACTTAAAAGGTGCATATACTTGGTGTTAAATACTATTGGGGGCATGGCATATAGATATAAGATGTCGAAAATTTTGTTTTTTTATATAAAGGGATTGACGTTTATCAAGAAAGTTACGATTCAATCCCCGATGCTTGCCTTTTCAGACCAGAGGGTCTGAAGAACATCTCCCCACCTCCGGAAGTATTTGCCGCCAAAACGCACCTGTTTCACCGTATTAGTTATCCATTGAATTGAAGTGCATATGGAACTGTTTGCCCAGCATATAAAGAGCCGGCCTCTTGCCTGGCGCATGATGCCGGAAACACTCGATGATTTCGTCGGACAGGATGAGCTGCTTGGAAAGGGTGGCCCCCTGAGGAGACTGATCGAAGAGGATAGGATCGTCTCGCTGATCCTCTTCGGCCCCCCGGGAACGGGAAAGACCGCCCTGGCCCGTATAATCGCCAGTCTGTCAAAGTCACACTTTATCTCCCTGAACGCTGTAACTGCGGGTGTAAAGGATATCAGGGACGCCCTGGCCTACAGCCGGTCCGAAAGGACTATTGTCTTTCTTGACGAGATTCACAGGTTTAACAAGCTCCAGCAGGACGCACTGCTGCCCCATGTTGAATCAGGGGAAATAATACTCATCGGGGCTTCCACGGAAAACCCCTTCTTTGCCCTCGTTCCCGCCCTTGCATCCAGATCGAGCATATTCGAATTCAAACCCCTGCACACTGAAGAGATTGTAAGAATACTGAAAAGCGCCCTTCGATCTCATAGGGGGCTTGGTGAATACGAGATAACGGTTTCCGACGATCTGCTTAACCTGATAGCCGATTTCTCGTCAGGGGACGCCAGGAGGGCGCTTAACATGCTTGAGCTTGCCTGTTATACATCTGTCCCGCCTGAAGGAAAGAAGGCAACCATTACCAGGGAAAGCCTCGAAAAATCCCTGCACCGCAATGCCCTCTATTACGACAAGGAGGAGCATTACAACATAGTTTCCGCATTTATCAAGAGCATGAGGGGATCCGACCCCGATGCAACCGTTTACTGGCTTGCCAGGATGATAGCTTCCGGAGAAGACCCCATGTTCATAGTTAGAAGGATTGTTATCTGTGCATCTGAGGACGTGGGAAATGCTGACCCACAAGCACTGCAGGTTGCAGTGGCCTCAATGCATGCACTTGAGAAAATCGGCATGCCTGAAGGCAGGATACCCCTTGCACAGGCTGCTATTTACGTGGCTGCCGCCCCTAAAAGCAATGCCTCATACCTTGCCATTGAGAGGGCGATGGAATCCGTCACCAAGAAACCCCTGCAGAGGGTTCCCGACCACTTAAAGGATGCACATTACGGAGGCGCCGAACGGCTCGGCAGAGGAATCGATTACAGGTACCCGCACGACTACGACGGTCATTATGTGCAACAGCGCTATCTCGAGAGAGATGAAGTTTTTTATGAACCATCCGGGGAGGGTTTTGAAGAGGTCTTGAAAACCAGAAATAAGAAAAGGAGGAAGGGGATCTAATGAATACGCTCATGTATTTAATTCTCGGTATGTCTGTCGGTATAGCTATTGCTTCAATTGTAATATTCCTGAATCACAGGATTAACAAAAAGAAACAGATATCCTCTGACCTTGAAACACAGAGGATTATCAATGACGCAAAGAGAGACGGGGAGAGGATCAAGAAGGATGCCTCACTGGAGGCCAAGGATATACTCTACCATGCAAAATTAGAGGCTGAAAAGGAACTCAGGGAGCGTCGCAACGAACTCAGCCAGATCGAGAGACGTTTAAGAAACAAGGACGAGCATCTTGAGAAGAAACTTGATCAGATGGAGAAGAGGGAGCACGACCTCACACGGAGGGAAAAGGAGTTCCTTTCGAGGGAGAGGAGTCTGAGGGACAGGGAACTCAGGGTAGAGAACCTCCTCAGGGAACAGAAAGAACGCCTTGAAAAGATCTCCGGAATGACCGCTGAAAATGCAAGAGGCGAACTCTTCAGGAGGATTGAGGAGGAGACGAGATTTGAGGCTGCAAAAATGATCAAACAGATCGAGGATGAGGCCAACGATACCTCGGAGAAGAAGGCCAGGGAGATAATAAGTCTTGCGATACAGAGATACTCGAGCGACTACGTAGCAGATACGACTGTTTCCGCGGTCGCACTACCCAACGATGAGATGAAAGGAAGGATCATAGGAAGGGAAGGAAGAAATATCAGGGCACTTGAGGCAGCTACCGGTGTTGACCTGATCGTAGATGACACACCCGAGATGGTAACCATCTCATCATTCGATCCCATCAGGAGAGAAATTGCCAGGATATCCCTCGAACGACTGATTAATGATGGCCGTATCCACCCCGCAAGGATAGAAGAGGTGGTGGATAAGGCAAGACGTGAGGTAGACAAGACAATACGTGAAGAGGGGGAAAAGGCGGTCTTCGACCTCGGACTCAGTGGTATCCACAATGACCTTATTAAACTCCTGGGCAGACTGAAATACAGGACATCCTATGGACAGAACGTGCTTCAGCATTCCCGGGAGGTGGCTTATCTATCGGGCATAATGGCAGGAGAACTCGGCGCCGATATCAAGCTTGCCAAGCGGGCCGGACTCCTCCACGACATAGGCAAGGCCGTTGATCATGAGATAGAGGGGTCTCACCATGAAATCGGCTTCAACCTCGCCAAGAAGTACGGTGAGAATGAAAAGGTACTGAATGCGATTGCCTGCCACCATGGAGATATCGATCCCTCATGTGTTGAGTCCGCCCTTGTGGCTGCCTCGGACGCCCTCTCAGCCGCCAGACCGGGTGTGAGAAGAGAGAGTATCGAGAACTACATAAAAAGGCTCCAGAAACTGGAAGAGATCGCAACCTCACAGGAAGGAGTCGATAAATGCTATGCCATACAGGCAGGCAGGGAACTGAGGATTATAGTGAAGCCGGAAGATATATCCGATGAGATGTCCTCACTAATTGCAAGGGATGTGGCAAAAAACATACAGGCTGAACTGACCTATCCCGGCCAGATCAAGGTGATGGTAATCAGGGAGACAAGATTCGTGGATTATGCAAAATAGACACATAAGGAGCCCATTGCACAAAGCGTTCCGTAATGGATTCCAGCCGGAGTTTATCCAGCACCTGATACGGGACTGCAATGACGACATCATTTCCGTCCATTCAGGCCGAAGTGGAGCGGGGAGCCGGGTTAGGACCTGTTGGCAATGAAGATACTATTTATCGGTGATATCGTCGGTAAACCGGGAAGAAAGGCAGTTAAAGCCCTGCTTCCTTCCGTTCTGAACAGGTTCAAGATAGACCTCACCGTAGCAAACTGCGAAAACGCCGCCGGAGGATTCGGCGTTACAGAGAAGGTCTCAAGGGAACTGTTTGATTGCGGCATCAACATTATGACCTCCGGCAACCACATTTGGGACAAAAAGGAGGCCCTCGGCCTGCTGGATAAGGAGGACAGGATTTTGCGACCCCTCAATTATCCACCGGGGGTTCCCGGAAGAGGGAGCATAACCGTCAATGTAACAGGCACAAAGGTGGGGATCATGAATGTCTCGGGAAGGGTCTTCATGAATCCGATGGACTGCCCCTTCAGAACCGCTGACAGGGAACTGCAATCCGTAAAAAAAGAGACAGACGTAATAATCATAGATTTTCACGCAGAGGCCACCTCGGAGAAGATCGCATTCGGCCATTATATGGACGGCAGGGTCTCTGCGGTCATTGGATCACATACACACGTCCAGACTGCCGATGAACAGGTTCTGCCCGGGGGGACCGCTTATATAAGCGATGCCGGCATGACAGGGCCGGCGTATTCCGTGATCGGTGTGGAGATAGAACAGATAATTGACAAGTTCCTCAGACAGTTACCAAAAAAGTTCAATACAGCAAAGGGCGATTCCGTGATGTCGGGAGTTATAATTGAGATAAACGAAAGGACAGGAAAGGCGCTCTCAATTCACAGACTCCAGATGAAGTCGTCATAATGAACCCAGCCGCCGCAAGGGGCGGGGAACACCAGGTTTAAGGTTTTTTAAAGGTCAAATCCATGAATGTCGGCACAATAAGCAAATACCTCTCACCGAGGGTTATCGCCATACTACTCCTGCAATTTCTCCTTCTCGTCGTGTTCCTTGGATACAGGGCCTACCAGGACACGTCGGTTGAGTGCGTGAAATGCCACGGCAACAAAGAAAAACTCGGTAGGCTGAATGCGCCATGGGCATTTGTAACATCGGAGATGGTTGAAAAGGAGAGTCACCATCCGAATATTCAATGCAGGGACTGCCACCTCGGCAATGGCAGGGCAAAGGACGAAAACAGCGCCCATAAAGGGATGCTCAGTATGTTAATAGTCGGTGAAGACGGTCGTCTCCTGTCAAGGAAGCAAGGGTATCCAGGTCCTCTCAGGATGTCCGGAGATGACCTGATGTTCAGCCTCCTGCCCAAGGTAAAGATAAACGGGAAACTGTACATGCGTTCGGAGGTTCGTAACATACTCTGGCACGACAGGGATCCCAAAACCCTGGGATTTGACCCTAAAATCGCTGAGAAGACATGTGGTAAAAAAGGATGCCATCCCGAGGAACTCAAACAGTTCAGGACGACTATAATGGGAAGGAACTACCGTCAGAGGACGATGAGGACATGGCTCAAGCCCTACGGTCCCCACAACTGTGGTCCTTCCTTTGCCGACCTGAAGCCACCCGACGTGCTTAAGAGCGCCGGCTTTGATTATGATGACAGCAGGGCTATTATGAAGGACCTCAACATCCCCTTTTCCAAGAAACAGGCAACGGACAAACAGAAATTCTGTAATGTATGCCATGCCGGGTGTCTTGACTGCCACTTTACTCCCTCGAATAAAAAGGGTGTCCATACATTCACCAAAACGCCTCAAGCGCTGGGCTGTTCCGGCTACGGCAGGGGGGCAAACACCTGCCATCCCGGCGCAATGATAAGCAGACGAGGTGAAACCTACATAGGAAACGACTATTCAATCCCCCAGGGTATGAAACCCGATGTCCACTACGGGAAGGGAATTAACTGTATAGATTGCCATCCGACGGGAGAGAAGGGGATGGGGGACATGGAAAGGAAGGCATCCTGTCAGGACTGTCATCTGGAGACTGAATCAGCACATCAAAGGGGTATCCACAGTAATATGGACTGCTCAACCTGCCATATAAGTGAACTCGGCGGATACCAGATAACCATTTGGGGACCAGGCAAGGTTGCGGAAGAGAGAAACCCCTTTCATAAGTACTCACTCTACTACGGCATTCAGACCCCCCCAATCATCATGAAGGATCAGAAGGGGAAGTGGATGCCTGTAAAGGTCTGGCCCCACAGTGTAGGCAACATAAAAAAGGATGTTCCACCTGCTGATAAGGTCAGGTTCAGGTGGCCTGAAGGCGAAACACGTGATGCCTACTACCTGGTTGGAACCGTTGACAACCTCCCGGCGAACAATAAACATCTCCTCTGGGTTGAGCTCGAGCAGGCAGCGCATCCCTTTGGAAAGGCGCGCACCTGTGACAGCTGTCATAGTTCAGAGACACAGGTTTCTGAATCAACATGGAAGTTTTATGATGATGACGGCTCCGAACCCTTCTCAGGGAAACATACCATCATAGCCGGGAAAAAAGGACTCTTTTTCAGGGACATGAAAAACACCTCACCCATAAAACCATACCCCAAATCCAATATTTCCGATTTCGCCTCCTGGATTTATCTTAAGGATAAATGGGTGGTGCCGGGTGATTTTTCGATCAAGGCTGATCGAAAGAAATATGAAAAATACAAAGACCTCTACAAACAGCTCAGGGAAGAAACAAGGGAACTCGATAAGATGACGGCCCCGTTACCCGGAAAGATACGAAAAAGGTACAGAGAGGTCAAGGCTGGGGCCTTCCATGACCTGCAGCGCGGTAAGGCCCTCATTGACGGGTTTAAAAAGGAGACGCTCAAACCCTCGGCTCAAAGGACCGGGGGCGAGTAAGGCGTCCTCACCTGAGGGAACTTCTGGTATACAATTTGCTTTAAAAATACACCGCATGATAAAATTCAATATGAGCGCTAAACGGTTACTCTTGCTGCTGTTACCTGCGGTCACATTATTTCTCTTATTGCTTATACTCACCTTCAGGGACAGAACCCCTGTCTATTCTGCAAAAATGCAACGGTCCGTCATAAAGGACGTAACCGTATATCATTACAGGGGTGAATCCCTTCAGTGGAGGGCCAGGATTGATGAGGCAATTCTGGCAGAAAACGGAAGGGATGCCTATCTAAGGAAGATATCCCTTTTCTATCCGGAAAAGAAGCTCACCCTCTTATCTGAAGACGGTTATTACAATATGAAGGAAGGCGATATAAGGCTGAGTCGGCACGTCAGGGGAAAGACGGAGGACTTTGTATTCATGTCACCGGAACTCCTGTATATGCCATCCAAAAGGATAATAACCGCCTCTAAGGGCCTGGAGGTAAAGGGTAAAAACTTCACTATAGAGGGAGACCGCGGCAGGATAATAAAATCACGCACTCTGGAGGTTGAAGGGAATGTCAAAGCAACTTTTTACTGATATCCTCCTTTTTGTCCTGGTATCTCTCTTTATCTCCCTCCCTGCAGGAGGGGCGGAGCAAAAGGTCCA
>VAPE01029241.1_pt1 | contig 37318 bp, 33 predicted proteins | sample 3393911 | NCBI WGS metagenome assembly VAPE01 (sample SAMN08290436, study PRJNA428436) | hydrothermal vent metagenome | isolation source: Deep-sea hydrothermal vent chimney | place: Atlantic Ocean: South-mid Altantic Ridge
AGGATCTCTCATAGAAATTGAAACAAATTTATCCAATATACAGAATACATGCAGTTTAGACAACCCTTCGCAATTTAAGTTAAATTATTATGTCATTTTATCGTATATCATATATCCTTAAACCCGAACTACGCAAGGGGCTCCTGGGTTAAAGATTTACCTACTTGTCCATCTTTTGCCGGTCGTTAGCCGCACAATCTATGCTGCTACCTGAAGTTGCCCTTTCAAAACTGCATGGCCAACAACTCAGTATTAGTTGATTCCTGAAAAAATTCACAAAAATTCACAAAAATTGTTGAAAATCTTTACCTTTTGTGCTACCATTCAAAATGCTTCAAAAAGCAAATTCTTATCACCGATCTATTCTTTCAGATTTCCGTACTTTTACTGGAAAAAGAGGTGCAACCTTGTCTGTTATATCTGTATTAGTTACGGGACACATGAGATCGATCAATGGTGTTTAGCTTTGTCATAAAATATTACCGTTCAGATGATAGATGAATTTAAGATCAAAGGGGTCGCGTTTATTAATATTACACCCGATGACGCTTTCGTAGATCAGCGTTGGGAAAAAACCTGGATATTCTTATCGTAAGGAATGTGCTGACAACATAAACCATTACCTTACAAGAATGGCACTTTGTTTCCCGCAACATTCAAACAGACCGATTCCTCAGCCACAAACAATATTTTTTGTCACAGTGAACGATATATTCTGAAGAGTGAAGCATTAGCCTTGGTTTAGTCCCTAAAAATAATAAGGACGGTACATATGTGTGGCATAGTAGGACACATTAGTATTCGATCGCATATAGACAAAGCACTATTTGGTGTAATGTGCGATACAATTGCTCATCGCGGACCGGATGATGCCGGTCTTTACTTTTCGAGTGATACCCGGATAGCTCTCGGTCACAGAAGACTTTCATTTCTCGACCTATCAGAAAGAGGACGCCAACCGATGAGCAACGGAGAGGGCACCATTTGGCTAACTTTCAATGGAGAGATCTACAATTTTAAAGAAATACGAAGAGAATTAGAATCAGCTTACTCCTTTAAGACAGGTACCGACAGTGAGGTGATTATTGCCGGATATAAGCGTTGGGGATACAAAGTATTGGACAAACTGAAAGGAATGTTCGCATTCGGCTTGTATGACACAGACCGGCGCAAATTGTTTTTGGCAAGAGACAGGTTTGGTATTAAGCCATTGTACTATTATCAAAACAACGATCAATTCATATTTGGATCGGAGATCAAGGCAATCCTCGCATCAAATGTTGCGCCAAAGGACATTGACTTTAGTTCGTTCACAGACTATTTTGTTTATCGCTATATCCCATCACCCAAAACAATCTGGAAGGATATTAAGAAGCTGCCGGCTGCGCATTATTTAGAAGTGGATGTGAACTCTTTGCACACCATGTCGAAGGAGTATTGGACTTTAGGTCATCGAAACCAAAATATTAACGAGAAGGAACTGATAGAGGAGATAGACCAACTCATTCTTCGATCAGTCAAACAACATACCGTAGCCGATGTGCCCATTGGATCGTTCCTAAGTGGAGGTTATGATAGCAGCGCCCTGGTTTACTATGCGAAAAGGTTCGCGTACGACCCCCATACCTTTTCCATCGGTTTTGCCCATTGCCACGACAGTGAACATAAGTATGCTAAAATTGTTGCAGACTCCTTAGGATTGAAGAACAAGGTGGTGGTGGCAGACGACCATAGCCTCGATCTGTTGAGTAAAATGGCATGGGTCTATGATGAACCGATCGCAGACATATCCATCATACCCACTTATATGGTCAGCCAACTTGCAAGAACCGATGTTAAGGCAGTCTTGAGTGGAGAAGGAGCTGATGAATTGTTTGGGGGATACTCCTGGCAAAAGGATTTCTTTGACTTGCAATATCCAACAAGTTGGAAGGACAGGGTAAAAAGGGTATTCACCCCCACAGATACGGTGGAGTATTATGCCAATGCCATGGCGATGGGTTGTTTTAATAGTGATGAGTTGAAGGAAATGCTGAATCCAAGCCTACATCAGTATATTGCAGATGACGTCCATTGGTTTTACAGACAGCATTATGACGAGGAGTTGAGTCCTTTGAAGTCCATCCAGAAAATGGATATCAAATGTTTTATGGGAGAGTTGGTGTTGACCAAAATAGACAGGGCAAGCATGGCAAATTCGCTCGAGGTCCGAGTACCATTTCTTGATCATGAGTTATTTGAAAGAATATTCTCTGTTTCAGAGCGGAACTATTTCAAACAGGGTATCACAAAATATGTGCTACACGAAAATCTGAAAACGCACTTTCCTGCAAGGATCATGAAAAGGAAGAAACAGGGTTTTGTCTGGCCTGATAGCTACTATATGGACATCGAATGGTACAATAAACATCTGCGACAAAGCGAAATGGTAGAGCATGGTATAGTGAACAAATCGTATGTAGATAAGCAGATCGCTCAGAAGCACCATTGGAAATTGTGGAAACTAACGATAATGGAGAAATGGTTCGCACACTACATAGGCTAATCCTATTTTTGGTCATATGGGTACCGCTGTAACAGTTTAGTTCGCATGCGGGGTGCTGGGGGAGAAAAACACCGGCTACCCGATTATATTTATATGGCTTATCAGGTAATAGTGTGGAAGAAATGCTTTGTTGTCATTCCCGCAGTCTTCAGGCGGGAATCCAGTATCAGTTATTGAAAACATATTGTGTTTATATATTATGCAGCAGGCGTAACGGCACACTATATGTTGGAATGGCATCTGATCTTATTAAACGTGTTTATGAGCACAAAAACGGTATGGTTAATGGATTTACAATGCACCTTGCCGAAAGCTCCGACCTTTGGTCGGAGAGCTTGACTAAGCAACACGGAGTGCACTGTCTTGTATGGTATGAAACGCATGAGACACCTGAAGCCGCCATACTGAGAGAAAAGCAGATAAAGAAGTGGGAGAGGAAGTGGAAGTTGAGGCTTATAGGGGAGAAGAATCCTGAATGGAAGGATTTGTATAAGAATCTATTATAGTTTCTGGATTCCCGCCTAAAGACTGCGGGAATGACAACAAATACTGGATTCCCGACCAAAAGACCTCGGGAATGACGGAGCGGGGAGCACAGAGATGAGACTTTGCAGGAAATTGTGGGAATGACGATGCGGGACTATATGACAACGCACACAATATAAATATGTACCCACACAAAAGCCGGTAGTGCCATTTGTATATTATTTTTTGTCATTAGAAACACCTAATTGTTTATTTATAATCCCTTCTTTTGTATTAAATATTTGCGCATATGCCGGAGCTGAACTAAGATCGCCCTGCGGCATAATAATGCCACCATACGTATTATACTTATCATAATCGCTTTGGCCGGAATTCAATTCTTCAGGCAGGCTTCGCTTTAGATATTTATAGACAATCAAGTTTCCTCTTTTGGCTCTCTTTAATTTTGCTTTTGAGATATCCTCAAATTCAAACACATACGTCCCAAGCTGGATGCCTTTATTGTTTTTCAGTTTGACGGGAGCAACCAACAAAAAAACCCGGCCGTTTTCTTCAACCAGGCTTGAACCGGTGAACCTTATATAACCGAGATTAGCGGCATCGTTATAATCAATAAGTTCACCCACGTATTTCCATGTCCTTGCATGGTCGAACGTGACCAGCAAAAACAGTTTATCATGCTTGAAATCCGGCCCCGTGAATCCCGATAAACTTAAATATATCACCCCGTCATTATACAAAGAACCAGGTTCGGAATATGCTTTAGCATCAGGCCAGGATAGAATCTCATTAAGATTATGTTCTGCTTTATATGGCGCCACAGGCAGCTTTCCAGCGCCGAACAGTATTACCTCTTTTGCAGTAGCCAGCTCTTCCGGTGTTTTGGCGTATTTATAGGCAATCCACATATATTGAGGAACTCTGATAAGACTTCCTTTTGCACGTACGGGAAATCTAAAATAGGGCTTGGGTATGGCAAAATACTTGTGCCAGAAAAGTTTCCATTCTCTGCCCGGATCGTTTGGATCATGCACCAATGTAGGGACTTCATTCCACCAAACACCATTGATAGTTTTTCCATTTATGGTAACGGTGGCTTCGGCTGAGGAATTAAGCTCTGATATGAATTTCCATGTTTTCCCATGATCCGTGCTTTTAGCCAGATGAGTAGCAATAGTTTTGGGGATTGGAAGCAGTTTTCTGCCGTCATCAGGAGATTCCAATGCTGAATACACTAACCATCCAACGGAGCCATCTTGATTATATTCAATTGAGGGGTCGTATACTCCTTTATTGGCGGTTTCACCGGCAATGGTTATTCTCTCATAGTTATTGCTGCGTGCCTGTCCGAATGTTGTACCGGTAATTAATTGTATCAGGAAAGCACTTGCAGCCAGTGTTAATAATACTTTGACACTGATATTTTTATGCCTCATTTGATTTTGATTTTGATAAATATACCGCCCCAAACAAGCTGCTGAGGAACGTGAACTACTGATGAACGAATTATACCAAAAATAAGGTTTCAAGAAAAGATAAATTATGCCGACGCTACACCCCGTCAGTCGTCTTTGCGGTGACTCCGGATGGCCCATTTCTTTGCCTTTTACCATCTGAAACCGGTACTCCCCCTCGATACTGTGTACTGTGGGATGGTTGTCCGATCTGCTCCGGGGATTATTTTAGCATGTTTGGGGTGTTCCTGAATTTATTTTTCTAATCCTGAAATGTGTTCCATAAGGAACTTAGGACAGGTTCCTGGCAAATTAAACTAATTCGCAATCTTGGAGTATTGAAATAGCTCCTTGTGAAGCTCGTCATCATGGACTATATAAGTTCTCATCTGATACACCTCTTTATAGACTACGGTATACCTCTTAACTTTCTTAAGGGGAATGACCGAAAAATGTCGGGCGGTCATGTATGATTCGATGGTTAAATGCTGTGTTATAATGGTGAATGGAAAACACACAGATAAAGACGTTCAATATTGAGACGATTAAGGTCTTGCGTGAGGCCAAGCACTTTATTTACCTCTCCATAGGGATTTTCCTTGCCGGTGTCTTTATCGGGATGGCATCACCCGTGGGGTTTGAAAGACTCCTTGATCCCCTGATGAAATTAGCTGAACATTTAAGGGGACGAAGTGCCCTTATCATTATCCTCACTATATTTATTCAGAACAGCGCCTCTGCCTTCCTTGCGGTCTGGCTTGGTACCATCATGGGAATCGTTCCTTTTTTCGGGGCGCTCATTAACGGAATATTACTTGGAGTGGTGATTGTCTTTGCCGTTCAAACAGAACCGATGGCAATACTGCGTTTAATTCCTCATGGCATCTTTGAAATTCCGGCTATATTTATGTCCTGGGGGCTTGGCCTCTGGCGCGGGGCATGGCTTTTTCGAAGGGATAAAAATCAAACATACAGGGAAAGGGCAAGAAAGGCCTATCACGTCTTTTTCACCTTCATCATACCCCTGCTAATAATAGCTGCCGTTATAGAGGGCCTCAGTATTGCATTTGCTGTTTCAAGCAGCTAATTCCCGGCTTCGGTGAGAAAAAGCATCATCTCCACAGTGATCATGGCGATTGACCAGACAACATCGGTTGCTAAATGCAATGAGCAAGTCGAGTCAAAAAGGAGAGAGGATCTTGAAGGGAATTCCTCATCACCTGACCAGAGAATCAGTACTACCGGAACTCTCGGGAAGGGCAAGAGCATTAATGAAATATCCCCGTAGTCCATCTTCGTGCCGCCGAGTTTCTTGCCTTTGCTTAGGAATGCTCCGGGAGTATTGCCAAAGCGCTCAGCGATTTTGTCCAGTGGGATAACATGCGTACCTTTCAAAAAGATTTCCCCGCCTGGTAAATCAGAGGGTCTCACGAGCTGCCCTGACAGAGGTATATCTTTCGCATGAATCAAATATCTAAGAATCGTTGAAAGCCTTGAATGTTTACTTAGTTCGTTGACGATGAATTGGCCTGAACCGGAATTGCTGAAGACGTTTCGATCCTTCACAGAGATGTATATATCCTGACTGAAGCTGGTAAGCCTGTATGTTGAGCGTTCATGATCGAAAAACACGACAGCCCTGGCCTGTACGTCTTCAGGATCCAGTTCTGCAAGGAGGTCCCAAGCCTGTTCTTCTCCTGATAATCCCATAAATTAAACCTGTTCAATAATCAGCAGGCTGTTGAAAAAGGCTCAAAACAGTACAATAGGTCATGCTGAGTCCCGGTAAGGATTTCCATCTGAAATTACCACTCATTTGCTACTTGAGGAATACCGGTTCTGTCCAGCAGCTTAATGGCATCATGTTGACAAACAGCCCTGCATATGCCGCATCCGTAGCAGTTCAATAGATTAACAGAGCATTTTACATCCTTCCAGTTGTAGGTGATGGCACCAAAATAACACCTTTCTATGCATTCCTTACAGCCATCGCATTTCAGGGGGTCGATACTTGCAATATACTCACCCTTCCACATGGCCTTGCCGAGTTGCATCCTTAGCTGGAACCTGTAGGCCATGCAGTCCCTGTCACAGTTACATATAGCGCCTATAAACGGCGTGTTAAACGTCCATACACTATGTGACTTACCCTCTATGTCGAGATCTCTCATGAATTCCTTTGCTTCTTCTGTTGACAACCTGTCAAAGTCGCTGAAGTCAGGCACATCCTTGAACACCGGTGTCAGGTCCATACCAATACCAAAACAATACCGCCTGTTCTCACCCGTGGTAACCTTCCGGCATATACACGGCAGCCTCACAACGGAACTGAAGTTATCGAGTATATTTTCAATGTCTTCAATGGGAACAATCTGTCCGAAATGGGTTTTCCTTGAATTCTTCGTTACAAGTGGGCCGGCAATAAGGTTATAGATACGGGGCAGGCGCTTCTTCCACTTATAGGCCCTCGGCACGTCTACCTTCAGGGAATGATGAAAATTACTCAGAAATGCCTTCAGGTTCTTTTCGGAGTTGACCTGATAAAACAGGTCTTCGGTATAATTGGTGATATTTTCATACCACTTCTTGCCTTCACCGTGCTTTGTGCAAAACTCGCACATATCTAAATCTCCTCTGAGGATTGCAGGCTGCAACTACCCCTGCTACCTGCTTATAACTCCATGGACTTGATGTCCGGAATTATTTGGAACCTGTGTATAAATTGCCATTTTTTATTTTTGTCATGTCCCGAAAGCGTTCGGGACACATGGTTCAGAGCCTGCCCTGACTTGACTTCAGGTAGAATTTATATACAAACTCTATTTTATATGGATTTTGATTCTAAATTATGTTAATATGAACTTTGGTGATATCTCCTGTCACCTTTACAGGGGGTTTTAAGCCTTATGCCGTTTTTTACCGGACACCACGGCTTGAAAATAATTCACAACTTTCAGGATAATAGTTTTAAATTCGTATTGCTCGTAACTCGATGGTATTAACAAAAATCAGGAAGCCTGTATTACAGAGGGTACCGGTTCGTTCATGGCTTCCTGTTTCAGCAGGCAAATGTAAGGTGTTATTTTTGCGATTAGTTTCTTCTGAGCAACTGCTCAGCAGAAGGACGGCCCTCATGTGCCTCCTGAGAATCCGGAAGATGCTCCCGATGAAGGTGTAACGCTACAGCATGAGAAGGAGGAGATCAGCTTCCTTACATCCCTTGAACCACAATGGGGACATGTGGTATCCTTTTCAGTGGCACCTACCTTCTGAAGGAGAGAAAAACGTTTGTTACACGCCAGACATTGGTATTCATAGAGGGGCATATTGGGCCTCCTTTGTTTAAGAGTTTCTATACTGTTTACTTATAATAAAAACTGAAGGGTATATTTGTCAATAATGCCTGTAGAAGAATTATTACTTATTAGCGATGAACCTTCAACGATTGCGCTCGTAAGCAGGATAGCCGACGGGCTGAATCTGAAGGTCAGGAAAAAGAAGGATATCCGGAGTGCGGTAAAGGCATCGAGGGATTATCAGATTGTGATTGTTGACAACTGCCTTCCCGACGGTGACTGCCTTGAATGTCTTCAGAATCTGAACACCCTTAATAACGATCAGATGTATATAGTCTTTGTAGACAGCGTGGAAAGAAAGCTTGGCATCCGGGCATTGAGGGACAACGCCCTCTATTACATAGTAAAGCCGGTTGAACACGACGAACTCAAGGTAACCGTTCACAGGGCAATGGAATTCAAGAAACTCAGAAAGGAGGTCAGAACACTCTATCAGTGTACGGTTGAGGATTTCTTCCGGGGCAAACTCAAGGATTATATTCCGCAGATTCAGAAGATAGGAAACATTGCACTGTATGATACGGTGATATCAGAGGTTGAAAGGGCGCTGATCAAGCTTGCGATTGAGGAGACAGGGGGCAACCAGCTTCAGGCGTCAAGACTGCTCGGTTTAAACAGGAACACCATCAGAAACAAGCTGAAAAAATACAAGATCTAACCCGGAGGGTTATACTTTGCGAGCAAGAAAACTCATGCATACAATGGGGGGGCATGATGTTGTGGAACTTTATTGAAGGGCCTTTCATGTATTTTTTCATTTCTTTTATTCTTTTTCTCGCCCTGATTTACCAGCATCTCTTTTTCCTGAAAAGGCTCAGGCTTTTTAGTACTATTATAAAGGGGCAGCGGCAGTTTCACTCATCTCTGAGTACAAGGGAGATCCTTCTGAAGGCGTCTTCCATGGTTAAAAAAAGCATAAAGAATACCGTCATACAGCCCCTTGTCCTTGACAAACAAAACAACACAATGACCCTTCTCAGCAAAAATCCCTCAAAAGAGAAGGTCTTCCACCCCCCCGGAAGCAGTGTAATATTCAATGCCTGTATCAAAAACAGGTCTATTTCTATTAACCCCGAATTGTTGAAAGATGAAACCGACCGTTTGATAGCTGAGGCATTCCCTGCAGAGGAGTTTCTGCTCTTCCCCTTGCTTACGGAGAGATTCGAGTATTCCGGGGAGGCGTTTGGAAGGATCTCTTACAGATGCTATGGAGCTGACGGATGTTTGTTTAACCACAAAAAAGAACCTGTTAAGAAACACGGCGACTGCATGAGATGTTCCCTTTATTCGCCCTTTGGAGCCTTTGTTGTAGGTAAAAAAAAGGGCGCTTTGAGAAAAAAGGAAATCAGGACGCTGAGGAGTATAATCTGCCAACGGTCCCTGATTGCCGCACTCTCCAATGCTCAACGACATGAGATCGTCAAGGGTATGCTCACAACGGATGAGCTGACGGGTGTAAAGAACTACCGCGGACTGATTGAAGAGCTGAACAAGGAACTCGGGAGGGCACGTCGTGAGGAAAACAAGGTCGGACTGCTTTTCATAGACGTCAATAATTTCGGGAACTACAATAAACTAAAAGGTCATCTGGCCGGCAATCAGTTCCTGAAAGAACTCTCTCAGTGTCTCTCCAGGGAATTGAGGGTGAGCGATTATGTTGCAAGATTTGGTGGTGATGAGTTCGTGATTGTAATGCCCGGAGTGGACAGAGGGGGAGCTGAAAAGATAGTGGAGAGGATGAAAAAGGCTGCAAACGGAACCATAAAGGACGTCGATCATCCCGTAAGCATCGGGATTGCAGTATTTCCCGATGACGGGATAACCTTTGAAGAGCTGATTACCTTTGCCGATACGGCAATGAGGGAGTCAAAGTGGCGGAGGAGAGGTCTGTAGCCCGGAAATGTAAGGAATGTAATTAATCAATTTTTCCTTACATTGGCAAGCCCCGACTTTTGGTCGGAGAGCGTGACAAAATTTCTCGAAAGTATTCCCACCCATTCGTTTTTGAATTGCCTGAATTCACCTCTCAGGATGGAGTTTCTCATCAGTCTGAAAAAACGCATATAAAACCAGAGGTTATGCAGGGTGTTGAGTCTCATGGAGAGGATCTCCCTTGCCAGGAAGAGGTGTCGCAGGTAGGCCCGCGAGAAGTTCCTGCATGTATAGCACTCACATCCGGGGTCAAGGGGGGATGGGTCATCCCTGTATTGCGCCCTCTTTATACTGATTCTCCCTTCCGTTGTGAACAGGGTGCCGTTCCTTGCATTCCTTGTCGGCATCACACAGTCGAAGGTATCGTATCCGGCCTCAACAGCCACAAGCACATCCATAAGGTCTCCTATCCCCATGAGGTATCTGGGGCTGTTGCCTGGCATTCCCGGGCCGGTATAACGGATCATCTCGTACATGAGTTCTTTTGGCTCCCCCACACTAAGCCCTCCCGTTGCATAACCGTCAAAACCGATATCCACGAGTTCTTCGAGACTCCTCTTTCTCAGGTCCTTGAAGGTTCCCCCCTGGAGTATCCCGAAAAGCGCCTGCCGCGAATCCCCTGCAAGGACCGCCTTGCACCTTTTTGCCCATTCCGTGGTAAGTTTGAGAGAGCTAAGGGCATACTCGTAGGTAGCTGGATAGGGGGTGCATTCATCAAAACACATGATGATATCAGCACCGAGGGCATGCTGGATCTCCATTGCCTTCTCAGGTGATATAAAATGCAATGAACCGTCGACATGGGAGTTGAATTCCACGCCCTCGCGGGTGATGCTTCTCAGGCGGGAAAGGCTGTATATCTGAAATCCCCCGCTGTCGGTGAGGATTGGCCTGTCCCAGTTGATGAACCGGTGCAGCCCCCCGGCCTTCTCAATGGTTTTGTACCCGGGACGGAGGTAGAGGTGATAGGTGTTCCCGAGAATAATCTCGGCCCCCAGGTCCTGTAGTTCAGCAGGAGACATGGCCTTGACGGTCCCCTGTGTACCAACGGGCATGAACTGTGGTGTATGAATTAACCCCCGGGGTGTCTCGATGACAGCGGCCCTCGCATCACCATCGGTCCTGAGTATTGTAAATTTCATGGCCACATATTATAAACTAATCCATGAGCGAAAGAAGAATTGCCATAACGATGGGTGATCCGGGCGGGATCGGGCCCGAGGTGACTGTAAAGGCACTCAGGGACGTTTCCGGGGAGTACGGGACGGTTTATTTCAGTATCATCGGTAACGGAAAGGTCATCGAAAAGGCCCTGAAGCTTACCGGGTTATCGTTGTCCGGGAGGGTGAAGGTGGAGGAGCCTTACAGTCTCCGTGAGGTTACAGCGGGTAAGCCGTCGAGAGAGGGTGGAAGGGCCTCATACGAGTATATCAGGTATGCTGCCCAGGGCTGCGTGGAGGGAAAATTTCATGCAATGGTAACGGCCCCGATTTCCAAGGAATCACTCAGGATGGCAGGCCTGAAGTGGCCCGGACATACCGAGATGCTTGCTGAACTTACCCACAGCAGGGAGTATGCGATGGTGCTCGTTGGCAGGCCGCTCAGGGTGCTGCTTGTAACAACCCATATTGCCCTGAGGGAGGTGCCGGGGATATTAACAACGGATCTGGTCTACAGGAAGATAATGCTTGCACAAAGGGCATTAGAACTCTTTGGCGTAGAGACTCCCCGGATAGGGGTTGCCGGGCTGAATCCCCATGCGGGTGAAGGGGGGCTCTTTGGTAGAGAGGAGATCGATGTTATAAGGCCGGCAATAGAGCGTGCAATAGAGGCAGGGGTTGCTGTTGAGGGTCCAATACCTCCTGATGTAATCTTCCGGCTTGCATACAGAGGGAAGATTGACATGGTTGTCTCCATGTACCACGACCAGGGGTTGATCCCCTTGAAGATGATAGCCTTTGACAGGGGGGTAAACATAACAGTGGGCCTGCCGATCATCAGGACATCCCCGGATCACGGCACTGCCTATGATATAGCCTGGAAGGGCGTGGCCAGCCCGGAAAGCATGACAGAGGCCGTTAAGCTTGCGCTGGAACTCTCTAACTGAAGAAGTGCATTATATATATCAGGACATCCCGAGGGTATCTCTCACAAGGGCCATTGTTTCGCGGGCAACCCTTGTTGCCCTTTCAATGCCGGAATCGAGGGTCTCTCTGAGCTGGTGCGGGTTGTCTTCAAGGGCCCTCCTCTTTGCCCAGATCGGCTCAAGCACTTCGAATACATTTTTTATCAGGATCTTCTTGCACTCCTTACAGCCTATTGCTGCGGTTCTGCATCCCTCCGCAACCTCCTTCAGTTCCTCCTCGGATGAAAAAACCTTGTGAAGCTGGTAAACCGGTGATTTCTCCGGATCGCCCGGATCGGTCCTCCTTATCCTCTGAGTATCCGTCACCATTGTGAGGATCTTTCTCTCCACAACTTCCGGTGCGTCGTTAAGATATATGGCATTGTCGTAACTCTTGGACATCTTCCGCCCGTCAAGGCCGGTGATCTTCGGGGACTCGGTAAGGAGTGGCTCCGGCTCCGTAAGGACCTCTTTTTTATAGAGATGATTAAAGCGCCTGGCAATTTCGCGGGTAATTTCAAGATGGGGCACCTGGTCGATGCCAACCGGTACGTATTTTGCCGTGTACATCAGTATATCTGCCGACTGCAAAACCGGATATCCAAGGAAGCCGTAGGTCCCCATATCCCGATCCTTTATTTCCTCCTTTTTTTCCTTATAGGAAGGCACCCTTTCGAGCCACCCAAGGGGGGTGATCATGCTCAACAGGATATGGAGTTCTGCATGTTCAAGTATCCGGGACTGAATAAAGATTGTGCACTTATCGGGGTCAAGGCCTGCTGCAAGGAAGTTCAGGACAAGGTCGTAGGTGTACTCTTTTATGATAGAGGGGTTGGTATAGTTCGTGGTGAGGGCATGCCAGTCGGCAACGAAATAATAACAGTCATACCCGTCCTGAAGGGATACCCAGTTTCTGAGCGCACCCATAAGATTTCCCAGATGAAGATAACCGCTTGGCTGCATCCCGCTTAATACCCTGTCCAATTTTCTCTCCTCCTTGTAAAAGCCCTTTCTACGGTAATCAATGTGATGCATATTATTACATTTAGGGGATATTTTGGGCAAGGCGGGAGAAGGCAGGAATTGACCGATCAGGGGAAATAAGGTAAAATAGGTATAGACGATGTTAGGAGCAAACAACGATAGGGAGACCTTACCGGAGATTCCTTCAACGAGGGGGGATGACCTGCATAATCTTGAGCTTGCCGACAGTGCAGACCTCATCCTCTTCATGGCGGGAAACCAGTTTATGGTGATGGATGAACTTCTCTCCCTGTTCAGGAAGGAACATCCGGATGTGCAACGGATATTTTATGAGACATTGCCCCCGGGACTTGAGCTGAAGCAGATTATCGCAGGGGGGGCATACTTTCAGGGACGGAGGATAACGGGAAGGCCTGATATATATACTTCGGTCACCGGGGATGCAATAAAGGAACTCTCGGAGAGGGGTCTTAATGACGAGTATCATGTATACCTCCACAACAGGATTGTGCTGATGGTTCCCGAGGGCAACCCTGCCGGGATAGAATCGGTTAACGACCTTGGGAGGGATGATGTACGTATTTCACAGCCCGGTGCAATGGAGGATATAAGCAGATACATCCTTGATATGTATGAAAGGGTAGGGGGGGAGGACCTTGTCAGGAGGATTATGGAGGAAAAGAGGGCCGAGGGCACGACGATACTCACCGTGGTTCACCACAGGGAAACACCGCTGCGCCTCAGAAAGGGGACTGTTGATGTCGGTCCGGTATGGGCAACCGAGTATGTTCATGCCAGGAAGAAGGGATCAAACGTCGGGAAGGTTGAGCCCGGGAAGTCGATCGATCAGCGCAACAGGGTCAATTACTATATTACCAGGCTTAAGAACCCCCCAAACCCCGCCAATGCAGATAAGTTCATAAGGTTCATGCTCTCTGAGAAGGCCCAGGATATTTACAGTGCCTATGGTTTTGTACCTGCAGTGTGATTTAGATCATTTTCTTTAGAAATTAACCCTGTTATAGTAAAACCATCAGAACAAGAGAGCATTGAAGTCACCCCCTGACTCATCAAGGGCGGAAAAGATAGAGGGGGTTGTCGCACAGGAGTCTGAATAACCGGAAGTGATTGACCTATATCGGCAGGGAGAGGCAAACAGTCAGGTTCGTTGTGAACGCTTCTTGCTGGGCGGTTGGTGACCATGTTAAATCAAACCAAGGAGGTTTAAGATGCTTGACAGGACGAAGGTTGAAGAGGTGATAAACAAGATAAGGCCGGCGCTTCAGCGCGATGGTGGAGATGTGGAAATTGTGGAGATTACCGAGGATAATGTTATAAAGGTTAAGCTTGTTGGCGCCTGCGGACATTGTCCCATGTCCATAATGACACTTAAAGGTGGTATAGAGGCCACCTTAAAACAGGATATCCCCGAGGTCAAGGCGGTAGAGGCCGTATAGTATGTAATAGCCGGGAAAGACATTGCCCATCAGGGAAACTCGAAGTTACATTTACAGGCCCGAAGGGGCAGGCAGATAACCTGTTTGCCCCTTATATTGTTACATCTCTTAACCAGTCAATATATTCAATGGCCCCTTCTGTTATCGGTGTGGCAATTATTTCGGGGACACTGTAGGGATGGAGGTCCTTGACCCTCTGCTGGAGATTGTTGAAGAGCCTCTTTTTTGTCTTTACTATCATCATGACCTCCGGCTCATCCTCGATCTTTCCCTCCCAGCTGTAGATTGAGCGAACACCCTTGATGATATTGACACATCCGGCAAACCTCTCCTCGACAAGCGTCTTTCCTATCTTCGCTGCCGTATCTTCATCGGGAGCCGTTATTAAAACAACTATGTGCTCCATAAGCGTGACCTCCATTTTTTAATGTTTAAAAAGTCTCTGACCGGTAAAGACCATGCTCACGCCGGCCTCATTGCAGGCCTCGATTATCTCAAAGTCCCTCTCGGACCCTCCGGGCTGCACTATACCACTAATCCCCTCTTTTATGCCAACATCGACACCGTCCCTGAAGGGGAAGAATGCGTCAGAGACCATTATTGCACCAATAAGACCGCCCTTTGCCTCCTTCGTTTCTCTGTCGATCTCGTCAAGGGGGGCACGGTCACGCCTTCCCTGGTTAACATCGAGTTCAAACTGCTTGTAGGGGGTCCCGTATCTACTGAAACAGAGGGCGTCAGCATACTTGGTATAGGCCTTGAATACGGCAATCTCCGCCACTCCAACCCTGTCCTGCTCCCCCGTTCCGATACCGGTCGTTACCCCGTCCTTGACATAGATAACAGAGTTGGACGTTACCCCCTGCTCCACATGCCAGCCGAAGACCATGTCATCGTATTCCTGATCGGTGGGCACCCGTTTTACTGAATACTCTTTGCCCTTATACACCGTCGTTGCAGGCTGAAAGTCCTCACGTGAACGAATACTGTTGATCTGCGACTGCTGAATGATCAGGCCGCCGTCAATGAGGGCCTTGAACTCAACTACGGGCATCTCCATATACCTCTCAAGGTCTTTGATCCTGCTGATCCTCACGATCCGGAGATTCTTCCTCCGTGCAAGGATCTCAACAACCCCCTCTTCGAAGTCGGGTGCGGCGACCACTTCAAGGTAGTTCCGGTTGACAAGCTCTGCTGTGTCTTTGTCCATGGCACGGTTTACCGCAAGACAGCCGCCAAAGGCGGCAATCCGGTCAGCCATGTTTGCCCGGTCATAGGCATCGGACGGGGTCTTCCCATAGGCAACTCCGCAGGGATTGTTGTGCTTCATAATAGCAGCGGCTGGACGGTCCATAAGGAATTTTAGGATATTAAGGGCATTGTCTATATCGGTAAGGTTTGTCTTTCCGGGGTGCTTGCCTGCCTGGATCATGTCATCCTCTGTTATACTGCTTACAAGGCCGTTGCCGGGATCAATAAACTCACATCCGCCAAGTACAAGGTTGCCGCTGACTAACTCATAAAGGGCTGCCGGCTGGTCAGGATTTTCACCGTACCTGAGACCTCGTTCTATTATATCTCCCTTTGCAGGGTCTTTTATCTTCCAGGTCCTTTTACGGTAGATCCGTTTCCGTCCGCCGAATTCAATCGTCATTTCCTGCGGGAAGGGGTCTTCCACAATGGTTCTGTACATCTTTTTTAGTTCACTCATGAGGCCTCCTCGGGACATGATCAGCATATTTTGGATGGAATATTATTCATTTAATACTGTAAGATAGTCAACAGCTGAAGGAGCTTTATATCTCTTAAAAAACAGAAATGAAGATTTTCAGGTACACGGTTAGATGATCGGGCTTATCTGTTCAGTTGATTTTGAATGCGGGAAGATACACAATGAACTTCTAAAGGGCAGGATTTCCCCCCTCGGCGGTTTAGAGTTTATAAGGGGAGGGCTCTCGGGCAAAGAGGTTGTACTTACGGCATCGGGGGTTGGAAAGACAAATGCCGCTCATGCAACAACGCTTATGGCTGAACGCTTTCATCCCGGGTTGATAATCAACTTCGGCGTGGGTGGTGCATATCCGGGCTCCGGACCCGGTGTTTCTACAATTGCAGTGGCTGACCGCGAGATTTACGGAGATGAGGGTGTCCTGCTGGCCAATGGTTTCCGGGATATGAGATTCCTGGGGCTGCCCCTTCTGAGTATTTCATCAACCCGCGGCACAGGATCAACTAAGGATATCTATAATGAAATACCCCTTGACAGGGGGCTGGTAGACAAGATTTCATCCCTTCTTGAACCGGCAAAGACAGCAGTCGGTCCCTTTGTTACACTCTCTTGCATGACGGGCTCCGGCAGGAGAGCCGGATCACTCCGCCGCAGGTATGGTGCGATCTGTGAAAATATGGAGGGCGCTTCCGTGGCGCATGTCTGTCAAATGCATGGTATTCCGTTCCTGGAGATAAGGGGAATCAGCAATATCGTCGAGGAGAGGGATAAAAGTAAATGGAAACTGAAAGAGGCGTCGGGCATCTGCCAGGAGGCATTGTTTGAGGTAATAGAGAAGATATAAAATGCAGGAGAAGACGCGCCTTAAAAAACCCTCTCCCGGTGAAGGGGTATCAGAATCCATCCGGCAAGAAAATCCCCCTGCCCTTTAGAAAAGCCAGCACAGCCTGAAGATCCGGAATGCCTGTCCGACCGCCTAACCTCAGACACTTCATTGCAGCCAGTGCCGAGGCGAACCTTATGGTATCCTCGATGGGCCAGCCCCTGAGCAATCCGTATATGTATCCGCCGTGAAAGACATCGCCGGCACCTGTAGTGTCAACCGCGGCAACATCGAAGGCATCTATCACGATAATCCTGTCCTTTAGAAAGGTTATGCTCCCCCGTTCCCCAAGGGTGATTGTAGTGACTTTAAAACCGAGGTCCTTTATTTTCATGTGGAACTTTTTCAGGTCGCCGTTATACCCGAGGTCTTTTGCAAACTCTTCGGATCCGACGACAAAATCGCATCTTTTTGCAATCTCGGCCATGCCCTCCCTGAGACGGCCTGCATCGAGCATAACAGGTATCCCCGCCGCCACGGCCTGCGCAGCCGCATAAAGAGACACACCCTTCATCAAACCGTCGAGGAGGAGGAACCTGCTGTCCCCCGGAAAGCCGGGCTTCAGTTCTTCAGGGGACATCTCCCGGCCTGTAGGTCTTCTCCAGAATATCGTCCTCTTACCGCTTCCCTTCTCTATTACTATAAAGGCAACCTGAGAGGACGCATCATTACGTATTAACAATCCCGAGGTATCAACGCCCTCCCTCTTCAGAGAGTCCCGGATCTTTACGCCTTCGCCGTCGTCTCCGGCAACACCGTAGAACCTGCACCCGATCCCGAGTCTTGCAAGGGCGACGAGTGCGGTAGCAACGGGGCCGCCTCCCTGTTCTTCCCAGATCATAACCTCTTTTTTTGTATCCCTTTCAGGATAGGTATCAACGACTGCGAGGTAGTCAAGTGAACACTGTCCTATGCCTGTGACCATCATAAATCCTCCGGGTAACGCCTCAAAAAGACATTATAACACAGGGCCTGGAAAGCGGAAACATAGAGGGGGTCCGGGTATTTCATCGATGGGTTAATAAGGCACTGACAGAGGAACGGTATCGACAAGGACTTAGTGTCGTGTCAACCTTGCAATGTCGTGGTGTTTGAATTGTCATTCCCGCTACGCCGGGAATCATACTCCTCCTGGATTCCGGACAAGCCGGAATGGCATTAGTGTATAAGCATTATTTTTCCGGCCTTGTTCCTTTTCATTAAAAATACCATTGGAAGTACGGCTGCCATGAGGAGGGATACAAGCAGGAAGGCGTCGTTAAAGGCAAGCATGTGTGACTGCCTGATCAACTCAAAGTGGATAAGGCGGTCCGGGCTTACATTTTCGATACCCCTGGAGGCGAGGAATGAATTAATATGCTCCGCCGTTATTCTGTAGGGCTGGTTATAGGGGGTAATGTGTTCCGCAAGTCGGGTCTGATGAAACTGGGCCCGCCTTGCAAGTGCGGTCGTCACAAAGGCAACACCGACACTTCCCCCGATATTCCTGAGGAGATTATACATTGCCGTGGCCTCCGTCATATGCTCTTTCGGTATGTGTGAGAGAGTCAGGGTTGTAAGGGGGATGAAGAGAAAACCCATGCCGACACCAAGCACCACCCTCGGCCAGACAAGGGTCCAGAACCCGGCCTGGAGATTGAACCGTGACATCATGTAAGTTGCAAAGCCGCTGATAAAAATTCCTGCAAACAGGACAACCTTGGGGTTTCTCTTCTCAACCAGTCTTCCCGCGATGGGAAGGGCCACCATTGTTGCAATGCCTCCCGGCCCAAGAACCACCCCTGCAAGGAAGGCCGTGTATCCCATGAGGGTCTGAAGATAAATCGGCAGGAGCACTATACTTGCAAAGAGGTTGAAGAATGCAAAGAACATGAGCATATTCCCCGTGGTGAAGGTCCTGTCCTTAAAGAGCCTGAGATTGACAACGGGCTGTTTCGAGAAGAGTTCGACAATAACAAAGACCATAAGGGCCGCAACGCTGATTACCGCAAAGGCCACTATGGTATGTGAAGAGAACCAGTCCGCACGCTGCCCCTTGTCCAGGACAAACTGGAGTGAACCAAGTCCGAGTGCAAGGAAAATCAGTCCCGGGTAATCTATCCTCATCTTCATCCTCTTCATATAGGGGGGATCCTTTATTATAAGGAGAGTAAGGATAATGGATAAAATTCCTATGGGGACATTTATATAGAATATCCATCTCCACGACCAGTTGTCGGTTATCCAACCGCCGAGGAGTGGACCCACTATCGGGCCGAACATGATACCGATGCCGAAGATGGCCATTGCCCTGCCGTGCTGTGCGGGGGGAAACTCCTCAAGCAGGATGGACTGGCTCAGGGGCTGTAGTCCCCCGCCTCCGATGCCCTGAATGATCCTGAAGAATATGAGAGACCTCAGGCTCCAGGCAGACCCGCAGAGGAAAGAACTGGCCGTAAACAGGACAATTGAGGCGACAAGGTAGTTCTTCCTTCCAAAGATCCTGCTGAGCCATCCCGTTATCGGGATAATAATGGCATTCGACACGAGATATGCGGTTATTGCCCACGTTGCCTCATCTATACCTGCCGAGAGGGTGCCCCTGATATGGTCGAGCGAAACATTTACGACGGATGTGTCGATTATCTCGATAAGGGTGGGCAGCATAACCGTCATGGCCACGAGCCAGCGGTTCACTGCACAATCACCGTGGGCACGACGGACATCCCGACCCTCAGGATATTTTTCCCGTCGGATCCCTTTGTCAGGAGGATCTTGATGGGAATCCTCTGAACGACCTTCACATAGTTGCCGGTGGCGTTCTCCGGAGGGAAGAGAGAGAAGGATGATCCTGTCCCCGCCATGATGCTGTCAACCTTACCACTGAGTTTCTTCCCGGGATAAGAGTCGATTTTTATCCTGACCACCTGGCCGGGCCTTATCCTTTCAATCTGCGTCTCCTTGTAATTGGCCACTACATACAGCCCGTCAAGAGGCACAACAGCCATAAGGGGCTGTCCCGACCTGACGGTATTCCCTCTCTCAACGGATTTCATCGTGATATAGCCACTGACAGGGGCATAAACCCTGGTATACGAGAGGCTGAGTCTTGCAACCTCCAGTTTGGCTCTCCTGCGTTCGATGACCTTTTTCTGAGTCTTGACCGCTGCCTTCAAGCGGTTGAGAAGGGCCTCTTCCACCTTTAATGCTGCATCGGCCTGCGAGATAACACTGGCGTGTGCCTGTAGGGCAATCCCGGCCTGTCTTACCAGTGCCTCCGAAACCTTCAAGGCTGCAAGGGCCGTCTCATACACGGTCTCGGCCGTTTCATACCGGTCCCTGGGGATGACCCCTTTGTTGATAAGGCGTTCAGCCCTTTTGAGATCTATCCCGGCCTTTTTCAGCAGTGCCGACTTTGCCCCTATTTCGGCCTCCCTTGCCTTCAGGGCTGCCTTAAGCTCCCCTCTGGCGGAGAGTACCCTGTTGAGGTTTGCCCTTGCTGCGGATATCTTCTTCTTCCGGGCCTGGACAGTGGATTGAAGTTCCAGGAGTTTCAGCTTCTCCGACTGCAGGGCCGCCGCTGCTTCCCTGACCTTCTCCCTGAAGATATCGGGATCGAGTTCAAGCAGGAGGTCCCCGCTCTTGACCCCCTGGTTATCCCGGACATAGATCTTCAGAACCGTCCCCGATACCCTGGGGGAAATCTGGTATATACTCCCCCGGACAAAAGCATCGTCTGTCGTTATGTGGGTCTTCCTGTATTGGATTAAAAGGAACCCGGCAATAAGACCGGCCACCAGGACCAGCCCTACGGCGGTTAACGCAATCCGTCTCTTCCTGTGGTTATTATTGACTTCGTTAACCGAATTATCAGTCATCTCACTCCTCCCTGTTGTCTGCCATAGGAAGCCAATAGGTTCCTTCCCATCGAGTAAAGCAACCCCGCCTGAGCCCTTCTTGTATCATAAAGGGCACGGTAGTAGTTCGATTCCGCTGTTGTAAGAAGCGTAACTGCATCTGTTACCTCTGTGGCCGTTCCCACTCCCTCGGAGTATCTTATTTTCTGGAGCCTGAGGTTTTCGCGCGCCTGTTTCACAACCTTTTTCGTTACATTCACTTTATGAATCGAGCCCTTGAGGTCGAGATAGGCCCGCTTCACCTGCATATGAATCCCGTCTATGAGTTTTTCCTTTTCAGCCCTGAGCCTCCTTATTTCCGTCTCTTTCTTCCTGACCTTTGCACGTGTAGCTCCTCCTTCGAAGATATTCATAGTAAGGCCCGTGATAAGAGACCAGTTGCTCTCATGGACCATGTATCTGTTCTCCTGAAACTCATAACCGCCGGCAATGTAGAAAGTGGGTAAATATCCCGCCCTCAAGGATTTCAACCCTGCCTCTGCGGCCTTTATGGCATAATCGATGGATTTAATCTCCGCCCTGTTGCCGTCGGCCTCTTTCCAGGCATCCTCAAGGGGGATATCCAGCAGGGGCGAGAACTCTATATCCTCAGCCTTTACAGGGTCGTTCAGCGGCCGGAGAATGAGCCGGTTGATCTCTGAAACCCTCATTTGATAGAGGTTTTCAGCCGTTATGCTTCTCTGCTCTGCATCTGATAGAATGACCTCCGCCTGGAGGAGGTCATTCCTGATAATGAGCCCTTCTTCGTAAAAGGCCCTTGTGTCATTGAGATGTGCTTCAAACCTCTGAACCTCGTGTTCCGCCACACCAAGCAGGCTTTCGGCCTCGAGAAGATCAAAGTAGGCCTTTATGAATCCAAGGGCCGTTAGATTCCTGACCTTTCCGATATTCAATCTGCCGGTCGAGAGACCATATCCTGCAGCCCTCAGAAGGGAGGTCGTCTTTCCAAAGTCATAGATCAGCTGTTTTAACTGAAAACCATAGGTGAAGGACGCCTTCTCGCTCAGTGATACCGGACCGGCAGGTCCGAACTCTGCCTCGGGTTTGTATCGAAGCCATGTCTGGTGTGCATAGATATCAACCTTGGGGAGGAGATGGGACCTCACAATCCTTACGTCCTCCTCACTCCGGGATGCCTCCTCCTGTGCAATGACAACATCCCTCCCCCTGGAAGTGACGGTCTTCAGTCCTTCCTGAAGGGTCAGTGCATGAAGGCTCCCCTGAAGGAGGAAAAGAAATGAAACTGCGGCAATAAACCTTTTCATTGCGGTCACCTCAAATTAATGTTAGTGCTTACTAACATATCATACGATGCCACGATATGTCAACCTCTCTTATCGGCCCGGTCAGCCTTTTCTCCGGATGATATAACCACATGGTTTGCCGTGGCCCTTCACCATGATTCCTGAAGCGCCCTTTTAAATAAAGCCTGAGAAAAGGAAACGGACGGGGTCTCCGTTGAGAATGAGTCAAGCCCTCCGACCAAAGGCCGGGGCTTGCCAATGGCATGCCTTACAGCATAGCAATGTAAGGTTTTGATATTTTATCTTTATATTTGCCTCCAGCACTTCGGTGCTTTCGGCAATGAACATTGTAAGGTAAATTTGATAATTAGAGTCCGTGTATAAACTCGAACAGTTGTAGTTTTTCCGTCATTCCCCGAAAGCGTTCGGGATTGCGGGAATGACAAACTACTGTAATCTATTAATCGTCTCATAATTGAACCGACATCAATCTAAAAATCTCCCCTCGCCCCTCTTTGCCAAAAAGAGGGGGATAATCCCTCCCTTTGGCAAAGGGAGGTCAGGAGGGATTTTTTAAATAATATGTCTACACTGTTTTGAGACTTTTAATATACACAGGTACTACTTACATTCCTTGCCTTCATCCCCGTCCGGAGACCGGGGCTTCCGGCAAGGTGCATTGTTGGAATTCTAAATATCGGTAACCCTTGGGCAAAAGGCCGGCTGGAATTCATACCGGGATATGGATGAAACTCCGCAGCTCAATATACCTCCCGGCGTTCAACCACCCTGTCAATCTCCGCCTTGGATAGGTATATATCATAGCGGGCATTGTTGTTCTCGATGCGGGACCTTGTAAGTAAAAACCTGGCATCCAGAAGGTCTGTGGTTGTTGCCATCCGCTGACGGAACCGGTTTTCCGTAATACGGTAGTTCTCCTCAGCCTGCTCAACGGCCTTTTTGGAAACACCGAGCCTCTCACCGGCGACCCTGTAGTTCTCAAGGGCTGTTCTGAACTGTAGTGAGAGTTCATCCTCCATGTCCATCAATCTCTCCTTCAGGGCACGTATCTCCGCTTCCTCTGCCTTTATGTCATTGCTCTTTCTGAGACCGTCGAATATGTTCCAGCGGGCAACAACCATCGCCCTTGTCTGGGTACCGGGGAGTCCATCCCTTCCATCCGGCAGATATGAATCCCCGTAACGGTCATGGGTCAGGGAGGCGTCCAGCGATGGAAGATACCCGCCCCGGATGCCCTCCATGCCGTACATGCGGGCCTGCCTGAGTGCCCTGAGATATTTGAGTTCACTCCTGTTTTTAAGCATCATCTCCCGGAGCCGGGTTTCCTTGTAGCTCACAAAAGACGGCCTGGCAATCTCGTCAAGCGCTTCATCGGCAAGGTTCTTACCGGTTGTCCGCTCAAGTCTACTCCTTGCAACCCTCAGGTTACCCTCCGCCCTGATAAGGTCCTGTTTTGCAGAGGCAAGCTCAACCTCGACCTTGAGGAGGTCGTTCCTGGCGATAAGGCCTTCCCTGTAATAGAGGCCGGCATCATGCGTCTGCCGCTTGAGGAGCCCGACTGCCTCCCTGGCAGCCCCGAGGTTCTTCTCTGCCCTCAGGACCTCGATGTATGCCCTCTTTGTCTCAAGGATTATATCTGCCTCCACTGCCTTCTTCTGATAACGGGATGCATCCAGCCGTGCCTCTTCAGCCTGGAGTGCCCTTCTGTCCCGGAGGCCGTTGAAGAGGTTATAGGTAAGCTCTGCTGAGAGGACGGAAGACTCCCTGGTCTGAAACGGGGAAATGACGTTGTCCTGCCTCAGGTAGGAGTAACTCAGGGTTGCACCGGGGAGAAATGCGGATTTTCTTGAGGCCACTCTGCCCTCTTCTGCCCCGACGAGGGCCTCCTGCTCCTTTATCCTGTGGTTGTTCTCAAGTGCGGTCTTTACTGCCTCATCAAGGGTCAGGGCATAAAGAGAAGGGGACAACAATAACAGCATGGCCAGAAATATCAGGTAAATATATTTGATCCCTTTTCCTGTCATGATTTTTTCTCCATCCTGATAGCAAACATCATCAGCGAAGGTATCACAAACACGGTAAATACCGTTGAGAGGGCAAGCCCGCCAAGGATAACGCTCCCAAGACCCCTGTACAACTCAGAGCCCGGGCCCGGGGCAACCACGAGGGGAAGCATCCCGAAGATGCTGGTAAAGGCGCTCATATAGATCGGCCTCAGCCTCGTCCTTGTTGACTCAAGCACCGCCTCTCTATAGTCCATCCCGTGATAACGCAGATTGTTTAACGCCTGGTGCACAATGAGGATGGCATTGTTTACAACCACGCCTATCAGTATTACAAAACCGAGCATCGTCAGGATATCGAGGGGTTGGGGTGCAATCAGCAGATTGACCAGCTTCAGCCCGATAAACCCTCCTGCCCCGGCCAGGGGGACGGTAACCATGATGATCAGCGGGTAGATGAAGTTTCCAAAGAGTGCTGCCATCAGCAGATATGCGATCAATGCGGCAAGGAGGAAGTTCCACTGCAGTATCCTTCGGGTCTCCGTCAGCTTGTCGGCTGCCCCGCTCATTGAGATATCCACACCCCGGAGCATCCCCTTTTTGCTTAACATGGGGATGATCCTCTTGTTCACATGCTCCATGGCCTCCTGGAGGGGCATGGCAGAGGACGGGGTGATCTGCAGGGTAATCGTCCTCCTCCTTTCAAGGTGTCTTATCTGGGTTATACCGGTAGTCCTTTGGAGTTTTGCAAGGCTCGAGACCGGAACCGCCCTGTCCCTTGGGGTGGTGAGGAGCGCCGCGTCGAGATCCTCCGGTGTTGCTATATCACCCTTAGGGGTCTTCAGCACGAGGTCGATTGTCTTTTTCCCCTCCTTCTTGAACTCACCTATCTTCCTCCCGTTCGAGAGGACATCCAGGGCAATGCCGAAGTCCCCTGCAGTCATCCCCTCAGACCTGAGGCGGTCTCTGATCGGGACAAAGCGGACTTCAGGGTACAGGATTTCGAGGGAAGGTATCGGCCTTACCTGGGCCCGCGGCATATCCTTCCGCACCATTCCGAACATGGCTCCCGCCACCCGCACAATCCCCTGGAGGCTGTCACCGCTGATATCAACATCCATCGTTCTCCCTCTTCCCAACCTGGTCTGGAATATACCGGCCTGGCTGCTCACGCCGAAGAACCCCGGAAGGGTGCCGATGATCCTCCTGAACAGCGGAATCAGTTCACCGGCCCGCTGTACATGCTCGCTCGTTGCGCCAAAGAGCATCACCTGTTCGGACCCCACATAAAACATATTCTTGATTCCCGGCTGGCCGTTGCGGTCATTTCCTATATAGGGGGATGCCTCCCTGAAGACCTGCTTGCCGATATCCTTCCTCTCCTTAAAGGATAATCCCGGTGGAGGGATGAGGATACTGATAACGAGGTTTCTGTTCCCCTGCGGGAGATATTCCATCTTTGGAAAGAGTGCAATCACCGTAATTATGGAAAACGCGGTAAGCAGCACTATAGTGGCAAGCCTGGTAACCCAGTTCCTTATGGCCAGTCGTACAAGTGACATCATCATGCCGGAGAGCCTGCTTCCTATCCTCACAAGCGCTTTTCCCTGAAAGGCCTTTTTCCTTGAAATACTGAAGAGCTGCTTCGAGAACATGGGGATGACCGATACCGATACGAACAGGCTGAGGACAACGGAGCAACTCACGGCAATGGCGATGTCCTTGAAGAGCTGTCCCGCCTCTTCCTTGATAAAGACCACGGGGAGAAAGACGGCAACTGTTGTAAGGGTAGAGGCAAGTATTGCCCCCCAGACCTCACGGGTGCCGTCATAGGATGCCTCAAAGGGGGACTTTCCCATCCCCCGGTGCCGGTCGATATTTTCAAGCACCACGATAGCGCTGTCGACGAGCATACCCACGGCAAAGGCGATACCCGAGAGACTCACTACATTGAGATTTCTCCCCAGGGCGTTCATCACGATAAATGTCCCGATTACACTGATCGGTATTGCCGTGGCAACAATCACCGTGGATGAGAGGCTTCTCAGAAATACAAGGAGGACTACAATGGCGAGGATGCCCCCGATGAGGATGTTCTCCTTTACGAGGTCTATTGCTCCCTTGATATACGGCCTCTGGTCATAGACCCAGTCGAGATATATCCCCTGGGACTTAAGTTTGTTTTTATTCAGCCGGTTCACTACCTTTTCAACCCGGTTGGTCATATCGAGGATATTTGTCCCGGGCTCGGGCTTGATTCCCACGGCTATACCCGGAACCCCGTTGTGCATCATGGCGACGGTTAGTTTCCGGTATCCGAATCCCACATCCGCCACATCCTTCACCCTGATCCGCTTCTGGCCGGTTGATCTGATAACCACACGTTCTATATCCTCGGGAGAATTAAACTCGGCAATAGACCTTATCCTGTAATCTCGTCTGCCGACACCCATGTTACCGGCGGAGACATTGATATTTGCAGTCCTCAGTACACCGATGAGTTCCCTTATTGTGAGGCCGTAGGCGGCGAGCTTCCGGGGATCTATTCTTATATGCATCTCCCTTTCGGTTCCACCTGCCACGAAGAGATCGGCCACACCCTCAACACGTTCAAGGTACTGTCGGACATCGTTCTCAAAATACGTCCTGTAGGTGCCGATCGTGCGGGGGTTTCCCTTCCTTGTCTTTAATATCGACCAGATAACCGGGGAAGTGGCGGAACCGGTTGCATTGATTATGGGCCTGTCCACGTTCTCGGGATAGGAGGGGACTTCGTTGAGTTTGTTGGATACCCTCAGAAGGGCATTGTCCACATCGGTACCTATCCTGAACCTGAGGGTTATAGTGCCCTGGCTGTTAAATGAAGAACTCTCCATCGATACAAGGCCGGGGATCCCTTTGAGGACCTTTTCCTGCTCCTCGATGATCTCCCGCTCAACCTCGTATGGAGTGGCCCCCCGCCACGTGGTGGAGACCATTATCTCCGGCTCCGTTACCGTGGGGCTTAACTGGTAGGGCATGCTCAGGAGACCGATAATCCCGAAGAGCAGCACCAGTATTACGCCGACAAGCACGGTAACCGGTTTTTTTATGGAAAAACCAATAAAGTCCATCACTATAACTCAGATACTGATGTACACGGATAAAACAGTCCTATAATTCGTTTAACGGTCTTGAGTATTCCTCTAAGATTGAACAGCGGCCCTGTCCCGGACGCGGTTAATAATCCTTTCAGCCCAACCTTGAATCTAAACAGAGTCTGTGTATAAAGTCGAACAGTTGTTGTTTGTCCGTCATTCCGGCTTGTCCTGTCATTCCGGCTTGTCCGGAATCGTTCCTTGAGAAGGATTCCCGACGCAGGGGAATGACAATTTAAAACACCCCAACATTACAAGGTTGACGCGACACTACTCTTTGTCACCGTTTTTCATAATCGGTATCGGTTATAAAACCCGCGCTCCATGAACCTCTCCGCGTAACAGGATATACAGCACTACTGTCATTCTGAATTCATTTCAGGATGACGATACTCCGGCAGGTCCCTATTGATTTTGCCCAACCCTCACCGGCTGTCCATTCCTCAGTCGCTCGTTGCCCTTGATCACCACCGGCATCCCCTCCTTGAGGCCCGGTGCGCGGATGCCCGCCCTGAGGCCATCATACCCCACGATGGTTGCAGGGAGCATCTTTGCCTTTCCATCTAATACTGCAAAGACCACCGTCCTTCCAAACATGGATATCACGGCATCCCTGGGAACAATCAGGGTATCGACCTTCCTCCCCGTTGGGATGGTCACCGTCGCATCCATTCCCTGCTTGAGGTTGCCCGTGTTTTTCAGATCTATCTTTACCGGAAAAGTCCTTGAAGAGATATCGCCCCTGGGTACGATACTCCGTATCCTGCCCTTGTGTGCCTTTCCGCTTATTGTCACCGTAACCGTCTCACCTCTTTTAACAAACCGGATATCTTCCTCGGGCAGATCTATAACAACGTCCACCCTGTCATAGAAGGCCACTTTTGCAACCTTGCTTCCGGGTGAGAGCCATTCTCCCCTTGCTGTTAATCTTTCAAGCACGACCCCGTCAAAGGGTGCACGGATTGCGTGCTTCTGAAGCTCTATATCAAGCCTCTCGATCTCTGCATCGAGTGCATCCCTGCGGCTCTTCAGGGATTTGAGGTTGAAGTAATGATCATCATAGACCTGTCCGGCAATTGAGTCCTCCCTGTAGAGATTTTTCACCCTATTGAAGTCCTTTTCCGCCTTTTCGATCTCTGCAAGGAGCGCCCGGTACAGCGCCTTCTTTGCCTCTATGTCCTTCTCAAGGAGCGCAGAGCTCAATCTGACCAGCACGGCATCCTTTTTTACCCTCCTGCCCTCTTCAAAGGTGAACCCCTGAACCCTTCCGGTCACCTCGGAGGAAACATCGGAGACCTCCCTGAAATAGACCGTTCCGACAAAGTCCGACTTTGGAGCCATCACCCCTCTTTCTACCGGTGCAGTAACCACCAGCGCCGGGGGCATCCCCTTAGTTTTTGCCTGTACAACCCGGGGCTTCCATAAAACAGGGATAAGCAGTAAAATGCACAGCAGCGGAAGGAACATCAAAAATCCCCGCCTTTTGTATCCCCCGAGGTCCTTGATACCTGCATCTATAGCTCTTAACTCCAGCAATCTCATCTATCCCCCTTCGTTTGCTTTGTTCCGCTTACAAATATCCCGACAAACTCCCTGACAAACCTCTTAACTTCCCTCTTGGGTACGGTCCTTGAGCGAATGATCTCCTCCGCCTGGAAGTAGGAAAATATCACTCCCAGGAATGACTTTGCCCCGATGCGGGGATTGAATTTTCTGATCTCGCCCATCTTCTGGAGCCTATGAAGGTATCCCGCAAGGGTCCCGATCAGCTCGTCAATGAATTTTTTGTAGACATTCCTGACCTTTTCGGGGTATACGTTCATCTCGGAAAGCATGATCTTTACCATGGACTTTCTCTCACCGAGGGTCTCATATAACTTCAGACCCACCGTCGCAAGGGCGTCTTCATAAGTTTTCTCTTCAAGCTCGGGGAGCAGCTCCTTCAATCTCGGCAGGAAGGTATAGGTACGGAGGACCTCCTCGAAGAGCTTCTCCTTCGAGCCAAAGTGCCTGAATAGGGTAATCTCCGTAACACCTGCCCGGGAGGCGATCTCCCTGGTAGTGGCCCCGAGATAGCCCTTCTCAGAGATCAACATCAGGGTTGCATCGAGGAGCCTTGTACGTGTATCTGCACTGCCGGTTTTTTTTCTTACCATAACGATTTACAACGCAATCCGGATTGAAGCACCCCTGGGATACAATCAACCAACAACCTCATTAAAGTCCCGCTTTCTATAGTATGTAATTACTTACATAAGAGTATAGGCACATCTCTCTGCTAATGTCAAACAAAAAATATCGGCGTTTTTTCAGGAAATCTAAACTGCGGCAGGCCGTATGGCCGGGTTGAGGTATTTGAAACAGGGACCGGCGTTAACCCCCTGATCCCTACTTAAGCAGGCCCTGCTCGCGAAAGCTGAAGTATCCCTCTCCTGTAATGATGAGATGGTCATGGACCGTCAACCCTATCTCCCTTGCTGCGGACATTATCCTCTCGGTAAGGGATATATCATTGCGGGATGGCTGCAAACCGCCGCCGGGGTGGTTATGAACCAGTATAACCCCCGTGGCCTTGAGCCGGAGTGCATGTTCCAGCAGCTTTCTCGGGTACACCACGGCCTGATCCACGGTACCGTCGTGGAGAAGCACCTCTGATATTATAACGTTCTGATTGTTCAGATAGAAGGCCCTGAACTGCTCATCCGTCAGGCCCCCCATTGCCACCCTGCAGTATTCGTTCACTGCAGAGGGAGAACTGAGCCTTGCGCCCTTTAGATCCCTCTCGTAAGTGTATAGCTCAAGAAGCGAACGGACAACCTTGAAGAGGAGGGCGCTTTCCCTTCCGATACCCTCAATTGCAATGAGTCCCTCAACCGGGGCATCCAGAACACCGGGGATATCCCTAAATTTCTTTAGCAGGGCCTTTGCTGCGGGCTTGGTGTCCTTGCGGGGGATTGCAAAGCAGAGGAGGGTTTCGAGGAGTTCATAATCCTGAAGACCCTCCCTGCCGGTCTTTAGAAATCTCTCTCTAAGCCTCTTTCTATGCCCAATATAGTGGGGGTTATCCTCTTCCGGTTGCTTCATTACCTGTGTCGGCCTGATCCTTTAATAAAACATCTTTGTGTCGTGTCAACCCTGTAATGCCGGTGGTGTTTGAATTGTCATTCCCGCTGCGTCGGGAATCATACTCCTCTTGGATTCCGGACAAGCCGGAATGGCAATTGAGAGTTGACGCGACATCAGTCCTCTATTACATAATCAACGGTAACCTTCAGATCCTTCCTGAGGGAGTTGTATACCGAACAATACTTCTCCTGAGACAGGGACACGGCGCGCTGTATCTTTTTTTCAGTAAAACCCTCCCCGGACATTCTCACCGTTATCCTTATCTCCTTGTAGTACTGCGGAGGGGTGGGGTTTCTTTCCCCCTCTATGTCGATTTTGAATTTTGTCAGCTTGCACCGCATCTTTGTCAGGAATGATACCATATCAATGCCCATACAGCCGGCAAAACTCAGGAGGAGGCCCTCTGTGGGCATACAACCCCACTCCACCCTCGCGTCAAAGTCGATTTCGTATCCCCGCTGTGTCCTTCCGACAAATATGAGGTCCTTGTCCCACTCGAGCCATCCCTTCGTGGTAGTCGTCACCTTCTCTTTGTAGCCTTTCAGCGAGTCTTCAAGTTTCGCAACCACATCATCGTGTTCATTCATCAGGGTAAAACCTCCTTGTTTGATCTGTTTTTTCGATAAAAATAATCGATATTTTTAATTCTCTCTTTTAATTCTTTGTAAAAATATAGTATTATATAGTAATAACTATTATTTTGTCTTCTTCCATATCAAGGAAGACGGCACAAAAATACAGGGAGGTTGTTGATGTTCCTCTTCTTAAAGAAATACCACGATGAGATCAAAAGTGGAAAGATTACACTGACGTTTCAGCCCTGGGATACCCTTAGGGTCCTGAGGGGAAAGATATACCGGGCCCATAATCTCGGTCTGTTGAGGGTCCTTGATGTTGACTTCAGGAGGCTCTCGGATATTGCACCGGATGAGCTTAAGCGTTGCGGTTACAGTTCCCGTGAGCAGTTCGAGGCGGAATATCAGAAGATGGCCGAGAGAGAGGTTGATTTTGAGTTGGAAAGGGCGGTGAGGATTGAGTTCGAGTATATCGGTGAGGATATAGAGAACTACAAGAAGGCGATGGGCAATGTCAAGGATTCCGAACTCTATGACCTGAAGGAAAAGCTGATTATTGCAGACCAGAAGAATGCCAAGCCATGGATTATAAGGGCGATGAGGCTCCTCAGGGAGAGTGGCTATATCCCGTCCAGGGACCTTGAAAAGAGACTGAAGGTCCCGGCGGACCGGATCAAGAGGAATATGAAGAAGCTCAAGTCCATGAACCTGATAACAAGCAACCAGAGAAAGGGGTACGGTATCACGCCGCTTGGAGTCAAGGTTCTCAAGACATTAAACGCCGAGAAGAAAAGCATAGAGAAGGCCAGGGCTTTAAACTTAGAGAAAAAATAGCCGCTTCTCTGTTAGTATAAAACATTCCTTTTCCTGCATGGTCAGGAAGCATTGCACCTCCGATAAGCTACAATGTTCCACGTGGAACACTGTAGCCTGGACAACTCCTTTGGGAAAGATTATCACAATAGCAAATCAGAAGGGCGGGGTAGGAAAGACAACCACTGCAATTAACCTCGCCGCCTCCCTTGCCCTTGCAGGCAAGGACATGCTCGTTGTTGATGTGGACCCCCAGGGAAATACCACAAGCGGTCTCGGCATAGACAGGGACGGCATTGCACTCTCCGTATATCAGGCATTCACAGGTGAGGCGGATCTCAGCAGTATAATCGTGAACACGGATGTTGCTCACCTCAGCATTGCACCATCATCTGTCGATCTCCTTGCCGTGGAGGTTGAACTCGTCGGAGCGGATAAAAGGGAGTGGATACTCTCAGAACTGCTCAGGCCCCTGAGGGACCGGTATGAGTTTATCCTGATCGACTGCCCGCCGTCCCTTGGATTGCTTACCCTTAACGCCCTTGTTGCAGCGGATTCCGTTATTGTGCCTGTTCAGTGTGAGTACTATGCCCTCGAGGGGCTGGGACTTCTCAGCAGGACAATCAACCTGGTGAAGAACTCATTCAACCCGGAACTCCGGATTGCGGGGATACTGCTCACCATGTTCGATGCAAGGACCTCCCTTTCCTACCAGGTGGCTGAAGAGGTAAAAAAACACTTCGGCGATACCGTTTATTCAACGGTGATACCAAGGAATGTTACACTATGCGAAGCCCCGAGTTTTGGGAAACCGGTAATTCTGTATGATGCACGCTCCAGAGGGGCACAGAGTTATCTTCAACTGGCCAAGGAGATTTTAAATGAAGACAGCGTTAGGCAGAGGGCTTGATGCCCTTATCCCGGCAACAGAGCCGGGGATCCACGAAGTAGAACTCAGCAGGATTCAGCCAAACCCGGAACAACCAAGGAAGGTCTTTACAGAAGCTGCCCTTGAAGAACTTGCACAGTCCGTCAGGGAGAAGGGGATACTCCAGCCGGTTATTCTCAGGAAGACAGAGACAGGGGGGTTCTACCTTATTGCCGGTGAGCGGAGGTGGCGTGCGGCAAAACTTGCCGGCCTCAAGAAGATCCCAGCCGTTATAAAAGAGAGCACCCCTGCAGAGTCCCTCGAGATAGCCCTCATAGAGAACATCCAGCGCGACGACCTGAATCCGGTAGAGACTGCGGGTGCATTTCAGCGTTTAATAGAGGAGTACGGCTACACACAGGAAGAGCTTGCCGGGCGGGTAGGAAAGGACAGGGCAACGGTAGCAAACTATCTGAGGCTCCTTAAACTACCCTATGAGATAAAGGAACGGATAAGTAATGGACACCTCTCCATGGGGCATGCAAAGGCGCTCCTATCACTGCCCTCTCCGAAGACACAGATTGAAGCAGCACGGCGGGTTCTGAACAAGGGCCTGAGCGTGAGGGAGACAGAGGCCCTCTGTAAGAGGCTGCTTTCCCCGGATAAGAAGGGGAAGAAGAGCGGGAAGGACCCCAATATCACCGCCCTCGAGGAGAGGTTAAAGCTGTCTCTCGGCACCAAGGTCCGGATCGCACACAGGGGAAAGGGGGGGAAGATCGAGATCGAGTACTACAGCCTCGATGAACTCGACCGCCTCCTGGAGATCCTCGAGCACTGACCGGTCCTTTCCGCCGGCACATGTTGCTTCGGGGAGTTATAACCACGGAGATACGGGGTTTCAAAGAGAACTCTTTTGATACCGACGCATATGCGGCAGTATCACTACTTAGAGTTTGTGTATAAACTGCCATTTTTTATTTTTGTCATACCCGAAGTCTGTAGTCGGGTATCCAGAAGTTATTGAAAAGACTGGATTCCGGACAAGCCGGAATGACAGAATAACGACAACTGTTCGACTTTATACACAGACACTACTTAGAGTCAGTGTATAAATTACAGTCGTTTGTCATTCCCGCAACCCCGAACGCTTTCGGGGAATGACTGGAATAACGACGACGGTTCGACTTTATGCACATAATCTATGAAGGCATAACACTATGCCTCAGGAGGGGGTAGGTATGAACAAAAAAGGATCATCTTTGTTTCTTGTTATTTTCTTTCTATTGTCCTTTATCCTTGCAGGATGTGCAGTAGATGGGGCAAAGCTTTTTGAAAAGGAGGGGTGTAACAAATGCCACCGCTTCAAGGGGGTTGGCGGAAGTATTTGCCCTGACCTTACGGAAGTCACCAAGAGGAGAAGCGATGCCTGGATACGACAACAGATCAAGAACCCCCTGGTGAACAACCCAGACTCCAGGATGCCGAGCTTCAGCAACCTCTCTAACAAGGAGATCCAGGCAATCATAGACTACCTGAAGCAGTAAGTAGAGTCTGCGTATAAAGTCGAATAGTTATCCTTTTTCTGTCATTCCGGCTTGTCCGGAATCGTTCCTTAAGAAGGATTCCCGACTCCCGAATGCGTTCGGGATTGAGGATAATGACAAATAACTGTCATTTATACACAGACTCTAAGTAAATTTTGATATTGCTATGACCTTAATAGCCAATACACTATACAAGGTACTGGCAGGCAGGTTTAAACTATTCGATTAATCGAAACCCAAAACTGTCTACAGAAACCTTGTTGAAGCTGAGGCTAAAATTGCTATTAGCTCTTGATAAGGTCAATGTAAAATTCGGCAAGAAGGCTTTTAATCCTATGGTGATGGATTGGGTTAGCTCATTGCCAAAGATAAAAGCACCTTGGATGGACAATAGGATTATCGAGTATTCATTCGACTGATTTAGTGTTTTTTAGTTCCCGTGATAATCCCTGTTTAACGGAACTCTTAGGAATGAAAGTTGATGTGATCCCAAAAGAGGATGTGCGGCCTGAATTAAAAGATGAAATTTTTGCGGAGACTACCTACGTATGAGCGGTTAAATCTTCCTTCCCCCATCTACGGAAAATCTGCGCTAATCTGCGGCCAAATGCAGTCTTTAGTTCTCTTCTTTAAACTCTGCGAATTCTGCTATAATGAAAATACAGGGTTCCTGCAACTGATGAAAATAATAAAAGGTCTTTAGCATGATAGATACAGCCACCATAATTGAAGCATTATATTATATCCTCAAAAAACTTGGGAAAGCCGATAAAATCAAGCTTGTCAAGCTTATATATCTTGCCGATAAATACCACCTCATCCGTTATGGAAGAACAATAACCAATGATGATTACTACGCAATGGAGCATGGCCCTGTTGGAACAACAGTCAAAGATGTCCTGAGCCTTGACACGTTTAGTATTTCGAAGAGCGGGTATAAATATGCTTCCGGATTGATAGAGAAAATTGATGATAATAGTTTCAAGGCAAATCCTGATGCGAGAGTCTCACTTGACATGCTTTCGGAAAGCGACAAAGAAGCTCTCGATTTTGTTGTGGAAAAGTTTGGGAAAATGGGACAATGGAAATTGCGGGACTACACTCACAAGTACCCGGAATGGTATCAGTATAAGGATTTATTTACAAATAAACTAACAAAAAGAGAGCGTATTGATACGAAGGAACTTTTATCGACAATAAAAGATGATCCATTAAAAATACCCTCCAAGCAACATATTAAGGAGTCTAAAAAAATTCTCTCCGGCAATTTTGACTGATTGTGGATTTCCCGCCTGCCTATATCGCAAAAACATTAAAAGGCTTTTGTGTATGTTACTTCAAGAATACCGACCATGACCCCGAGTCTCCGCCCCACTATCATATTACAGTTCCCATAAGTGATGATTCGTATTTGTTGTTATGTGTTATCACATCTCAGATGGAAAGCAGGATTAAATATTATCAGAGAACAAATAAACGCGCGGTGCCGTGTCTGGTAAGTGTAGACAAAAACGACCTGCATTTTTTGAAAAAAGAAAGCATTATTGAATGCAACCAGCCCAATTTGGTGCGTAAAAAAGATTTTGGTAGAATAGTTGATCCCGATCAGAAATGCAAGGTGATAATGCGTGATATATCTTCAGATCTCAAAGAGAAAATCCTTAAGGCGATAAATGACAGTCCTATTGTGAAACCATTTATTAAGAAACTTTTAAAATAATATAATGGCTGACGAAAACAAAATGAAATTAACTCTAATATTGGGATCCGGCTTTTCAAAAGCAGCCCGCTTGCCAAACACCAACGAAATAGTTAACGATTTTTTAACTTCGCCTGTGGGCTTTGAAAGTTACGAGCTTGAAGAAAAAATAATAGAAATACTAAAACAGTTTTGGAGAGATGTCTTCGGATATAATGGTGGCAATTCAAAACCTACTCTTGAAGACCATTTTACTGTACTTGATCTTGCGGCAAACTCGGGGCATCAATTAGGACCTAATTATACCCCTAAGAAACTGAGGGCTATTAGAAGAATGAGTATTCATCGTATTTTTAAAATATTGGATAGACGATATAGAAAAAGCGAGCATATTATAAGGTTATTACACAAATTGAAAGATTACTTTGAATAATCTACCCTTGACTTTTCTTTCACTATATTGCACAGTTTCACCATATGGTGAAACAGATGAGTACAGTGAAACAAGTCGGGGGTGACATAACAAAAGATGCCAGAACGGGTCTTGAATCTGCCCTTTCAGGGATTCCCTTTGTTGAGATAAAGGAGATAAAATCGAATGTCAGGGTTGATAAGAAAGAAGTCGATTTTATATTAAAAGTCCTTGTTTCTGGAAAACCAGCCAGTTTTGTTGTTGTAGTTAAATCTCAAGGCGAACCTCGCATGACAAGAATGGCGGTGGCCCAGATCAAGAGCTTTCTACAAACCTGGCCGGATTCCTACGGGATATTTGTTGCCCCATATCTCAGCGATACAAGCAGGCAGATTTGTAGAGAAGCGGGTATAGGGTGTATAGACCTTGCAGGAAATGCCTTTCTTTCATTCAGGAACATCTTTATTGACAGAAGTGGTAGACCCAATCCATTCGCTGCTACACGAATTTCAAGATCTGTATTCTCACCAAAATCAAGCCGGATATTGAGGGTGCTTCTTTCAGACATATCAAAAAAGTGGTATGTTGAAGACATGTCCAAAGAGGCAGGAATCAGCATTGGTCTTGTCTCAAGGGTCAAACAGGCACTCCTTGAGAAAGAATGGATTAAAGAGGAAAACAGGAGATTCTATCTTGTTAAGCCCGAAGATGTCCTCAATAACCCTGAGGCAAGCCCCAGGGGACGGACCAAGCTATCCTGATTGGAGCTTTTTTGAGAAAGCCAAGAATCTGCTCACCCAATGAGCATAAAAAGGTGCTTTCCTGTCAGGGACAATCTTTCGTGCTCTTAGAAATTTCTGAAATTCAGGCAATGCCTTTGTTGACATATTACACCCTCCTTGACAATTATCCAATATTATACGTATTACGTATTTGCTGATATTTATAGAATAAACACGAAAAATTAATTTTTTCTTTATAAAATAACACTCAGAGAGTGCATGTGTTTCTAAAATGTGATATAGTATA
>VAPE01004910.1_pt1 | contig 37230 bp, 29 predicted proteins | sample 3393911 | NCBI WGS metagenome assembly VAPE01 (sample SAMN08290436, study PRJNA428436) | hydrothermal vent metagenome | isolation source: Deep-sea hydrothermal vent chimney | place: Atlantic Ocean: South-mid Altantic Ridge
AGGTCAACCGGCCCGAGATGGGTAAGCCGGAGATCGACCACCCCGAGGTCAACCGGCCCGAGATGGGTAAGCCGGAGATCAACCACCCCGAGATCAGCCGGCCCGAGATGGGTAAGCCGGAGATCAACCACCCCGAGATCAGCCGCCCTGAGATCACTCGGCCCGAGATCAATCGGCCCGAGATCAATCGCCCTGAGATCAACTGAAGTTCGGTGCAAAGGGAGGGCGACCCGGGCGGCCGCCCTCCCCCTTTCTACCCCCCCAGTCTGCACTCCCCCCGCATAAGGTCCTTCAAGGTCTCGCGCCGTCGTATGACCTGCGACCGATCCTCGTCCACCAGGATCTCCGCGCCGCGTGGTCGGGCGTTGTAGTTGGAACTCATGGAGAAGCCGTAGGCCCCGGCGCCGCGGATCGCCAGTAGGTCGCCCGGGCACAGGGCGAGTGCGCGGCCCTTGCCCAGGAAGTCACCGGTCTCGCACACCGCACCCACTACGTCATAGGTCCGCGGCGCATTCGGGCGCGGGCGCACCGGTACGATCTCGTGCCAGGCGTCGTAGAGCGCCGGGCGCATCAGATCGTTCATGGCCGCATCGACCACCGCGAAGTCGCGCGCGTCGGTATGCTTCAGATATTCGACCCGTGTCAGCAGGACGCCGGCGTTCGCGACCAGCGCCCGGCCCGGTTCGATGACCAACTCCATGCGTTCCTCACCCAGCGCCGCGAGCAGCGCGGCCGCATATTGCGCGGGCGACGGCGGCCGCTCGTCACGATAGCGCACGCCCAGCCCGCCGCCGAGATCGAGGTGTGTGAGCGCGAGCCCCTCGGCGCGCAAGGTGTGCACCAACGAGAGGACTCGCTCCAGGGCGGCGACGAACGGGGCGGTGTCGGTGAGCTGGGACCCGATATGACAGCCCGCGCCGCATACTGTCACGTGCGCCATGTCCGCGGCGCGTCGGTAGAGGCGCAGGGCCGTTTCGGGATCGACGCCGAACTTGTTTTCCTTGAGGCCGGTGGCGATGTAGGGATGGGTCCGTGCGTCCACGTCGGGGTTCACCCGCAGCGAGACCGGCGCCCGCAGCCCCATCGCCCCGGCCACCTCGTTCAGGCGCTCGAGTTCACTCTCGGATTCCACGTTGAAGCAGCGGATGCCGGCCTCCAGCGCCCGGCGCATTTCGTCGGCCCGTTTGCCCACGCCGGAGAACACGATTTTGCGGGCATCGCCGCCGACGTGCAGGACCCGCTCCAATTCGCCCACCGAGACGATATCGAACCCCGAACCCAGGCGCGCCAGCACGTCCAGTATCGCCAGGTTGGCGTTGGCCTTCACGGCGTAGCATACAAGGTGCGGGTGGGCGGCGAGGGCGTCGTCGAAGGCGCGCCAGTGGCGTTCGAGGGTGGCGCGCGAGTAGACGTAGGAGGGTGTGCCGTGGGCCGCGGCGACGGCCTCCAGATCAACCTCCTCGGCGAACAGACGACCGTCGCGGTATCGGAAATGGTCCATGGACTACGGGCCGAACGGATCCCTGGGTCAAGGCGCCGGCGGCGCGGGTTGCTTCCGGTCGCGTTTGCGCTGATGGCCCGGGGAATGGAGGCCGCCCGGGTGTGGGTTTGTAGCGGCGGCCGGCGCCGGGGGCAGATACAGCGGACCCTTCTGGCCGCATCCACCCATCAACGGGCCGGCCAGGGCCGCAATCAGCACCGTTCGTGGCACAATGGCGTACCGACTTGGTTGCACGTCACCGTCCGCAGCATTACGAGGGACCCGAGTATAAACGTTCTCCGGCATCGCAGCATCCGCGCCGTGGGCGCCTTCACCGCGGCGTCGTCGTCCAGCGTCGCCGGGGCGGTTCGTCGCGTGCGTCCGCCGCACGGCGACACGGTGTCCTGCAGGGGGTCGCGGGTCGTACGCCCCGGCGCAGCGGCGGTGATGCGATGATCGATGCGACGGGGCTTCCCGAGTGTGTGGAGCGCGCGCCTCGCGGCGCGGTTGCCGCGAGCATCCTGTGGCTGCACGGCCTCGGCGCGGACGGCCGTGACTTCGAGCCGTTGGTCGATGAACTGGCGCTCCCGGAGGATCCCGGGGTTCGCTTCGTATTCCCCCATGCCCCCTATCGTCCGGTGAGTCTCAACGCCGGCGCGCGGATGCGCGCCTGGTACGACCTGCTGCCTCCGGGGCCGAGCCGGCGGGAGGACGAGGCGGGCATCGCCGCGGCTGCGGACACCGTGCGCGCGCTGATCGAACGCGAGGCGCGCCGCGGCGTCCCGCCCCGGCGGCTGGTGCTGGGCGGTTTCTCCCAGGGCGGTGCCTTGGCGTTGTACGCGGGCCTGCGCCACCCCGAGCGGTTGGCGGGGATCGTCGCGTTGTCTTCTTATCTGCCGCTGGCCGGGCGCCTGCCGGAGGAAGCGGCCGCGGCCACCCGCGACGTGCCGATCCTGCTTGCCCACGGGAGCGCCGACCCGCTGATCGGCCGCGACATCGCCGAGCGTTCCCGCGACCGATTGCGCTCGCTGGGCTACCCGGTGCAGTGGCGCCTCTACGACATGGCACACTCGGTCTGCCCCGAGGAGATCCATGATCTGCGCGCATGGTTGACGGGGGTCGCGCTCGCCGCGTCCGGGACCGCCTGAGGCGCGGCGCTCAGTCGCCGGGGCCCGGGTCGAGGTGTTCGAGGGTGCGGTTCAGACGATCCTCGATGCGCTTCTTGTAGTTCAGGTAGTGGATGGTCTGCATCCCGCCCTGCGGGTCCGCCCCGAGCAACCCGCGCGAGACGTCGATGTCCGTGATATAGATCGGGTAGCGCTCGCCTCCCTCACGCCGCTGCAGGATATGGCGGGTGAACTCCGCGTACAGGTCCTCGCCGTATTGCAGGGAGGAGAACTCCCGATGATCGCAGTAGAGGGTGTAATCGGTCCGGCGGTCCACCGAATGCGCGATGACCTGGACGTCGAAGTAGTTGCGCCCCGGGTCCGGGCGTACGATCCGCGCGGGCTCCGCGCGCCACCGCTCGGGGCCGCGCTTCTCCAGACGGTAATACTCGACCGCATCGCGTGCCGCCCCCCCCTCCCCGGGCCGCGGCGCGTGCCGGAGGCGGACCGACTCGAGAAAACGCTGGAATTGACTCAGCAGCGCGTTCTCATCGTAGAACGGCAGTGACTGGTGGAACAGCGACGCCCGCTCGTCGATGATGTACACCTCGACCCGCTCACCGCTCACATGATAGAAGAACTGCACCACGGCGGGTCGGTTGGCCTCGAAGATCAGCGGCAACGGCGTCTCGCGCAGGGTCTGCGCGTCCAGGATGACCGGGCTGAAATCCTCGCGCGGTTCGGCGAGTCGTGCCAGCAGACCGTCCAGGGAGACCACCTGCCGGTAGCGTGGGACCCGGTTTTCCGGCTCCAGCAGGTAGTAACGATGGGCGACGCGCAGGACGAACCGGGCCGCGTCGGATTTGCACAGCCCGTAGAAGCAGTTGATCACGTCCTGAAACAGGCCCTCGATGCGTTGCGCGATCAGCGGACCGCGCGTCGAGGAAAAGCTGTAGGCGGCCGGCGCCCTGGGCACGGCCCCGCCCCCCTGGGGCGCCCACGCCAGGTAGTCGCACAGGCAGTCGAGCAGCGCGTCGGGCCCCGTATAGCGGAAGGTCAGCACCTCCTGCCAACTGGTCAGCACCACCAGGTCGAAGCTCAGTGCCAGATTCTCCCAGCGCCCGCCGTAGCAGAGGGCATCGGTGCGATTGCTCGTCAGGTGCATCCCATAGCGCGTGAGCCGCGCCATGGGGTCGAGGCCGAGGTTGATGAACAGCAGCGCCTGCAGGACCTTGGGCGGGCGCGCCAACTCCTCGATCCGCGCATCACCGAGCCGCGCATCCGGAAAACTCCTCTGCAGGCAATCCAGGATCCCGTGCAACTCCCCGTAGCTCACTCCGCACTCGCGCGTGCGCAGCCCGATCACCGTTCCATGATCCATCAGGCGGTTGAAATAACACCATGCGAGCAATTCGACGAGGCCGTAGGCGCGCTTGAGCGGGGCCTCCCGCTGCGCGTCTTCCTCGCCGACGTCGTCGCGGAACAACAACCACTTCTGCCGATCCCCCTCGCTCTCCTTCTGCACGATGCCGAGATGCTTCTCCGCCAGGTTGCGCGAAATACCGGGATTGATGATCTCCACCTTCCCGGCCTTGCGCTCGAACGAGGCGTAGAGCTTGCGCCCCAGGGTGTGGAGGTCCAGCGGATCGATCGAGGCGGTATGCCGGTGCTCGCGCGCGAAGTCCGACAGCATGCGGTAGCTGCGGGTGAGCTGGTCGACCAGGATACGGCGCTCCTCGAGCACACGATGAATTTTCCATGTGGCGCGTGCGTCGAGCACGTGCAGGTCCACCGATTTCCAGCCCCATTCGCGCGTCAGTGCGCGCATCACCTCGCGCCTGCGGCTGGTGCGCGCGGGCGGTTCCGGTTCGCTGAGCCGCTCGCCGACCTTGAAGTAGAAGCAGCGTCGCGCCAGCCCGAGGCGCTCGTGTTCCCCGCCGGCGCTCAGGTACTCCTCGACCTTGGCCTCCAGCATGACGTAGGGATCGAGCCGGTCGAGGTCCGTTTCCCCGGCGTAGACGGCGCGCTTGAAGCGCAGGCTCAACAGGTCCACGCGCGGGTACTCGCTGGCGTAGACCTCCATGAGCAGGATCTTGAGCAGCGACTTGTACGGGGAATCGATCGCCTTGTAGAGCTGCCACAGGGAGGCGCCCAGGAACTCGCCGGCCGGGACCTCGGCGAGCCCGCCGAGGTCGATGTCCTCGCCGGCGCGTACGAACCGGCGACGCTTGAGTTCGCGCACGTAATCGTCGTAGTGGCCCTCCGCCTCGGGCGGCACCAGCCACCAGATCGGGTGACGGCCGGCGAGCAGCAGGCCGGTGCGGTAGAACTCATCGAGCAGGAGCTGGTGCTGGATCTTCCCGCTGCTCTCGGCGGACAGCGCCTCCTCGCCCCCGGCACGGAAACGCTCGGCATCCATCACGAAGAAGTGCACTTCCAGTTCGATGGCGCGGGCCCAGGCGCTGATACGCTCCGTCTTGCGGCGCAGATCGTTGCGCTGCTCGCGGGTCAGGCCGGGCTGATGGCAGACCCACACGTCGAAATCGCTGTTCTCCGAATAGGCGATGGTCCCGCTGCTGCCCATCAGGTACAGGGCGTGGATCCGGTAGGTCGGCAGCGCCCGCTTCTGGTAGTGGAAGCTGCGGGTCAGTTGTCGCGCCGCTTCGATGCCGCGCTTGGCCGGCGAATAGTCGGAGATCCCGAACGGCGTGCGCTTGGAGACGAAGCCGGGCAGCAGGGGGTGGTTGGTGTGGAACAGCAGCGGCAGCAGATCGAGGAACTGGCGCTGCTTGGGGCGCAGGGTCTCGCGCAGGCGCTGGAGGCGCTCGCGGTTGATCCCGTAGAAGCGCCGCCTCAACTGCCGGCGGTCGACCTCGCGGGTGAATCGATGATGGGTGAGGACTTTTGCCGTCATGGTCGTATCCATATCGGCAACGGTGACCGGATCTACAGTCCGCGACCCCGGCCGGCCCCTCCGCAGAAACCTGATAATCGGTTTTTTCTCAATCGGTTACAGCAAAAGCAACGGTTCCGGTGCAGGCCCCGTCGGGGTGGGCTATCTTTAAAATGCTGCGGTATCGCAGGTACAGGCCGACGCGTCCGCGGGGACGCCGGGAGGGTGGGCGCATGAAAGAGAGGACGCCGCCGCAGGTGGGTGCCCCGGATCCGGAACGGGAGACCTCACCGGTGGCCGACGAGACCGATGAGGACTTTCCGTTGGCCGGCATGCAGGCCGACGACCGGCCCGTCTGCCTTTTCAACGGGGCCGTGTTCCAGGACGGGGAGTTCGTCTGCAGCGGCGCGGACCTGCTGCGTTGCGATCACGGCGTATGGATCCGGGAGGGTTCCTGCGATCCCGACCACCCCTGACCGGGATGCCCTCAGGCGAGCCGCTCGCGGGCACGGCGGATGGCGGTGCGTACCTGCGCGGGCGCCGTGCCGCCGGGGTGATCGCGCGAGGCCACGGACCCCTCCAGCGTGAGCACCCGGTAGACGTCCTCGTCGATGGCCGCGGAGAAACCGCGCAGCTCCTCGAGGCTCAGTTCGGAGAGGTCGCGCCCTTGTTCGATCCCGAAGCGCACCGCGCGCCCCACCGCCTCGTGGGCGTCGCGGAAGGCGATCCCCTTACGCACCAGATAGTCGGCGAGATCGGTGGCCGTGGTGTAGCCGCGCAGCGCCGCGCGCCGCAGTTCCTCGCGCTCGACCCGCATCTGCGGGATCAGCCCGGTGAACGCCCGCAACGCGTCGCGTACGGTGTCGACCGTATCGAACAGCGGCTCTTTGTCCTCCTGGTTGTCCTTGTTGTACGCCAGGGGCTGCGCCTTCATCAGGACCAGCAGCGCCGTCAGGTGGCCGATCACGCGCGCACTCTTGCCGCGTACCAGTTCGGGTACGTCGGGATTCTTCTTCTGCGGCATGATCGAGGACCCGGTGCAATAGCGGTCCGGCAACTCGACGAACTCGAATTGCGCGGACGACCACAGAATCAACTCCTCGGCGATGCGCGAGAGGTGCGTCATGAGCAGCGCGGCGTCGGCCAGGAACTCGATGACGAAGTCGCGGTCGCCGACCGCGTCCAGCGAGTTCGCGGCGATCGCCTCGAAGCCGAGCAACTCGGCGGTGTAGGCGCGGTCGATGGGGTAGCCGGTGCCCGCCAGCGCGGCGGCGCCCAGCGGCAGCACGTTGATCCGGTGCCGGCACTCGGCGATGCGCTCGTGGTCGCGATCGAGCATCTCGAACCAGGCCATCATGTGGTGGCCGAAGGTGACCGGTTGCGCGGCCTGGAGGTGGGTGAATCCCGGCATGACGGTCTCGGCCTCGCGCTCGGCGACGTCGAGTAGCACCGTCTGCAGCGCGCGGATCTGCTTGCGCACGGCATCGACCTCGGCGCGCAGATACATGCGCAGGTCGGTGGCGACCTGGTCGTTGCGCGAGCGCCCGGTGTGCAGCTTCTTGCCGGGGTCGCCGATGCGCGCGGTCAGGCGCGCCTCGATGTTCATATGCACGTCCTCGAGGGACAGCGACCAAGCGAAATCGCCGCGCTCGATCTCCCCGAGCACTTCGTTCAGGCCGTCGACGATGGCCTGGCACTCGCGTCGGTCCAGGATGCCGGCCCGCTCCAGCATCCGTGCGTGGGCGATGGAGCCCTCGATATCGTAGGCGTACAGGCGCCGATCGAAGGAGACCGAGGCGGTGAAGGTCTCCACGAAGGTGTCGGTGGGTTCGCTGAAGCGCCCCCCCCAGGATTTGTTCGGTGCGCCGTCCTTCATGGTTCCGCCGTGCCTGCCGATATAATGGGCCGCAGTATAGCAAGTTTCCGGACCCCTCCCGCGGTAGTGCGACGGCGGGATCGGGTCCGGTGTGATCGGAGCGGGGGCCGGGCGCGTGGCCGAACGACCTGCGACAGAAGGTGTGGAGCGGCTGTTCCTGCCGGACTTCTGTGACGTGCGCACGGTGTTCGCCGTGGTCGTCCTGTCGGAACTGCTGGCGGTGGTGTTGGTGCTCGCGCCGCCGCGCGCCCCGGCCGATCCGTGGGGCGAGCTGAGCCTGGTGTCGCTGTTCATCCAATGGGTCGCCCTGGCCGGGGCCGCGTCGCTGTGCGCCCTGCGTCCGCGGCTGGCGCGCCTCGGCGATACCCGCGCGGGCTGGGTGAGCTACGGCGTGCTCCTCGCCGTCACGCTGGCCGTGAGCGAGGCGGCCTTCCGGCTGTTGCAGTTGAAGGGGCTGCATTACGGCGGGGTGCGCGAGGCGCAAGGGGCGTTCGTCCTGCGCAATCTGCTGATCGCCGCCATCGTCAGCGCGGTGGTGCTGCGCTACCTGTACGTGCAACATCAGTGGCGGCGCAACGTCCAGGCCGAGGCCCGCGCGCGGCTGCAGGCCCTTCAGTCGCGCATCCGCCCGCACTTCCTGTTCAACAGCATGAACACCATCGCCGGTCTCACACGCGAACGCCCCGAACTCGCGGAGGAAGTTGTGGAGGACCTCGCCGACCTGTTTCGGGCCGGCCTGGCCGATTCGCGCCAGCGGGTCGGGCTCGGCGAGGAGATCGAGATGGCGCGGAGCTACCTGCGCATCGAGGCCCTGCGCCTCGGCGATCGGCTTCGGGTCGACTGGAGGATCGGCGACCTGCCGCTCGATCTCCCGGTGCCGCCGCTGATCCTGCAGCCGCTGCTCGAGAATGCGGTCTATCACGGGATCGAGCCGCGCGCGGAAGGCGGCGAGATCCGCGTCGAGGGTCGTCGGGAAGGCGGCGCGGTGGTCTTCGTGCTTCGCAACCCGGTGCCCGACGCCGCGCCGCGGCGCCGTGAGGGCCACCGCATGGCCCTGGAGAACATTCGCCAGCGCCTCGCCCTGGCCTACGGGGACGAGGGCGCACTCACGGTGCGCAGCACAGGCGGCGTGTTCGAGGTGCGGGTGCGGCTTCCCGGCGCGCCCCCGGGAGGTTCGGCCGATGCGCCGACGGGCCGGGTCGGCGGGGGGGCGCCGTGAAGATCGTAATCGCCGACGACGAGGCCCTGGCGCGGCGCCGACTCCGCGCCCTGGTCGCCGGGATCGGGGGCCACACGGTGCTCGGCGAGGCGGCCGACGGGCGCGAGGCCATCTTGCGCACCCACGAACTCGCCCCGGACGTGGTGCTGCTGGATATTCGCATGCCGGGGCTGGACGGACTCGAGGCGGCGCGCCATATCGCCGCCTTCGATCACCCGCCGGCCGTCATCTTCACCACGGCCTATGGCGATCATGCACTGGAGGCCTTCGAGACGTACGCCGTCGACTACCTGCTCAAGCCGATTCGTCGCGAGCGGCTCGCCGCCGCGCTGGAGAGGACGCGCCGCCTGACCCGCGCGCAGCTCGACACGTTGCGCGCGGACGGGGGCGGCGGGGCCGGCACCGCCGCGCGTACCCATTTGTGCGCGCGCGTGCGCGGCGACCTCGTGCTGGTGGCGGTCGAGGACATCCGCTACCTGCAGGCGGAGCACAAGTATGTCACCGTGCGCGGGAGCGAGCGCGAAGTCCTGATCGAAGAGAGCCTCACGGGCCTGGAGCGGGAATTCGGTGAACGGTTTCTCCGCATACATCGCAACGCCCTGGTAGCGCGCGCCTATCTCGCGGGTCTCGAGCGCGGCCCGGACGGGCGCGTCTACGCGCGGGTGCGTGGTGCGGATGCGTGGCTCGAGGTCAGCCGCCGCCACCTGCCGCGGCTGCGGCGGTTGGTACGCCTCGCAGCCGGCGCCCGGCCTGTCTGAGGCTGCGCATCGGGTTGCCTCCGGACGCGCCCCGGCATAGGATGGACCCGGCCTCTGCATCATGCACAGTTCTTGAGGGAAATCATATGGTTTTGGTATCGGAGACCGGGTCGTGACCGGTGCCGTGCTGCGTATCGCCACGCGCCGCAGCACGCTCGCCCTGTGGCAGGCGAACCGGGTTCGCGACGAGCTGTGCCGGCGAAATCCCGGCCTGCGGGTCGAACTGTTGGCGATGCAGACCAAGGGAGATCGGATCCTCGACAGCCCGCTTGCAAAGATCGGCGGCAAGGGATTGTTTCTCAAGGAATTGGAGGAAAGCCTCCAGGGTCGGCGGGCGGATCTGGCGGTGCACTCGCTCAAGGACGTCCCGGCCGAACTGCCGGAGGGGCTCGTCCTCCCGGTCGTCCTGGCGCGCGAGGACGCGCGCGACGCCTTCCTCTCGCCTTACCCGAACCTCGCCGGACTCCCATCCGGGGCGCGGGTCGGTACCTCCAGTCTGCGGCGCGCCTGCCAGTTGCGCGCGCGCCACCCGCACCTGCGGATCGTCGATCTGCGCGGCAACGTGGGCACGCGGCTCGCCAAGCTCGACCACGGCGACTACGATGCCGTGATCCTCGCCGCGGCCGGCCTCAAGCGTCTCGGCCTGGGCGGGCGGATCACCGCGCTCCTGGAACCGGAGCAGAGCCTGCCGGCGGTCGGCCAGGGCGCGATCGGCATCGAGTGCCGGGCGGACGACGCACGGGTGCTGGAACGGATCCTGCCGCTCGACGACCCGGCGACCCACCTCCGGGTGAATGCCGAGCGTGCCTTCGGCGCACGCCTCGGCGGCGGTTGCCAGGTTCCCATCGCCGGGTATGCGACGCTCGAGGGGGCGGCGCTGCACCTGCGCGGTCTCGTCGGCCGCCCCGATGGATGCGAACTCGTGGAGGGCGAGACGCGGGGGCCGGGCGACGAGGCCGCGGCGCTCGGGCGCGCGCTTGCCGAGGAGCTGCTCGGACGCGGCGCGGCGCGCATCCTCGAGGAGCTGTTCGCCGCCGGGGATTGAACCCGCGGGGAGGGGTGCGATGGCACGATCACCCGGAGAGACGGCGCCGCTGGCGGGGGTGGGGATCCTGGTCACCCGGCCGGCGCACCAGTCCGAGCCCCTCTGCCGTCGGATCGAGGCCGCGGGCGGACGCGCGATCCGCTTTCCGGTGCTGGAGATCCTCGATCCGGCGGATCCGGGCCCCCTGCGGTCGGTGATCGAACGGATCGAGGAGTTCGATCTGGCGATCTTCATCAGTCCCAACGCCGTGACCAAGACCCTGGACCGGTTGCCCGGGCGCCGCCCGCTGCCGCCGGCGTTGCGCGTCGCCGCAATCGGCCGGGGCTCGGCGAAGGAGCTGGCGCGCGCCGGGGTGCCTGCGGACATCGTACCGGCGCCGCCGTTCAACAGCGAGGCGCTGCTGGCGACCGAGGCGATGCAGGCGGTGGCGGGCCGGCGCATCGTCATCTTTCGCGGTGAGGGTGGACGCGGGAAGCTGGGCGACGAGCTGCGCCGGCGCGGTGCGCGCGTCGAGTACGCAGAGGCCTACCGCCGCGCCCGTCCGGACGCCGACGTGAGCCGAGTGCTGCGCCACTGGGTGCGCGGCGAGTTGCAGGTCGTCACCGTCACCAGCAACGAGGGGTTGCGCAACCTGTTCGAACTGGTCGGGAAGCTCGGCCGGCAATGGCTGTGCCGCACCCCGCTGGTGACCCTGAGCGAACGTACCGCCGCGCTCGCCCGGGAACTCGGTTGCCGCGAGTCGGTGACGGTGGCCCGCGAGGCGAGCGACGAGGCACTGGTCGCCGCCGCCGGGGAATGGGTGCGCAGGCGGCGGGATTGACGCGCGCGCCTCGCCGGGGTGTGCACGATCCGTTACCATTCCCGCAGGAGCGAACGCCCCGGCCCGCCCGCGCGGCGACCGGGCGCGGCGATAGCGAAACGGCCTGCGGCGTTCACCGACGTCGCGGCGTCGGGGAGAGCAGCGGGCATGAATGAACAGGGGTCGGTCCCGGAGCAGGCCGGGGCGGGCGAGGAGCCCGCACAGACGCCGGTCGGGTCGGCGCCGGACACTGCGGCGCGCCCCGGTCGTTGGGGCGCATGGATCGCGATCCTGGCGCTGTTGGTCGCCCTGGCGTCCCTCGGCGGCGCCGGCTGGCTGGGTTGGCACCAGTACCGCGAGGCGCGTGCGCGCGCGAGCCTCGAATCCCGGGTCGCCGCGCTGCGCGTGCGGCTGGAGGCGACCGCCGCGCGGCTGGATCGCGCCGAAGCCGCGCACGAGGCGCGCGAGCGCGACCTGGAGCGGGCGTTCTCGTCACTGCGGACCCGCTTGGGGCGCGATCGCGGCGGCTGGATCGTCGCCGAGGCCGGCTACCTGCTGTCGATCGCCAACCAGCGCGCCCAGTTGAGCGGCGACGCCGCGACCGCGCTGGCCGCGCTCGAGGAAGCGGACCGACGCCTCGCGGCGCTCGCCGACCCGGCGTTCCATCCGGTGCGCGAGCGCATCGCCCAGGAGATTGCCGCGCTCAAGGCGGCACCGCGCGTCGACCTGACGGGGATCGAGGCACGGATCGCAGCACTCATCGCGCAGGTCGACACGCTGCCGGTGGCCGGTGCGCGGGTACGGCCGATCGTGGGCGCGGGCGGGCCCGCCCGCGGCGCGGCGGTGCACGGCTGGCGGGCGGCGTTGCGCGAGGTCGGCGACAGCCTGCGCAGCCTCGTAGTCGTCCGCCGGGTCGAACACCCCGCGCGTCCCTTGCTGGCGCCCGAGCAACGCTATTTCCTGTACCAGAACCTCATTCTGCAACTGGAAACCGCGCGCCTGGCCTTGCTCGGAAGTGAGCCCGGCGTATACCGCTCGAGTCTCGAGACCGCCGGGCGGTGGGTCGCCGAATACTTCGATCCCCAGGCGCCCGCCACCCGCGCGGCCGAGACCGAAATCCGGCGGCTCGCCGGTGCGCGCGTCGCCACGCGGCTCCCCGACCTCTCCGGCTCGTTACGCCTGCTGCGGCGCATCGCGGGCGGCACCTACGGCCCCGCCCCGGCGGGCGCAGGCGCGGGGCGGTGAAATCCCTGGCGCTGCTGTTGGCGGCGGTGGTGGCGGCGGTCGCCGCCGCTCTGCTCGTGCTGCGCGATCCGGGCTACGTGATGATCGCCTACGGTCATTGGCGGGTGGAGACCACGTTGTCGCTGGCGGTGGTGCTCGTACTCCTCGGGTTCGGGGTCTTTTACCTGTTGCTGCGGAGCCTCTCGGGTGCTCGCCGCCTGCCCGGGCGGGTACGGCACTGGCGGGTGCAGCGCCATGCGCGCCGCGCGCGCGGTGCGCTCACGCGCGGCCTGCTGCAACTCGCCGAGGGTCGCTGGGCGGATGCCGAGCGCACCCTGACGCGCTCGGCATCCGCCGGCGACGCGCCGTTGCTCCACTACCTCGGAGCGGCGCGCGCGGCGCAACGCCAGGGCGCGCACGAGCGCCGTGACCGCTACCTCGCGCGGGCCCACGAGAGCATGCCGGAGGCCGATGTGGCGGTCGGCCTGACCCAGGCGGAGATGCAGATCGCCGAGCGCCAAGCCGAGCAGGCCCTCGCCACCCTCACCCACCTGCGCACCCTCGCGCCGCGCCATGTCCATGTGCTGAAGCTGTTGGCGGCCCTCTACGGTGATCTGCACGAATGGGCATCCCTTCGCGACTTGCTGCCGGAGTTGCGCCGGCGTCACGTCGTCGACCCGGCCCAGGCCGCGGAACTGGAGCGGCGCGTGCATGTGGCGCTGCTCGACGAGGCCGCGCGCGATGGTGACCTGACCCGACTGCGCGCCGCCTGGGCACGGGTGCCGCGGCGCCTGCGCCGCGACGAGGCGCCGTTGCTGTGCTACGTGGGCCACCTGCGCGAGTTCGGCGCCGAGGCCGAGGCCGAGCCGCTGCTGCGCGAGGCGTTGCAACATTCCTGGAGCGAGGCGCTCGTCGCGTGCTACGGCGTGATCGCCGGTCCCGACCCCGGTCGCCAGCTGGAAACCGCCGAGTCATGGTTGTCGGGGCACGAGCGCAATCCGGTCCTGCTGCTCGCGCTCGGGCGCCTGTGCCTGCGCAACCGGCTCTGGGGCAAGGCGCGCAGCTACCTGGAGGCGAGCATCGGCGCCGGACCGCAGCCGGCCGCCTATCGCGAACTCGGGCGGCTGCTCGAACAGCTCGGCGAACAGGACGCGGCCCGGGAGCACTATCGCAAGGGACTCGAGCTGGCGGTGGAGAGCGATCCGCGGCTGCCGGGTCCGGGGCCGCAGGGCCTGCCGCTGCCGTCCGCCGCACCCGGTCTCGTCCCCGGCGCCCGCGCCGCTTCCTGACGGACTGGGTGTTCGTAGCGGGGCGTGTGGGAGATCGGCCCCTCTACGGCGGTCGGCCGGGCGCGCCCGGCCCTACCCTACCGGGGGGCACGATCACCGATGCGCATGTAGGGCGGGTCTTGGTCCGCCGTCGTGGAACGGGAATCCCGCGCGGGCGCGAAGGAGTCGTAGTAGAGGCGCTCGAGGGGGAGGCCGTGTTCGTGAAAGGCGTGCTTGGCCGCCTCGATCATGGGCGGCGGACCGCTCATGTAGACCTCGTGGGCGCTGAGATCCGGATATTCCTCGATCACCGCCTCGTGCACGAAGCCTTGGCGCCCGTCCCAGCCCTCGGCGGGACCGGCCTCGGAGAGCACGGGCGTGTAGCGGAAGCCGGGATATCGCCCGGCCCAGCCGAGCGGTAGTTCGTGCAGATAGAGGTCGTGTTGCGCACGCGCACCTCGGTATAGGTGGATCGGGCGCTCGATCCCTTCGTGGAAGGCGTGTTCGATCATGCTTTTGAGCGGCGCGAAGCCCGTGCCCCCGCCCACCATGATGATCGGGCGCTCCGAGTCCTCGCGCAGAAAGAAACTGCCGAGCGGACCCTGGAAGCGCAGCAGGTCTTTCTCCTTCATCTCGTTGAAGACGTGACCACTGAAGCGCCCGCCCTCCACGTGCCGTATATGCAGCTCGAGCCGTTCGCCGTCGTGCGGGGCGTTGGCGAGCGAGAACGATCGCCGGCCGCCGCCGCGCAGCAGGATGTCGAGGTACTGCCCGGCGAGGAACTGCAGGCGCTCGGTGGCCGGCGTCTTCAGGAACAGGCGCATCACGTCCGGTGCGAGCCGCTCCATGCGCGTCACCCGACAGGGCAGAGTCTTGACCGCGATGCCCCTGGCGGCGTCGATCTCGCGCATCTCGATCACGAGGTCGGAGACCGGGTAGGCGCTGCAGAGCAGGGCGCGGCCCTCGGCCTCCTCCTCCGGCGTGATTCCGGTCGGTGTCGGACCCCGGTAGTCGATCACGCCGGAGAGCACGCGCCCCCGGCAGGTGCCGCAGGTGCCGTTGCGACAACCGTACGGGAAGGCGAGGTCTGCGCGCAATGCCGCTTCGAGTACGGTCTCGCCGTCCTCGACTTCGAATCCGTGCCCGCTGGGCCGTAGGCTGACGTGAAAGGCCATGATTTAAAATCCCGCTGTAGACAATCGAACCATTGTCCCCGTTTCGCCGGGGCGGAAAAACCCGCGAACCCTGTGGTGATCGTCGGCTGCGCGAGAAACCCGGTGCGGCACAGTGGCGCGCCGACCCGCCCGCCCGAGTGGACGGCCCGGGCGTTCTGAACGGGTCAACATGCCCGGTGGCGGTTGTGTTCCAGCCAGTCCAGCAGCGGGTGCCACTGGAGCAGATCGGGCGCCACCAGGGACGGTGCGAGTTCGAAGATCCCCAGTCCGCGCTCGGCCGCGCGCCGGTAGTTCCGGCTCTCGCGCAGGGCGGTGACGTAGGGGATGGCGAGGCGTTTGAGGAACCGTTCGAGGTCTTGGAACACCGATGTCTGTTCGTGCACCCGGTTGGCGATTACCGCCAGGCGCGGATCGCGGCGTGAGATCCGCCCGACCAACAGCAGTTCCTCGATGAAGTGCGCCGCCGCGCGGGTGTCCGGGGAGGACGGGAGTACGGGGACGATGAGCGTGGCGGCGCGGCGCGCCAGCGCCGAGAGTCGCTCCCCGTGTATCGCCGCCGGGCCGTCCATGATCAGGTACTCGGTGCCGCGCGGGACCCGGAACGGCCCCCGCCAGGCCGCAATGCCATGCACCCGGGGCCGCATCGGCGGACGATGTGCCAGCCACTCCAGCGAAGAACCCTGCGGGTCGAAGTCGGCGAGCGCCACGTTCGCCCCGTCCAGGGCATAGAAGCCGGCGAGGTTGGTCGCGATAACACTCTTTCCACTGCCGTCCTTGGCGCTCAGCACCATGATGCTACGCATCCCTACTCTCTCCCCTTGGGCCGTAGCAGATCCCGCTCCGGATCCGCCGACAAAGGCGGCTCTTCCCGGGGTGTCGGCCGGCCGACCGCGGCGCTGAAACCGGGCTCCGCGCGCATCCGGACCGGAGCCCGTCGAATTTGGCTGTTCGTAGCGGGACGAGCGGGAGAGCGAGGACCGTTTCCGGTCGTTCGAGGCGAAACACTAGGGGTCGTCGAAGATGCCGAGCGCGGACCAGACCTCGTCCACCCGACGACGCACCTCCTCGCTCATGTGGATCGTCCGGCCCCAGGTGCGCTGCGTCTCTCCCGGCCACTTGTGGGTGGCGTCGAAGCCGATCTTGCCGCCCAGCCCCGCGACCGGCGAGGCGAAGTCGAGATAGTCGATCGGTGTGCGCTCGATGATGAGGGTATCGCGTGCCGGGTCCATGCGCGTGGTCATGGCCCAGATCACGTCTTTCCAGTCGCGCGCGTTCACGTCCTCGTCGGTGACGATCACGAACTTGGTGTACATGAACTGGCGCAGGAACGACCAGACCCCGAACAGGATGCGCTTGGCGTGGCCCGGGTACTGCTTGCGGATCGTCACCACGGCGAGCCGGTACGAGCAGCCCTCGGGCGGCAGATAGAAGTCGGTGATCTCCGGAAACTGCTTTTGCAGGATCGGCACGAACACCTCGTTGAGCGCCATGCCGAGGATCGCCGGTTCGTCGGGCGGTCGACCGGTGTAGGTGCTGTGGTAGATCGGTGCGTCGCGGTGCGTGATGCGCTCGACGGTGAATACCGGGAAGGACTCGACTTCGTTGTAGTAGCCGGTATGGTCGCCGAACGGGCCCTCGGGGGCGCTGTCGCCGGGGTGGATCCAACCCTCGAGCACGAACTCGGCGCTCGCCGGCACCGGCAGGTCGTGGGTGAGGCACTTCACCAGTTCGGTGCGCGCGCCGCGCAGCAGGCCCGCGAAGGCGTACTCCGAGAGGGTGTCCGGTATCGGGGTCACCGCCCCGAGGATGGTGGCCGGATCGGCGCCCAGCGCGACGGCGACCGGGAACGGTTCGCCCGGGTGCGCGCCCTGCCAGTCGGCGTAGTCCAGGGCCCCGCCGCGGTGCGCCAGCCAGCGCATGATGACCCGGTTGCGGCCGATGACCTGCTGGCGGTAGATGCCGAGGTTGTGGCGCTCGCGGTGCGGGCCGCGCGTCACGACCAGCGCCCAGGTGATCAGCGGACCGGCATCCTCCGGCCAGCAGGTCTGTATCGGGAGCGAGCCGAGGTCCACGTCCGCCCCTTCCAGGACATGGCGCTGGCAGGGTGCGTCGCGCACCATCCGCGGTGCCATGTTGAGCACCTGTTTGAACACCGGGATCTGGCGCCAGGCCTCGCGCACCCCCCGCGGCGCCTCCGGCTCCTTGAGTGCGGCGAGCAGCCGCCCGACCTCGCGCAGCGCCTCGACCGAATCCTGTCCCATGCCGAGTGCGACCCGCCGGGGGGTTCCGAACAGATTGGCCAGCACCGGGATCGAGTGGCCCTTCGGCCGCTCGAACAGCAGCGCCGGTCCGCCCCGGCGCAGCGTGCGGTCGCAGACCTCGGTCATCTCCAGGTGCGGGTCGACCTCCACGCCGATCCGGCGCAGCTCCCCGCGCCGTTCCAGGTCGTCGATAAAGTCTCTGAGGTCCTTGTAGCGCATCACCGGTTCCCGGTGGGGGTGTGGGACGCAGCCCGCGTGCGCGGACCCCGCCTTTGGCCGGCACTGTACCGGAATCGGCCCGGCCCGTCAGCCGTGCGCCGGTCTCACAGGTCGAATTCGGCGATCACAGGGGCGTGGTCCGAGGGCCGTTCCCAGCCGCGCGGGGCCGGATCGATGCGCGCCGCGGTGCAGCGACGGCACAGCTCGGGGCTCGCCAGGATGTGGTCGATGCGCAGGCCGTGGTTGCGCCGGAAGGCCGCCGCGCGATAGTCCCACCAGCTGAACCGGCCCTCCGGTTGCTCGAACCGGCGGAAGGTGTCGCACAGCCCGAGCGCGAGCAGTCCCGCGAACGCGGCGCGCTCGGGTCCTGAACACAGCACCCGTCCGCGCCAGCGCTCCGGGTCGTACACGTCGCGGTCCTCCGGCGCGATATTGAAGTCTCCGAGCACCACCAGGTGCGGGTGGCGCTCGAGTTCCGTGCGCAGCGTCTCGGTGAGACGCCCCAGCCAGGACAGCTTGTAGGCGTATTGGTCCGAGTCCACGCTTTGCCCGTTGGGTACGTACAGGTTCCAGATCCGCACGCCGGCGCAGGAGGCGGCGTGCACGCGCCGCTGCGGGTCGCCCGCCCCCGGAAGATCGGTGACCGGATCCTCCGCCGGGCGGCGGCTGAGCAGGGCCACCCCGTTGTAGGTGGGCTGCCCGGAGTGGATCGCATAATAGCCGGCCGCCTCGAACTCGGCGCTCGGGAAGCGCTCGTCCGGGAGCTTGGTCTCCTGCAGACCGAGCAGGTCGGGGGCTTCGGCCTCGAGCCAGCGCAGCACATGCGGCAGGCGCACACGCAACGAATTGACGTTCCAGGAGGCGATCTTCACGATATCGTCGTTTCCTCCGCGATCGGTCTCGGCGCACTCAGGCCGCAAGCCCCGTGTGGCGCAGCAGTGCGTCGATGGTCGGCTCCCGGCCGCGGAACTCGCGGAACAGCTCCATGGGTTCGCGTGAGCCGCCGCGTTCGAGGATGGTCGTGAGCAGTCGCCGCCCGGTCTCCGGGTCCACCCCGCCGCGCTCCTCGAAGGCGGCGAAGGCGTCCGCCGAGAGCACCTCGGCCCACAGGTAACCATAGTAGCCGGCCGCGTAGCCGCCCGAGAAGATGTGCGTGAAGGAATGCGCGAAACGGTTGAACGGCGCCGCCGCGACCACGGCGACCTGCTCGCGCACTTGGCGCAGGGTCTCGTAGATGCGCCCGCCCGCCCGCGGGTCGTGATCCAGATGGAGGTGGAAGTCGAACAACGCGAACTCGAGCTGGCGGGCGATGTGCATCGCAGAATGGAAATTGCGCGCCGCTCGCATGCGCCGGTAGAGCGCCTCGGGCAGCGGCTCGCCGCTGCGGTAGTGCCCGGATATCCGGTCCAGCACCGGGCGTTCCCAGCACCAGTTCTCCATGAACTGGCTCGGCAGTTCCACCGCGTCCCAGGGCACGCCGTTGATCCCGGCGATGCTCGGGTAGTCGACGAGCGTGAGCATGTGGTGGAGCCCGTGCCCGAACTCGTGGAACAGCGTGAGCACCTCCTCGTGGGTGAACAGGGCCGGCGCGTCCCCCACCGGGGGAGAGAAGTTGCACACCAGGTGCGCCACCGGTGTCTGCAGGGACCCGCCGAGGCGTTTGCGGTTGCGGCACTCGTCCATCCACGCCCCGCCGCGCTTGCCCGGGCGCGCGTAGAGATCCGTGTAGAAGTGCCCGCGCACGCACTCGTCGGCGTCGCGGATTTCGTAGAAGCGTACCTCGGGGTGCCAGACGCCGACGCCGTCGATCCGGCGGATGCGGATGCCGTAGAGGCGTTGCACGAGATCGAACATCCCGGCGAACACGCGCGGTTCGGGGAAATAGGGTTTGAGTTCCTCCTGGGTGAGGTCGTAGCGGCTCTTGCGCAGCTTCTCGGCGAAGTAGGCGACGTCCCAGGCCTCCAGGTCCGCCGCGCCGTGCCGTTCGCGGGCGAATTCGCGCAGCTCGGCGAATTCCTCGCGCGCCCGCGGCACGGCGCGCGCGGCGAGATCGCCCAGGAAGTCCAGGACCCGGCGCGGCTCGTCCGCCATCTTGGTCGCCAGGGAGTACTCCGCGTAGTTGCCGAAGCCGAGCAGCACCGCCAGCTCGTGACGCAACGCCAGGATGCGCTCCATCCCCGCGGTATTGTCCCAGCGCCCCGCGTGCGGGCCGGCCCCCGATGCGCGGGTGATGTACGCCTCGTAGACTTCGCGACGCAATTCGCGCCGATCCGCGTAGGTCAGCACGGGCTGATAGGAGGGGAACTCCAGCGTGAGCAGCCAGCCCTGAACGCCCGCACGGCGCGCGCCCTGGGCGGCCAGGGCGCGCGCCGATTCCGGCAACCCTGCGAGCAGCGCCTCCTCGGTGATCGGTTTCTTCCAGGCGTGCGTGGCGTCGAGCACGTTGTCCTGGAAGCGGCTGCTCAGGCGCGAGAGTTCCGTTTGCAGCTCGCGGTAGCGCGCGCGCCCGGCCGCATCCAGATCGATCCCCGAGAGGTGGAAGTCGCGCAGGGCGTCGCGGACGATCTTGCCCCGCTCCGGTGCTTGGTCCGCGGAGTCCGGCGCTTGCGCGAGCGCGCGGTAGGCGCGGTAGAGGTCCTCGTTCTGTCCGAGTTCGGCGGCGTAATCGCTCAGCTTGGGCAGGCAGGCGTGGTAGGCCGCGCGCCTCGCCTCGCCGTCGAGCACCGCATTGAGGTGCGCGACGGGGGCCCAGACCCGGTCGAGGCGGTCGTCCATCTCCTCCAGCGGCGCCACCAGTTCGTCGAACGAGAACGCCTGCGCGGATCCGAGCAGGCGCGTCAGCGCCGCGCGGTTCTCGGCGAGGGTCCGTTCCACGGCCGGGACGACGTGCTCGGCGCGGATGCGCGGGAACGCCGGCAGGGAGTCGGTCTCCAGCAGGGGGTTCTCCTCGGTCGATCGATCCATCCGGCGCCTCGTCCTCACCCGGTTTGCCCGGAAACGGATAATCTACCATAGTCGGTGCCGACGCCCGCCCGCCGCGGGAAGGTCCGCACACTCACCGACCGGGGGATTTTGGTTATGACGAAGACTTACGACCTGCTGGCGATCGGCGCCGGCAGCGGGGGCCTGTCGGTGGCGCAGCGCGCCGCGGAGCACGGTGCGCATTGCGCCATCGCCGAGGTCCGGGCCGACGCACTGGGCGGGACCTGCGTAAACCGCGGCTGCGTACCCAAGAAGGTGATGTGGTTCGCCGCCGAGATCGCGCGTTGCCTCTCGGACGCGCCCGCGTACGGCTTCGCCGCGGCGCCGGCGGCCTGCGACTTCGCCGTGTTGCGCGCGCGCCGCGACGAGTACGTGCACGGGATCAACGGCTGGTACCGGACCTATCTCGCGGACTCGGACATCGATCTGCTGGCGGGTGCGGCGCGTTTCATCGATCCGCATACGGTGGAGGTCGGCGGCGAGCGCTACCGCGCCGGGCGCGTGGTGATCGCCACGGGCGGCGCGCCCGCGGTTCCCGATCTGCCGGGCGCGGAGCTGGGGATCACCTCGGACGGTTTTTTCGAGATGGAGTCGTTGCCGCGGCGGGTCGCGGTGGTGGGCGCGGGCTACATCGCCGTCGAGCTGGCGGGGATCCTCAACGCGCTCGGCAGCGACGTCACGTTGCTCCTGCGCCGCGAGCAGTTTCTGCGCAGCTTCGATGCGATGCTGCGCGAGACGTTGATGGAGGAGATGATCAACAGCGGTGTGACCGTGGTGCCGAAATCGCAGGCCGCCTCGATCCGCGCCGCCACGGACGGGACGCTCGATCTGGTATGCGCCGGGGGCGGGATTCTGCCGGGTCTCGACCGGCTCATCTGGGCGATCGGGCGCCTGCCCAACATCGCGGGGCTCGGCCTCGAGGCCGCCGGGGTGGCGCTCGATGAGCATGGCTTCATTCCGGTCGACGACTTCCAGAACACCAACGTCCCCGGAGTGTACGCGCTCGGGGATATCACCGGGCGCGCCGCGCTCACCCCCGTCGCAATCGCCGCGGGGCGCCGGCTCGCCGACCGCCTCTTCGGGGGGAAGCCCGAGCGCCGCCTCTCGTACGAAAATATCCCCACAGTGGTCTTCAGTCATCCGCCGATCGGCACGGTCGGGCTCACCGAGGAACAGGCGCGCGCCACCCACGGCGACGCGGTCAAGGTCTACCAGAGCTGCTTCAAACCGATGTACTACGCACCCATGGAGACCGGGCACCAGGCGTGCATGAAGCTGGTGACGGTCGGTGCGCGCGAGAAGATCGTGGGTTGCCACATCATCGGCCCCGGCGCCGACGAGATGCTCCAGGGGTTCGCCGTGGCGATCCGGATGGGGGCCACCAAGGCGGATTTCGACGACACGGTGGCGATTCACCCGACCAGCGCCGAAGAACTCGTCACCATGCGGTGAATACGCCGCCGCGATGTTGATCCGCGGCGCGCCGTCAGCCGGAGCCGGCGGCGAGTTCGCGGCGCAACGCCGCGATCACCCCGGTGGTCTGCGGGCGCACGCCGTGCCATATCGCGAACGATTCCGCCGCCTGTTCGACCAGCATGCCCGTCCCGTCGCTCACCACCCGCGCCCCCTGCCCCTGCGCCCAGAGCAGGAACGGCCGCGACGCGACGCCGTAGGCGAGGTCGTAGCAGACCACGTCCGGCCCGAGCAGACCGTCGGGCAACGTCGGCAGCGCCCCGGTGATCAGCGCGTCGACGAAGTGCAGGATGGGCAGCGCCCCGGCGATCCCGGCCGAGGTGGCGTTGAGGACGAGATCGAAAGGGAGGTCGGGCCGTTGATCGAGGCCGCCGCCCGAGACCGGACCCAGGCCGCGCGCCTCGGCGGCGAGCCGCAACGCCCTCTCGGCGGTGCGGTTGGCGATGTGCAGCGCCGCCGGGTGTTCCCCGAGCAGCGGAGCGAGGATCCCGCGCGCCGCCCCGCCCGCGCCGAGCAGCAGGATGCGCCGGCCGGTGAGCGCGAGACCCAGGTTGACGGTGAGGTCGCGCACCAAGCCGACGCCGTCGGTGTTGTCGCCGAGACGCGTCCCGTCGTCGCGCAGTACCAAGGTGTTGACCGCGCCCGCCCGCTCGGCGCGGGCCGTGCGCTCATCGCACAGCCGCCACGCCTCCTCCTTGAACGGCAGGGTGACGTTCGCACCGCGTCCGCCCTCGGCCTGGAAGGCGTCGAGCGCGGCGGCGAAACCCTCGCGCGGGGCGAGGATCGCCTCGTAGTGGAGAGGCCGCCCGGTCTGTTCGGCGAAGCGGCGGTGGATCCAGGGCGAGCGGCTGTGGGCGATCGGGTTGCCGAATACCGCGTAGCGGCCGGTCGGTTCGCTCATCGCGGGATGCGTCGCCGGCGGCGCGGCACCCGCATTCAGCCCTCGCGCAGCCACTGCGCCGCGCGCGGGGCGAAGTAGGTCAGGATCGCGTCGGCCCCGGCGCGGCGCATCGCCGTCAGCGACTCGAGCACGCAGGCGCGCTCCTCGAGCCAGCCGGCACGGGCCGCGGCCGTGAGCATCGCGTATTCGCCGCTCACCTGGTAGACGAAGGTGGGCACGCCGAAGGTCTCCTTCACCCGGCGCACGATGTCGAGATACGGCAGGCCCGGCTTGATCATCACCATGTCGGCGCCTTCCTCGAGGTCGAGCGCCGTCTCGCGCAGGGCCTCGTCGCCGTTGGCCGGATCCATCTGATAGCTGTACTTGTCGCCTCCGCCCAGGTTCGCGGCGGAGCCGACCGCATCGCGGAACGGGCCGTAGAAGTGCGAGGCGTATTTGGCCGAGTAGGCGAGAATGCGCGTGTTGCGGTGGCCGGCCTCCTCCAGGGTGCGGCGGATTGCGCCGATGCGCCCGTCCATCATGTCGGAGGGCGCCACGACGTCGGCGCCGGCCTCGGCGTGGGAGAGGGCCTGGCGTGCCAGGACCTCGACGGTCTCGTCGTTGACGACATAGCCGTGCGCGTCGAGCAGTCCGTCCTGGCCGTGGCGGGTGAACGGGTCGAGGGCGACGTCGGTGATCACGCCGAGTTCCGGAAACGCCTCCTTGAGGGCGCGCACCGAGCGTTGCGCGAGGCCGTCCGGGTTATAGGCCTCGCGGGCGTCGTCGCTCTTGCACTCGGCGGGGGTGACCGGAAACAGCGCCAGCGCCGGGATCCCCAGCCCGAGGCACCGCTCGGCCTCGCGCAGCAGCTCGTCGATACTCAGTCGCTCGATACCCGGCATGGAGGCCACCGGCGCGCGGCGTCCCTCCCCCTCGTGCACGAATACCGGGTAGATCAGGTCATCGGCGCTGAGGCGCGTCTCGCGCATGAGCCGGCGCGAGAACTCATCGCGGCGCATGCGCCGCATGCGCACGCGGGGGAAGCCGCCACATCCGGTTTCGGTTACCACGGCCTGGAGTTCCTCGAAAAGGGGAAGCGGGGAACGTCGCCCCGCCGCGAGGCTCGCGCGCGTCCCGCAGGGCGTCATGATACCATCCCGGCGGATCCGGGACACGGAAACGGGCGCGGTGGGCATGGTCGGCGACGGCGTCGAATGGGCGGCGGAGCCGGTGCGCCCCGCGGATCGCGCGCCGCAATAGAACCTTCCGAGTCCGACGGACTCCCAAGTGTAACGCCCGCTTGAAACGGGTGTCGGCAGCGAGGAGAGAGATCATGAGCAAGTCGTATGGATTCGGAAAGACCGTGGATCGGTCGTTCGACGATGCGGTCGAGCGGGTGACGGAAGCGCTCAAGAGCGAGGGCTTCGGTGTACTCACGGAGATCGACGTGGCCGAGACCCTGAAGAAAAAGCTCGGCAAGGAGATGCGCCCGTACAAGATCCTCGGCGCGTGCAACCCGCAGCTCGCCTCGCAGGCGCTGGAGGTCGAGCCGTCCATCGGTCTGCTGCTGCCGTGCAACGTAGTCGTGCGCGAACTCGAAGCGGACCAGTCCTGCGTGGAGTTCATGGACCCCAACGCGGTATTGGAGCTGGTCGGGCGCCCCGAGATCGCGGATCTCGCCGGCGAGGTGCGTGCGCGGCTGGATCGAGTGCTGAACGCCCTGTAGTCCCCCCTCCCCAAGCCCCTACCTTCACCTCCCTCGCGACCGCGGGGGAGGTGTGTGCGCAGCCCCGCCCCGCACGCCGGCGGGCGATGCCTCCCTCCCCACGATTCCCGCACAAGCCCCCGCGGTTGCGGAATGAAATGCGATAAATCGGCGTCCTTTCTCCTACAGGCGCGCATCGAAGTTCGCACATCTGTCGAAAATTCTTACAACGGGTTGCGTCATCGATTGTTCATTAAGCGGTTGAGTCCTGGTTGAATCGTCCCTAATAGCGGGCGCGAAGCGTGCGCCGGGCCGGTGATTTTCGCCTTGTGGGCGTCGGTTTTTTTTACAAATGGCGCTTCGCGCTTGCCGGCGAATCGAAAATCCGTACGAAAAAGAGTCGATTGCCGGTCGTGGCGTGGTTTTTGCACTGGCCTTGGAATATCACTGGATGGGTGGCGGACCGGGACCGATGTCCCGGGTGTGGCCGGGATGTCCGGCCGGTGCGAGAGGGGTGAACCATGGGGGTGCGCACGGACCTGCTGCTGGCGGCGGCCGTGTGGGTCGCTGCGGCGGTATCGGCCGGCGCTGCGGTACCGGGTCACTCGCTGCACCTGACCCTGGAATGGGGGAGCGCCCCGGTGGTGGAACGGATGCTGGCGCCGGAGCAGGGCCCCGGCGGCGCGCGCGTCTTCCGGTGGAACGATCGCGAAGCCGGCTGTTGCGACTCCCGCGGCGAACTGATCGTGGACCGCGAGTCCATCGTCCGCCTCGATCTGCTCCTGCACAACGGCGCTTCCACCACGCGGGCCGTGCGCCTCGGCCTGGTCCTATCCCTGCCGCGCGGGCTGCGCGCGCCGACGGAACTGTCCGGTGCATTGACCGGCCGGGTCAGCGGGGCGACCGGGGCCGTCACCGGGAGTTCGGACCTCGCATCGCTGGATGGTTCGCCGCTATTCACGCTGCTGCTGAACGGCACGCCGGTGGCGTCATCGCTACGCCCGCCGGTGCGACTCTTCGGGTCCGGAGAGATCGATATCCCCCTCCACTCCTTTACGGGGCGCTACGGCCCGGCGGCCGGAGATGCCGCCGGCCGGAAATTGGGTATCCGCCTGCGCCTGCGTCTCGGTCCCGGCGCTACCGTGCGGTTCCGTACGCAGGCGCGCATGGCGACCATCCCGTTCCCGGTCGGGGTGCTGGCCCTGGGCGGGGTCCTGCTCGCGATCCTCGTGCTGGTGCGCCGGCGCCGATCCGCACGCCCCGCCCCCGCCCGCCCCGAGGGGCATCGCCGATGGTAACCGCCTGAATGCGCGGGGTCCCCGCCCCGTCCCTCGCCGCCGGGCCCGTTCAAGGGCCCCGGTACTCCGGCCGATACGATAACCAGTGCGCCACGCAGGCGTTCCGGTCGGTTGGGAGATCCCACCGAATTGCAACGAATTCTTCTCATCGAACGCTCCGCCACGCTCCGCCACGCCGTGGGCAAGCGGTTGAGCGACTACGGCTATCGGGTCGAGCAATTGAGCGGCTACGATCAGGCACTCGAGCGCCTGATGCACGCGGAAGAGGATCCCGACTACAGCGGGATCGTGGTCGGGTGGCCGACGCGGACCGATCCCCATGCCGATGAATTCCTCTCGGTACTGGACGACCCGGAGCGACGGGACCAGGCGGTACTGATCCTCGCCCATGACTCCGGCGCCACGTTGCGCGAATGGGTGTCCAACCGCGCCGGCACCGCCCTGCTGCTGTGGGACAACTACACCGAGGCGGTACCGACCCTGGGCAAGCTGCTCACCCCCAAGGTCCGGGAAGAACCCGAGACGTCGCCGCCCGCACTCGACGAGCACCCCATCCGGATCCTGTTCGTCGACGATTCTCCGAGCGTGCGCGGCTTCTTCCGGCGTCTGCTGCAGCGGCACGGCTATCGCACCGATACCGCGGCCGGCGTGAGCGAGGGGATGGAAAAGGCCCTGCACACGAAGTTCGACATCGCGATCATCGACTACTACATGCCGGGGGCGACCGGCGACGTGTTGTGCCGGAAACTGCGCGAGGATGCTCGCACCCGGCGCATCATGAGTTCCATCATCACCAGCACCTACCTCGAGCAGGTGATCCGGGACTGCCTGGACGCCGGCGCCGTGGAATGCATGTTCAAGAACGAGGCCGACGAGCTGTTCCTCGCCCGGATCGCCGCGATGGAGCGTGCAATCCGTTTCCAGCAGTCCATCGAGGCGGAGCGCAGGCGGCTGGAAGGCATCCTCAGCTCCGTGGGGGAGGGCGTGTACGGCGTCGACGAGGCCGGCCGGATCACCTTCCTCAATCCGGCCGCGCTGAAGATCCTCGGCTATCCGGAGGACGCGCGCCTCGAGGGGCGCGAACCGCGCGCGCTGTTCCACTACGCCGACGAACGCGGCGTCGCGATCGAAGCGCAGACCTGTACGCTCACCCGCGCCTATAGCGGGCACGAAGAGGTCACCTCGTGGGAGACGGTCTTCTGGAGCCGCGCCGCGAAACCGGTCCCGGTGGAATGTACCGTGTGTCCGCTGACCATCGGGGGCCGTCGCCGGGGCTCAGTGGTCGCGTTTCGCGACATCTCGGAGCGCAGGAGCCTCGAGGATCGGTTGCGCTGGCAGGCCACCCATGACCCGTTGACCGAATTGATCAACCGCCGCTATTTCGAGGAGCAACTCGGGCGGGAGACGAGGCGTCTGAAGCGCAGCGGCGAACACAGCGCGTTGTTGTATATCGATCTGGACCGGTTCAAATACATCAACGATTCTGCCGGGCACGCGGCCGGCGATCAATTGCTGATCGCGGTCGCCCAACAACTGCGCGGCCTGCTGCGCGAGACGGACCTTCTGGGCCGCATGGGCGGCGATGAGTTCGCCGTCATCCTGCGCAATATCGACCCCGGGCATGTGCATGACGTGGCGGACAAGTTCCGTGACCTGCTCGGCCGCTACAGCTTCGTGGACGGCGACAAGCAGTATCGGGTCTGCGCGAGCATCGGCGTCGCCGTGATGGACAAGAACAGCCCGTCCCCGGGTGACGTGCTGGCCAACGCGGATATTGCCTGTCACGTCGCCAAGCGCGCCGGGCGCAACCAGACCCACCTCTATGAGAACGGGCATAAGGAAAAGGAGGCCATGGACCAGGACCTCGGTTGGCACAGCCGCCTGCGCGAGGCCCTGCAATACGACCGTTTCGTTCTGCACTACCAGCCGATCCTGCCCATGGAAGCCGTGGATATTGCGCATCTCCCGGAGCGTGCCGGGGTGTTGTGGGCCGAACTCAACCGGCGTGCGCCGCGCGATCCGATCTGTCTCGAGGTGCTCGTGCGCCTGCGTGGCCCGGGCGGTACGCTCATCCCGCCCAATGCGTTCCTGCCCACCGCGGAGCGTTTCGGTTTCATGCACGAGATCGATGTCTGGATCCTGACCCGCGCCCTGGAGGAACTGGTTGCCCTCCGGGGAGCGGCGCGGCGTGTGGTGCTCTCCGTCAATCTTTCGGCGGGCATTCTCGAGGATCGCTTCGCCCTGCCGTACATCAAGGGGACCCTGGATGACCTGAGTCTGGATCCCGACTGCCTGATCTTCGAGATCACCGAACGCTCGGCGATCCACAATCTGGAGGCGGCGCGGCGTTTTATCTCCGAACTCAAGAACCTCGGCTGCCGCTTCGCGCTCGACGACTTTGGATCCGGGTTCAGCTCCTTCTCCCACCTCAAGCACTTGCCGGTAGACATGGTCAAGATCGATGGCTCGTTCGTGCAGGACATCGCGCACGATCCGATCGACTGGGCGATGGTGCGATCGATAAACGACATCGCCCACTCCCTAGGACGGCGTACGGTCGCCGAGTGCGTGGAGAATGCCGCCACCCTTCGCATGCTGAAGGAGTGCGGCGTCGATTTCGTGCAGGGGGAATACTTGGCGGCACCGATTCTGTCTCTGGAGGACGCCGTGCACGGCGCCGGTGATCCGCCACTCATGGTCGCACAGGCGTCAACCGCTCGTCGTCGCTGAGGCGGCGACGTCGTTTACCGTCGCAGGGACGCTCGGGCGGGAAGCCGATCGAAACCGATAAAGCTCTTATGTTTCTTGCGATTATCGTTAACCCCGAGGCCTCATGGATTTTCCGGCATGTAAATTGCTTGTGTCTTGGCTGTACAGATGACGTTCGGCACCGATCCCGTCAGGGACTTCAAGTGCGGTAGGATCGTGCCGATACGAGGGCCGGGGTGCCCGTGAGCCGGGGGCTTGCCCCCGCGCAAGCAGCCGCGATCTTGGATCGATCGAGACGCGAGAGGCCGGGAACCACTGTCGGCTAAGTTACTCCTCCTGCGCCATATGGCGCTTACCCTGCCGTTTGGCAGGGTTTTTTTTGGCCCTGCCATCGTAACCGTTCAAACCAGGCCATTCTTTAATATTGGCTCCTCAGCGGAACCTATGGCAGGATCGCGCGGCATCCACATCGGGTGACACCGCTCTGCGCCGGGAGAGGATGGAGGAGCCCGTACCATGGCAAGCAGAAAGGGCAAAAAGGGGACGGAGGGAATAAACAATATTCCCTCCGTCCCCTTTCTCTTTTCTAGCCCGGTCGCAGGATGCGTCCGGTCCGCGCGTCGCGGATCTCCGTGGGGCGCCGCCGCCCGTCGGTGCGCCCGTGCACCAGATAGTCGATGTCGCGGCCGAACCACCGTCGTACCGCCAACGCGCTGCGTGCCGGCGGGCGCCCGGTGGGGTTCGCGCTGGTGGAGACGAGCGGGAAACCGGCCGCGATACACAACGCGGCCGCGATCGGGTGTGCGGTAACGCGCACCGCGAGGCAGTCGTGCGCGCCGCGCAGCAACTCCGGGACCCACGGTTGCGCCGGGAGCAGCCATGTGACCGGCCCCGGCCATTCGGCGAATACCCGTGCGCGCAACGCACCCCTGAGCGGGCGCAGGAAGGGCCGGAGTTGGGCGAAGTCCGCGGCGATCAGGATCAGTCCCCTGTCCGCCGAACGGGACTTCAGTGCCAGCAACCGCTGCACCGCCGCGGGATTCAGGGGGTTGCAGCCCAGCCCGTAGACCCCCTCGGCCGGATAGGCCAACACCCCGCCCCCGCGCAGCACGGCGGCCGCGCGGCGCAGATGCCGGGGGTGGACGGGGCACGGATCGGCGCGCAACACGTCGCTACGCGGTCTGCGACCCATAGCCGAACCCACTACGCCACGCGGCCGGGGTCGGGACGACCGTGAGCGGGCGGGCGAGAAGCCGCATGAGCCGGGAATCGGGCATGGGCGCCATGGCTCGGGGGATGGGGCGTCTCAGCGCGCGGCCTGCGCGTGGAGCCGCCGATCCTTTTCCAGGACCTGCGCGGCGTTCTGCTCCCGGTCGGTCCGCAGCCGCGCCGCGAGCTGCGCATCTTCGAGCGCCAGGATCTGGGCGGCGAGATAGCCCGCGTTGCGTGCCCCCGCTCCGCCCACCGCGACACAGGCGACCGGAATCCCGCCCGGCATCTGGACGGTGGAGAGCAGCGCGTCGAGGCCCTGCAGCGGTCCGGTATCCAACGGAACCCCGATCACCGGCCGGATGGTGAGACCGGCCACGGTACCGGCGAGATGCGCCGCCATGCCCGCGACCGCGATGAACACGGCGCAGCCGCGCCGGTCGGCGTCCTTCACGTATTCATGCGTGGCGTCGGGGGTACGGTGTGCCGACAGAATGCGCGCCTCGAAAGGGACCTCCAAGGCGCGCAGTACCTCGAGGGTCTCCTCCACCCTCGGCAGGTCGGAGTCGGAACCCATCAGCACCGCAACAAACGACTCGGCCATCGCATCTCCTCACCGCTATCCGCCATCATCGCCGGGGGACCAAGATAGCCGCGGCGCCGGATCCGGTCAAAGATCGTGGGCACCGACGGTCCGCCGAACGGCGCCTGTTCAGTGGGCGGCGGCCTCGCCGCGCCGCGGTTCCTCCTCGTCCGCCTTGTCGTCGACGAAAGGCTCGGAAAACCCGCACTCCTTGCGTGGGCACACCTTTTCGGTGCCGCGCCGCTTGGTCGCCTTGACGGTGAGCATCTGCCAGCCGCAGCGCGGACAGGGCTCGTCCAGGGGTTCGTTCCAGACCGCGTAGTCGCAGGTCGGGTAGGTCGAGCAGGAATAGAAGATCTTCCCGTTGCGTGACTTGCGCTTGAGCATCGTGCCCTTGCCGCACTGCGGGCACGATACGCCGGTGTCCGAGGGCCTCTCCAGGGGCTCGATATGGCGGCACTTGGGGTAGGCGCTGCAGCCGATGAACTTCCCGTAGCGCCCGTGCCGGATCACCAGCGGCGATTCGCATTTCGGGCAGGAGCGCCCCTCGAGGGCCTCGTCACCGGATTCCTCGCGACCGGTGTCCACGTCGCGCGTGTAGTCGCAGTCCGGATAGCCGCTGCAGCCGATGAAGCGACCGCGGCGACCGAGCCGGATGGCGAGCGGCTTGCCGCATTTCGGGCAGTTCTCGTCGATCGCCTCGGTGGTGGCCTCCGCCCGCGAGACGCTTTCCTCCTTGTGCTCGAGCAGTTCCTTGAAGGGCCCCCAGAACTCGCGCATCAGCGGGATCCAGTTCTTCTCCCCTCGTGCCACCGCGTCGAGTTCGTCCTCCAATTGCGCCGTGAAGTCGTAGTCCACGTAGCGGGTGAAGTGCCGACTGAGGAAGCGCGCGACGATGCGGCCCACGTCGGTGGGGTGGAAGCGACGTTTTTCCAGCCGCGCGTACTCGCGTTGCAGCAGGGTCGAGATGATCGAGGCGTAGGTCGACGGGCGCCCGATGCCGTACTCCTCCAGGACCCGGACCAGGCTCGCCTCGCTATAGCGGGGCGGCGGCTCGGTGAAGTGCTGCTCGGTGCGGATGCGCTCCAGTGCGACCTCGTCACCGACCTCGAGCGGCGGCAGCAGCCGGTCGTCGCCGTCCGCCTTCGCGTCGTCCACGCCCTCCTGGTAGACCGCCATGAAACCGGGGTCGACGATCGTCGAGCCGGTCGCCCGGAAGAGGTTCCCTGCGCCGCAGGACAGATCCACGGCGACGGTGTCGATGGTCGCGTGGATCATCTGGCAGGCCACCGTGCGCTTCCACACCAACTCGTAGAGCTTGAGCTGCTCGGCGGTGAGGTACGCGCGCAACGAGTCCGGCGTGCGCGCCGCGGCGGTCGGGCGAATCGCCTCGTGGGCCTCCTGCGCATTCTTGGCGCGCGTCTTGTAGGTATGCGGGCTCTTCGGCAGGTTGTGCCGGCCGTAACGCTCGGCGATCAACTCCCGGATCTCATCCAGGGCCTCCCGGGCCAGGTTGACCGAGTCGGTGCGCATGTAGGTGATCAGGCCGGCCGCGCTGCCCTCCACCTCGATGCCCTCGTAGAGCTGCTGGGCGACGCGCATGGTGCGCTGGGCCGAGAACCCGAGTTTGCGTGACGCCTCCTGCTGGAGGGTGGAGGTGATGAAAGGCGCCGCGGGGTTGCGCCGACGCTGCTTCTTCTCGACCTTGGCGACGACCAGGCGACCGCCGCCGTGCGCGTGGAGTTCGGTCTCGATGCGGCGCGCCTTCTCCTCGTCGGTGATCGAGAACTGCGTGAGCTTGGTGTCGCCGAAATGGGTGAGTCGCGCGACGAACTTCTGGTCCTCCTTTGCGGTGTCCGCCTCGACGCTCCAGTACTCGCGCGGTTTGAACCGCTCGATCTCCTCCTCGCGCTCGGCGATCAGGCGCAACGCCGGGCTCTGGACACGCCCCGCGGACAGCCCGTGCCGTATCTTCTTCCAGAGCAGCGGCGAGAGGTTGAAGCCGACCAGATAGTCCAGCGCTCGCCGCGCCTGCTGGGCGTTGACGAGATCCATGGACAATTCCCGCGGGTGCGCCACCGCCTCGTTGATGGCCCGTTGGGTGATCTCGTGGAACACCACCCGCTGCACCGGTTTGCCGTCCGTGACCTTGCGCGCCCGGAGCAGTTCGTAGAGGTGCCAGGAGATCGCCTCGCCTTCGCGGTCCGGGTCGGTGGCGAGGTAGAGCGCGTCGGCGCTGCGGGCCGCCTTGGCGATCGCCGCGACGTGGCGTTCGTTCCTCTCGATCATCTGGTATTTCATGGCGAAGTCATGGTCCGGGTCGACCGCGCCGCCCTTGGGCACCAGGTCGCGCACGTGGCCATAGGAGGCCAATACCTCGAAGCCCTTGCCGAGGTACTTCTTGATAGTCTTGGCCTTGGCCGGCGACTCGACGATGACGAGATTCTTGCCCATAGATACGATCCGCTTACGGGTGGCGACGCGCCGGACTTTACCGGTCCCGGCGGCGCGGCGCCACCTCACCGGGCGCCGGAGGCCGTATCGGCCGGGCCGGGGCCGAATTGAGGCAGGATCCGGCGGGCGTCCGGCCTGGGTTGGGAGTGCGGGGAATTATTTCTATGGAAACAATGAGATGGCGGGCGGGCCCCAGGCGCCCCAGGGCGATCAGTGGAGATAACCCCCGGCGTTGTCGAAGACCAGATCCTCCATCCATGCATAGGCCGCCTCCTGGCCGGGCTGGTTGAACAGGACCATGAGGATGACCCACTTCAACTGGTCGAGGTCGATTTCCTCCGTCTCCAGCGCCATCACCCGATCGATCACCAACTCGCGGTTGGCCGGCGTCAGAATCCCCATCTGTTCGAGGAACAACAGGAACCCGCGCGCCTCCAGGTCGAGCTTGCGGATCTCGTGATCGTTGAACAACCGCAGCGAATCGGGGGTCTGGCTGCCCTCGTGCAGGTGCGTATCGCGTCGTGCGACGAGATCTTCCAGCCAGTCGAAGGCCTTCTCCACCTCCAAGGAGGGAAATCCGGCCTCCAGGAGCTTGCTCTGGAGGACCGAGCGCTCGGGCTGCCATTCCGTCTCGCTGTCGAGATAGTAGTTCTCGAACAGGTACATCAGCACGTCGAGCACGTTTTCTTTCATCTCTCTCAAGGTCCCGTCCCAATCCGTTCGTAGCACCCGCCCGGGGCGGACGCCACGAGGCCGCGCAACTCCAGGGTCAGGAGGATGGCCGAAACCGCATCCGCCGTCAATCCGGTGCGCTCGACCAGGTGGTCCACCGGCGCCGGGTCGTGGCCGAGCGCCTCCAGGACCCGCCGTTGCGTCGTGTCGGGATCCGGCACCGACGCGACCTCTCCCGGGTCGGGTGCGGGGGCGCGCCGGAACCCGGGATCCAGTTCCTCCAGGATATCCGCTACGGTCTCCACCAGTTTGGCGCCGTCGCGCAACAGCGCGTGGCAGCCGCGCGCGAGGGGGTTGCGGACCGAGCCGGGCACGGCGAACACCTCGCGGCCCTGGTCGGCGGCGTGGCGGGCGGTGATCCGCGATCCGGAGCGCAACGCCGCCTCCACCACCACGACCCCGAGACTCAGGCCGCTGATGATCCGATTGCGGCGCGGAAAGTGCTCCGGTCGCGGCGGGGTGCCGGTCGGGAATTCCGTGACCACGGCGCCGCGTGCGACGATCTCGCGGGCCAGGGCGCGATGGTGTGCCGGGTAGATCCGATCGGGTCCCGTGCCGGCCACCGCCACGGTGTACCCGCCGCCCGCCAGGGCGCCGCGGTGGGCGGCGCCGTCGATGCCCAGTGCGAGCCCGCTGGTCACGGTCACTCCCGCCGCCGCCAGTCCGCGCGCGAGGGACTCCGCCTGCTCGCGCCCGCCGAGGCTCGGGTTGCGGCTGCCGATCACGGCCACCTGCGGTGTCGCGAGCAGTGCCGGATCGCCGGTGACGAACAGCAACGGCGGGGGGTCGGGGATCTCCCGGAGCCGGGCCGGATAGGCGGGATCGGCGAGTGCCAGCAGGTGGTGCCCGGGCAGCGCCAGCCAAGCCAGGTCGCGCTCCACGGCGCGCCGATCGGGATCGGAGCGGGAATCGGATGCGAGGGCAGCCCGGTCGCGCGCGCGCCCCCGTCCCTGCTCCGCCAGCCAAGCCAGCGCGCCTCGCGCCGACCCGTAGCGCTCCATCAGCACGCGGTGCGCCACCGGGCCGACGCCGGGCGTGCGCAGCAGGGTCAGGGCGTGGGCCGCTTTCGAATCGGGGTCTTCCATGACCGCCTCCGGGCGTGCCGGCTTTCGTGCCGGGCACCCATCGCCGCCGCGCCCCGGGGCGCGGCCGGCACGGGACTACGGATTCCGGACGGCGTCCTCCAGATGAATGGCGCGCGTGGCGCTCATCACCAAAGCATAGCTCACCCGCCGGAACGGCCGGAATACCATCAGAATGCCGGCCCGCTCGTCGGGGAGGCTCACGGTCCGCCCGATGCCTCCCTCCACCGTGTCGCGGATCCGCCTGCCGGCCTGGTAGATCGCGAGCACGTCACCGGCGCGGATCCCCTGCTCCTTGCCCACGTCCAGCACCACGACCTGATCCTGGCCGATCTGCGAGACGCCGTGGAACACCGAGATGATCTGCCCGTCCACCGGCCGCTTCGGTGCCTGCGGGACGAAATCGTCGGGCAGGCGTTGCGCGGGCAGGGGGATGAGGCGGTCGCCGATCCGCACCTCCTGGTCGGCGTGCGAAAGACGCAGGGTCGCCGGATGCCCCGCCCGCACCAACTCGGCGTCGGCGAGGTGGATCGCCTCGTAGCCGAGGACCTTGCCGGTACGGGGGTTGCGGTAGGTGTCGCCCTGACGGACTACGGCGAAGCGCCGGTGGGTGGTGTCGCCGAGCCGCCGCACGTAGATCCGATTGCCGTCGGCGCCCAACAGGTGCTCGCCGGCGATGTCCACCACGTAGGGTGCATCGGCCAGTTCCCCCTTGGAAACCACGGCCGTACGGGTCAGGAACGGGCGAATCGCGTCCAGGGGAATGGTCGGGATCGCCTTGGGCAGCGGTTCGCGTCGCACCTCCGGGACCAGGCGCACGGTCCGCATCCCGTGGGGCGCCGACGCACCCCGTTGCAGGCGCAACCGCGGCTTGCCGTTGACATAGGCCAGCGTGATCGCGTCGCCCGGATAGATCAGGTGCGGATTGCGAATCTGGGGGTTGACCGACCACACCTCCGGCCAGAGCCAGGGATCGCGCAGGAAGCGCGCCGAGATCCCCCATAGCGTATCGCCTTTCACGACCACGTAGCGGGTCGGGTGATCCGGTCGCAACGTGACGGATCCGGCGAGTGCGACGCCGGACAGCAGAAACGCCAATCCCATGGCAAGCCATCGTGCTGTAGCCATATCTTCGCAACCCCTTGCCCGGCGGATCGCCGGAGTTTAGCCCAAAAACCCCACCTCATAGAAGTGTGGTCAATGCCTTGTGGAATTCGTATCATGGTTAGCGTCCGTCCTCGTCGATTATTAACGGGGGCGGTCTGACGACTTCGTGACGGGCTTCACAATGGCGCTGCTCCAGGTTCTTCACTACCCCGATCCGAGGCTGCGCCACCGCGCCCGGCCCGTAGAGCGCGTGGATGACGACGCCCGTCGTCTGATCGACGACCTGTTCGAGACCATGTATGCCGCCCCGGGGGTCGGTTTGGCGGCCGTCCAGGTCGGCGTGGACCGGCGCGTGGTGGTCGTGGACGTCTCCGAGGACAAGAGTGCGCCGCTCGCGCTGGTGAACCCGGAGATCCTCGGGCGCGAGGGGGAGGAGGAATCGCAGGAAGGGTGCCTGTCGGTGCCCGGCGTCTACGAAATGGTGCGCCGTGCCGAACGTATCCGCTTCCGCGCCCTCGACCGGGACGGGGTGCCGTTCGAGGCGGACGCCGAGGGGCTGCTGGCGGTATGCGTCCAGCACGAATGCGACCACCTGGAAGGGCGCCTGTTCGTGGATTACCTCTCGGAACTCAAGCGCCGGCGAATCCGCAAGCGCCTGGAGAAGCAACGTCGCCAGGGCATCGAGGCGCCTGCGCCGAGGCGTCGCGAGGGGACCGTGATCTAGCCGCCGTCGGCGGGCCAAGGCCCGCCCTACCGGATATCCGCCGCCCCGGCGTGAAGGACCCTTGGCGGCACCGCCCTGGTAGGGCCGGGCTTGCCCGGCCGGCGATATTTCGCGTCCACACCGGTCGTTGAGGGATGATTCGCCGCCGTCGGCGGGCCAAGGCCCACCCTACGGGATATTCACCGCCCCGGTGGGGCCGGGCTCGCCCGGCCGACACTGCCGGAAATGGATCGATTGCTCACCGCCGCAATGACCGAACGGCTCGACCTCGTGTTCGCCGGGACCCCGCAGTTCGCGGTGCCGACGCTGCGCGCCTTGTGCGCCTCCGGCCATCGGGTGCGCGCCGTCTACACCCAGCCCGATCGCTGCGCCGGCCGCGGGCGTCGGCCCCGGCCGAGCCCCGTGAAGACTCTCGCGCTCGAGTGCGGATTGAGCGTGGAGCAGCCGTCGAGCCTGCGCGAGGAGGCGGTCCAGGCCGATCTGCGCGCGCTCGGCGCCGATGCCTTGATCGTGGTGGCCTACGGCCTGTTGCTGCCGCCCGCGGTACTGGCGATTCCGCGCCTCGGCTGCCTGAACGTCCATGCCTCGCTGCTGCCGCGCTGGCGCGGCGCGGCCCCGATCCAGCGCGCGTTGCTGGCCGGCGACACCGAGACGGGGATCAGCATCATGCAGATGGACAAAGGCCTCGATACCGGCCCCATCCTGGCACGCTCGTCCTGTTCGATCGGTCCCGACGACACCGCCGCGCGGCTCGCCGGGCGCCTCGCCGCGCAGGGGGCCGATCTGCTGCTGGAGACCCTGGACCGGCTCGCGCAAGGCGGGGTGCAACCCCTCGCCCAGGATCCGGCGCGGGCGTGCTATGCGCCCAAGCTGTCCAAGGCGGAGGCGGTGCTCGACTGGCGGCGCCCGGCGCCGGAACTGGAGCGGCGGGTGCGTGCCTTCGATCCCTGGCCGGTCGCCCAGACCCGC
>VAPE01011744.1_pt1 | contig 37177 bp, 30 predicted proteins | sample 3393911 | NCBI WGS metagenome assembly VAPE01 (sample SAMN08290436, study PRJNA428436) | hydrothermal vent metagenome | isolation source: Deep-sea hydrothermal vent chimney | place: Atlantic Ocean: South-mid Altantic Ridge
GCTAAAGGATTTTTAATCCGTTTGAAAAGGAATAGTCGATGATATCCGGATTGAAAATCCTTATGTCCTGAAACTTTCGGATTACAAATCCGAAAGAGCAGAGTTTTCCCCTTATTTTCTTTCCGGATGATTTTTTTTTCAGTTTACATCAGGAATACAAAAAAGTTTCTTCCTGGCTCTTCTATACAAACGTTTGAAAGAGCGTAAAAAAGCATTCAGAAATTTTGCTCTATGAAAATCACCTATTTCCTTAAAAAATAAGGAATTATTAACATTCCCCCCTACCGGAGAGACGCTGATTTTATTATTTTTGTGGAGAAGAAAAAGTTTAAGTGAAATCCGAAAAAAATGGGCTATATAAAATTTGACAAGAAGCAGCTTATCAACCTGAACTATTCACTCAGCAGAGAGAAGCTGCGCACTAATCGGGCAGGCAGCTATGCCAACTCCACCATCATCAATTGCAACACACGTAGCTATCACGGGCTTTTAGTGGTTCCCCAGCCACTGATTGATGACAACAACCATGTTCTGTTGTCTGGCGTAGATGAGGTTCTGGTATCCAATGATTTTGAGTTTCATTTGGGTTCGCGTATGTACGAAGGAGACGTCATAGAGCCAAAAGGACACAAATACCTCCGCGATTATGAAATGGATCCCATCCCAAGACTGGTTTTTCGTCTCGGCAGTATTGTACTCATAAAAGAGCTTATCTTTACGCAAAAAGAAGACCGTATTCTCATAAAATATACGCTGGAAGAGAGTATCGGAAAAGTAAAATTCAGTCTGCGGCCTTTTCTTGCTTTCCGCAGCGTTCATTCGCTTAGCAAAGCCAATACTTACGTGAACACTCGTTATAAGCCGGTTAAAAACGGCGCCAGCTGGCAAATGTATCAGGGCTATTCGCCGGTTTACATGCAGTTTTCGAAAAAGGTGGAATATGTCCATGTCCCCGACTGGTACTATAACGTGGAATACATTCGTGAAAAAGAACGTGGCTACGAATATATTGAAGACCTTTACACACCCGGCTATTTTGAAACTGAGTTGACAAAGGGTGAAAGTGTTGTCATTTCTGCCAGTCTGGAAGAAAAAACACCTGCCAATTTCAAACGTAATTTTAACAACGAGATAAAAAAACGTGTTCCCCGCAGTAATTTTGAAAACAGCTTACAAAACGCTGCAGAAGAATTTATTATCCATGCGAAGAACCGTACGGAAGTCATTGCCGGATACCCATGGTTTGGTCGCTGGGGTCGCGATACATTTATTGCCCTGCCGGGGCTTACGCTGGAGAAAGGCGATACGAAAACCTTCCACATGGTGCTAAAAACCATGCTTAATGAGCTGAAAAACGGTCTCTTCCCTGTCCTTGGACACGGTGAAGAAGCCAGCTACAACTCCGTGGACACTTCTTTGTGGTTTTTTTGGGCTTTGCACCATTACACACTTATGACAGGGGAAACCAAAGAGCTTTGGAACAACTATGGCAAAGCTATGAGAAGTATCCTGAACCATTACAAAAAAGGAACACTGCACCAGATAAGCATGCACGACAACGGCCTGATATGGGCGGGCGAACCTGGCACAGCCATCACTTGGATGGATGCCGTTGTCAGCGGGAAACCAGTAACGAGCCGTGTTGGCTTTTCTGTGGAAATTAATGCCTTATGGTATGAGGCTGTTCGTTTTGCCCTACAGCTGGCCGAAGAAGCAGAAGACCAGGTATTTGTAAGCCATTGGAAAAAATGGCCCGAGATTATTAAAAAATCGTTTGCAGATATGTTCTGGGATGAAGAAAAAGGTTATCTCGCCGATTATGCCACATACGAGAACAAGGATTTTACCATTCGTCCCAACATGGTTATTGCTGCCTCACTGCCTTACACACCTGTAACCCTCGACATGAAAATAGGTGTACTTGGAAAGGCCAAAAACGAACTGCTTACGCCACGTGGTCTGCGTTCACTTTCTCCTCGTTTTGCAGAGTACAAAGGGAAATATTTTGGCAATCAGCAGGAACGCGATCAGGCTTACCATCAGGGGACAGCCTGGCCGTGGCTGTTAGGCCCCTTTGCCGAAGCCTGGCTAAGCCTTTATGGCAAAAAAGGAAAAGAATTTATCTACAGGCTATATACCGGGTTCGAAGAAGTAATGACGGAAGCCGGCGTGGGCACTGTTTCAGAGATTTACGATGGCGACCCGCCACACGAAGCCAGGGGCGCCATCTCACAGGCATGGAGCGTGGCAGAGCTACTCCGGATAAAATGGATGCTGGATCATGCGTAAAACGAAAATATTATTAAATCACAAACCAGAGAAAAAGCTATGAGAGTATTGATGTTCGGTTGGGAATTTCCGCCCCATATCACAGGAGGCCTCGGCACGGCCTGTTACGGCCTCACCAAAGGTCTGAGCAAACAAGGGACGGAAATAATTTTTGTAGTTCCCAAAGCTTACGGCGATGAAGATCAGCAGGTGGCTTCCATCCGTAACGCCAGCGGCATTCCCTTCGACATGAAAGATGAGGAGTACAAAGCTTACTGGCAGCATATCAAATATCTTGAAGTTGGCTCCAACATCATCCCTTACGTAAGTCCGGAACATTTTAGCAAAATCACGGAGAAAAACCGAAAGACAGGCGAAGAGTTTAAAAGCAACGTTTTTTCCCGGGATTTTGAGTTTTCCGGCAGTTATGGCAACAACCTCATGGAAGAGGTAGCCCGTTATGCCCTTATCGCTTCGGCGCTGGCGCTGAAAGAAAACTTCGATGTTATCCATGCCCACGACTGGCTTACTTATCCTGCCGGTATTGCGGCCAAAAAATCCTCGGGTAAGAAATTGATTGTCCACATGCATGCCACCGAGTTTGACCGCACAGGTGGCAATGTCAACCAACAGGTTTACGATATTGAACGCCAGGGAATGGAAGAAGCCGATGCCGTCATCACCGTAAGCAACCTCACACGTGAAATTGTCATTGAAAAATATGGCATAAACCCCGAAAAGATTTTTACAGTACACAATGCTGTGGATGCCGACAGCATGAAAGACTATAACAGCACTAAAAAACATTTCGATGAGAAACTGGTAACTTTTCTGGGGCGCATCACTTTCCAGAAAGGGCCGGATTATTTTATTGAGGCAGCTTATAAAATTCTACAGAAAGACACCAACGTGCGGTTTGCTATGGCAGGCTCCGGAGATATGCTTTTGAAGATGATAAAACGTGTTGCACAACTACGTATTGCCGACAAATTCCATTTTACAGGCTTTCTGAAGGGCGATGATGTGGATCATATTTTTGCCATGAGCGATGTTTTCGTTATGCCCTCGGTGTCCGAGCCGTTTGGCATAGTACCGTTGGAAGCCATGCGCTCCAGCGTTCCGGTCATCATCTCCAGACAAAGTGGCGTAGCCGAGGTGTTGCAGCATGCACTGAAAGTGGATTTCTGGGACATCAACGCCATGGCCGATGCTATTTACGGTCTCTGCCATTATGAAGGCCTCTCGAAAATGTTCAAAAAATATGGCAAGCAAGAGGTGGAAAATCTAAAATGGGAAGATGCCGCCCTGAAGGTTATTAATATTTATAACAAATTGTTAAACAGCTAATTAAGAAATAACACAGTCATATGAAAGCTATTTGTTTCTATTTCCAGGTTCATCAGCCCATGCGGCTGAGAAGTTATCGGTTTTTCGATATTGGTGAAAAACAGGATTATTTTGACGACCACAACAACAGCTACATCATGCGTAAGGTAGCCCAAAAGAACTACCTGCCGATGAATGCCCTGCTGCTTGATTTGATAAAAGAGTACGGAAGTGCTTTCAAGGTGAGTTTTTCCATCTCGGGAACGGCTCTCGACCAGTTTGAAACTTATGCACCCGACGTGCTGGAAAGTTTTCAGCGACTGGCAGAAACCGGAAATGTGGAATTTCTGGCCGAAACTTACGCCCACTCACTTTCAGCCCTGAAAAGCAAAGAAGAATTTACAAAACAGGTGCAGGCACAAGCCCGGAAAATTGAACAGCTTTTTGGACAAAAACCTACCACCTTCCGTAATACCGAGCTGATCTATTCTGATGAGATAGGTGCCATGGTGGCGGATATGGGTTACAAAGTGATGCTCACCGAAGGTGCCAAACATGTACTGGGATGGAGAAGTCCTAACTATATGTACACCAACGCTATTAACCCAAAGCTAAAGCTGTTGCTAAAAAATTTCCAGCTGAGTGATGACATTGCCTTCCGTTTCTCGCAACAAAGCTGGAAAGAGTGGCCACTGACTACGGAAAAGTTTGTGGGCTGGCTTACGCAAATTAATCCGGATGAGGAGGTTATTAACCTGTTCATGGACTATGAGACTTTTGGTGAACACCAGTGGGAAGAAACCGGTGTTTTCGACTTTATGCGTGCACTGCCGGGACGTGTTTTCTCCCATTCCGAGTTTAGTTTTGCCACTCCGCGAGAGCTGGGTGAAAAGTTACAGCCCGTCTCTTCCGTTCATGTCCCTAACCCCATTTCGTGGGCAGACGAAGAACGCGACCTGACTGCCTGGCTGGGAAACGAACTCCAGGACGAAGCTTTCGACAAACTGTATGCCCTCGAAGAAAAAGTGAAAAGATGCGACGATCCGCAAATTCAGCAGGACTGGCTCTACCTCCAGACTTCCGACCATTTTTATTATATGTGTACCAAATTTTTCTCGGATGGAGACGTCCACATGTATTTCAATCCTTACGGAACACCTTACGAAGCTTTCATCAACTACATGAATGTTCTGTCAGACTTTATTATCCGGGTGGAAAAGCAAACCCATTACACCAAGGCAGATGCCGGTGAGGTAAAGGAAGCCGCAAAAGAACTTTTTAAAAAAACAGAAAAACTGGCGAGAAAGAAAACACGACAAACCAAAAAAGTAGTGAAAGAGGCGTTGGACAAAACAAAAGAGATGAGTTTTGAAGACATCAAAAGCCTGTCGGATACAGCCGTAAAAAAGCTTTTGCACGAAATTGACCTGCAGAAACTCAGCGTAGCCATGGAAGATGCCAGCGCAGAGATCCGTGAAAAAATTCTTCCCAACCTCGGGAAACGTGCCCAAAAACAGTTTGTCCAAATGCAGGAAGAGCTGAAAAAGGTGAAGAAATCGGACATCAGGAAATATAAAAAAGAGATTGAAGATAAACTGAAAGATCTTTTTGGGAAAAAGAAATAGTTGAAATCAGTAGTATAAAGTTGTAACTTTGGCTAAAAAATTAAAAATGGGATACGAAACAATTAAACTGGAACTTATTGAATGGCTCACAAAACTTCAGGATACCAACACCATTGAATACCTAAAAATAGTGAAAGATTCCCGGGTAAGTGGCAACGACTGGTGGAATGATTTGACAGAAGATCAAAAGACTGCTATTGAAAGAGGCATCGAAGAAATAAAAGAAGGAAAAGTTGTAGCCCATGAAGAAGTCGTAAAAAAATATGGATTATAAGCTTTACTGGACAGAAGAAGCAGTGAAAGATCTGGAAAATATTTTGGATTATTTAATGGAAAAATGGTCATTGAAAGAAGTTGAAGATTTTAAACAAAAACTATCGAAACAACTTCACTTTATCATGCAGTTTCCATTTATGTTTCCCGTTTCAATTCAAAATCCGACATTGCGTAAAGCCGCTTTAAGCAAGCGAACCTCCATTTATTATAAAATCGAAAAGAACATAATTTATCTTGTTTATCTGTTTGTCAACCAAAAAGACAGCGCCGGATTATTATGAACCGTTTACGTCCGTCCTGAAAAAAAGACACTTGTTTACATGGTGTGTGGCAAACAAAGAAATCATTTTCCATCCTATGAGAAAATAACCAAAACATCAGCATTTTTTTAGCTTTGCAGGCTAATAATCGTACAGATACAACAAAAAGGGAAAGAAAGACCATAAAATTTAGAAGAGAAGAGAATGAAATCAGATTATATATTTGAAACAAGCTGGGAAATTTGTAACAAAATCGGCGGAATATACACGGTTATGTCCACCAAAGCCGGAAGCATGGTGGATACTTATGGCGACCATTATGTTTTGGTTGGTCCGGATGTGTGGAAAGAAACCCATGCCAATCCTGATTTTCTGGAAGATCACAAACAGTTTTCCGATTGGAAAGAAGTTGCTGCCAAACAAGGTATTCAGGTTAAAATTGGTCGCTGGAACATTCCTTCCAAACCACTTGTGATCCTGGTCAACTTCACTCATCTTTTTGCCAAAAAGGATGAGATTTTTGCCCACTTGTGGGAAACTTACAAACTCGATTCTCTTTCAGGACAATGGGACTATATTGAGCCGGCCATGTTTGGCTACGCTGCCGGACAGGCGATAGAGAGTTTTACCCGTTTTTACCTCACGCCACAGACTCATATTGTTGCCCATTTTCACGAATGGATGACCGGAACGGGCGTTTTATACCTCAAAGAAAAATTACCACGTGTCGGCACAGGTTTCACTACCCACGCCACCGTTCTGGGGCGCTCTATTGCCGGAAATGGTCTTCCGTTGTACGAAAAACTTGCACACTATCATCCATTGAAAATGGCAGAGAAGTTTCAGGTTGTCAGCAAAAACTCACTGGAAACACTGAGTGCCGGAGAAGCTGATGTTTTTACAACGGTAAGTGCAATTACCTCGCATGAAAGCAGACAGTTTCTTGGAAAAGAAGCCGAGGTGCTTACGCTAAACGGCATGAACAAATCCTTTGTCCCGGATGTTGGCCTTTATACGAAAAAACGCAGGATAGCCAGAGCAAAAGCGTTGGAAATTGCGTCAAAACTGACCGGGGTCACCTATGAAAAAGATACTTTTTTGGTGCTTACCAGCGGACGTTATGAGTTTAAAAACAAAGGTATTGATATTTACCTCCGTGCTTTGGGAAAACTGAACCAATCGCTACAAAAAGGCCAGCGTATCCTGGCGTTTATTGCTGTTCCGGGTGGACACGATGGACCTCAGGCAATTTTCACCGGTGAAAGCAATAAAATACAAAATCCCTATCTGACACATTATCTTCTCGATGAAAATAACGACCCTGTTTTGCAGGAAGCCCGCAACAACAGATTGAATAATACGGAAAACGACCACGTCCATTTGATTTTTATTCCCGCTTATCTCAATGAGCGCGATGGTGTCGTCAACCTGAGCTATTACGATTTTATGACTGCTTTTGACTACACTGTTTTTCCTTCCTACTATGAGCCATGGGGCTACACACCACATGAAAGCATTGCCTTTGCCATTCCTACGCTCACCACCACTTATGCCGGTTTCGGAAAATGGGTGTTGGATCATTTTGAAAATACCCGTGGAGCTGTTACAGTTATCGACAGGCATGAAAAAAATGATGACAGTATTGCCGGCGAAGTTGCAGAGAGTATAAACAGTTTCCTCAACAGCAACAACCGGGAAGCTGCGAGAGAGGAAGCCGGAAAAATTACTAATGAACTCACCTGGGAAAAACTTAATAAATATTACAAAAAAGCCTGGAAGCTGGCTCTAACAAAAGCAGAAGAGCGCAAAAAGGAAGAGAAAACACAATGGACTATTCCGGAAACGCAACGGTTGGATGCCAGTGTGAATTCCGACAAACCCACCTGGAAAAAGATATTGGTTCAGCCCGTTCTGCCCAAACCGTTGAAACCATTAATAGCACTGGCCTTTAACCTTTGGTGGTCGTGGAATACAGAGGCTATCGAATTATTTCAAAGTATTTTACCGGAAAAATGGGAGGCGCTCGACACCAATCCCGTAATGATACTTGAGTCGCTTTCGCTGGAGAAAATTAATTCATTGGTAGATGATAAAAAATTTATCGAAAAGCTCAACCGGGTATATGCCAAATTTCAGAAATACATGCAGGCTGCCAACAAGCAGCAGGACGAACAGATTGCCTATTTCAGTATGGAATACGGCCTACACAACAGTATGAAAATATTCTCTGGCGGACTCGGCGTGCTGGCCGGCGATTACCTGAAACAGGCCAGCGACTCCAACAAAAACATGATTGCCATTGGGCTGTTTTATCGCTATGGCTATTTTAAACAAATTATCAGCCATTTTGGTGACCAGATTGCCGAATATAATATTCAAAAGACAACCCAGCTTCCTCTGGTTCCCGTGCGGGATGAACAGGGAGAAACGCTTCGTATTCCTATTGCCTTGCCTGGGCGCGTGGTACAGGCAAAAGCGTGGCGGTTAGATGTGGGCCGTGTGCCTCTCTTTTTGCTCGACACCGACACGTTACCCAATTCGGAAGAAGACCGTAAGCTTACGGCACAACTTTATGGCGGCGACAGCGAACACCGGCTAAAACAGGAGATGATCATTGGATTAGGCGGTATTCGCCTGATAGAAAAGCTTGGGTATCACCCGGATGTCTTTCACAGTAACGAAGGTCATTCGGCTTTCATCGGGCTGGAAAGAATCAGAAACTTAATAGAAAATGAACACATCAGTTACTGTGCTGCCAGAGAAGTTGTTCGCGCAAGCACTCTTTTCACTACCCATACACCCGTTCCGGCCGGTCACGACAGTTTTGAAGAGCATCTTATGCGCGCTTATCTCTCCCATTTCAGCGAGGTATTTTCCATATCCTGGGAAGCATTTATGAGCCTTGGAAGATTTCACTCGAAAGATACAACAGAGAAATTCTCCATGAGTGTGCTGGCAGCGAAACTTTCACAGGAAGTAAACGGAGTAAGCCGCATTCACGGTCGCGTTTCCCGCGAAATGTTCAAAGAATTGTATCCAGGCTATTATGTTGAAGAACTGCATATTGGATACGTTACTAACGGTGTACATTATTTCACCTGGACAGACAAAGTGTGGCAGGAGTTGTATCACCAAAGTTTTGAGGAAGGTTTTGAAAATGACCAGCCCAATGCCAGATATTGGGAGAAAATTTATGATATCTCCGATGAAAAGGTGTGGAAAAACCGGATGAGTGTTAAAAAACGACTAATTGCCTTTGTGAAAGAACACGAGCAGAAAGACATGCTGGCGCGGCAGGAAAGTCCGCGACTGATTGTTGAATCGATGAAGCATCTCGATGAAAACCAACTGATTTTCGGTTTTGCCCGTCGCTTTGCCACCTACAAACGTGCCCATTTGCTTTTTACCGACTTAGAACGGCTGGGAAAGATTGTGAACAATCCGGAAAAACCGGTACTGTTTCTTTTTGCCGGAAAGGCACATCCACACGACAAAGCCGGTCAGGATTTAATTAAACGTGTTGTGGAGATTTCAAAGATGCCACAGTTTAGCGGAAGGATTATTTTCCTTGAGAATTATGATATGATTATGGGCAAAATGCTTACCAGCGGCGTGGATGTCTGGCTGAATACGCCTACCCGTCCGTTAGAAGCCTCCGGAACAAGCGGCGAAAAAGCCATTATGAACGGGGTGATAAATTTCAGTGTGCTGGATGGCTGGTGGGCAGAAGGCTACAAAGAAGATGCCGGCTGGGCTATTCCCGAAACCCGGACTTACGAAAACCAAAGTTTCCAGGATGAGTTGGATGCCGAAATGATTTATAATATTCTGGAAGAAGAAATTATTCCCACTTATTACGACATCAACAAAGACGGGCTTTCCGAAAAATGGGTTCGGCACATCAAAAATACCATTGCGGGCATTGCACCCCGGTTTACCATGCAACGCCAGTTGAACGATTATTATGAAAACTTTTACACTCCTTTGCTGCAAAATGGTAAACGGATGAGGAGCCAACGTTTTTCCAAAGCAAAAGAGCTGGCTGCATGGAAAGGGAAAATCAGCAGGGCATGGGACAATATTTCGGTAGAATCGTTGATGGTTCCCAGCACACGAAAAGGGGCTATTGCTTACGGAAAACATTTCGTGGCAGAGATAAAACTCTCTGCCCCCGGATTGACCGCTGAAGATTTGGGTATTGACCTCATTATGGGCAACCGTACAAATGGAAATATTGAGAAAATTCTCTATCGCCACCTGCTGGATGCAGAACAGGAAAAGGAGGAGATTATCCGCTTTACCTGCGATTTCCCGCTGGCACATTCAGGAATAGTAGATTATGCTTTCCGTCTTTATCCCAAACATGAACTGCTGGTTCATCGCATGGATTTCCCGTTGGTGAAGTGGATATAACCCGGTTACCGGAAAGGAACTCCCCACTGTTCAAATCTTTCTAACAATAAATTAAAGGGTGAACAAACGATTTTTCCCTATCTTAGCAGACGAAACAAAATGTTTCGCCTGCTTTTTTATTTGTTCGACCTTTTGAAAACGACCATGTCACCAACAATGTTATCCTTTCGGAAGATTTTCTTATTATTATTGATGCTATGGTTATATTCGGAGGCATCCGGAGCTGTTACAACAGATTTGACAGCTAAACAGGCAGACACCAACTATACAGTTAGAATAAATGACTCGCTGCAAATTATCCGGTTAATAAATTACGGGCTTCAGGAAATTGAAGACAACAACAGTTCACAGGCCAGAACAAAATTCTTTAAAACTTTTGAGAATGCTATTCAAATAGCCCGTAAGGCAGGGTTGCTGGTTATGACAGGAAAAAAGATTAATAATATCGGTAAACAACTCAGGAACGAAGCCCGCTATCCACTGGCCATTTGGCTTCACAAAAAAGGCATTGAGATTGGTAAAGAGACAGGAAATACCAAACTCTTAATTTTTTCGTATAATGACCTTGGCGTGGTGTTCCGCAGAATAGATAGTTACCAGAAAGCCATGGATTACCATTTTAAAGCCCTTCGTCTTGCCACACAAGCACACGACTCGGTAAGCAGAGCCATCGCCATGAACAGCATTGGTAATGTGAATCTCATGCTGGGCGAATATGATAAAGCACTTCAATATTTTAAGCAAAGTTTACAATTTGAACAGAACCGGAACAACCCTCTCGGTATTGCCATTAATATGAATAATATTGCCCATGTTTATGAAGCAAAAAATATGCTGACCAAAGCTTTAAACTATTACAAACTCTCATTTGACATCAACAAAAGAATTTCCTCAAGAAGGGGTCTTGCCATATGCAGCAACGATATTGCTCAAGTGCTCAAAAAACAGGGAAAGTATCAGGATGCACTCATTTTCTCAAAAAGTGCACTTCAGAAATCTAAAGAAATAAAGGACTATGACAACCTTGCCTATGCATACATCGAAACCGGTGCACTTTACAGTGCAATGAAAGATTACGAAAAAGCCTTTCAATATCTGAAGCCGGGCATCGAACTGGCAAAGAAAATTCGTGCCCGCGCAACACTTAAGACGGGTTATGATGTACTTTTCAATACTTACATGAATATGGGAAAGTATAAAGAAGCCATTAGTTACCTGAAGCTAAAGCAGGCATACCATGATTCGTTACTGAATTTGGATGTTAGGAAAGGAATTGCCCGACTGCAAATTCAATTTGAAACCGAAAGACAGCAAAACCAAATGCAACTCCAGAAGCAGAAAACAAAAATTGCCATGCTTCAGTTGAAAAAACAGAAATATCTGCTTTATTTTGCCTGGAGTGCGTTTGCAATTCTGTTATTTATTTTAGCTTTTGTCAGCTTTTATCTCTACAACAAAAATAAGCAAAACAGGCTGCTTCTTGAAAAAACCCGTAAAATCGAAATAACACAAAAAGAGCTGGTGAAAAGCAACAAAGCCATACAACAGGCTGTTAAAATAGCCGAAGACAGCGCGCAGGCAAAATCCAATTTCCTGGCTAACATGAGCCATGAAATTCGCACCCCGCTTAACTCGGTTATTGGCTTCTCAGATTTACTTTATACCATGACAAGCGATGAGGCACAGAGAAACTACCTCCGGGCTATTAAGTCTAGCGGCGAAAGTTTACTCAACCTTATCAATGACATTCTAGACCTTTCAAAAATTGAAGAAGGCAACATTGACCTGGAATTTAAAGAGACCGATATCCGGAAGATTTTAGATGACATGATAAATATTTTCAGTCTGGAAGCTTCTAATAAGAGTCTTCATCTTGCTGCCAAAGTGGACGAAAGTATCCCACAGTACATTATATTCGAGGAGGCCAGGCTAAGGCAGGTGTTGTTTAATATTATTGGTAATGCCATAAAATTTACACACCAGGGGAGCGTTAGCATAACTGTACACTCTGAGGCTGAGAAAGAATCAAAAAAAATCAGTCTGCTTATTGAAATAGCAGATACGGGTTCAGGTATTTCATACAAAGAACAGGAATCTATTTTTAAGCCCTTTCATCAAGGACAAACCAGTGAAAAAATCAAGGGTACCGGACTGGGCCTGGCCATCAGCCAGCGGCTGGTAAGTGCTATGGATGGAGAAATAAAGCTACAGAGCAAACCGGGAAAAGGGAGCCTGTTTTCGGTAATTTTTCACCATGTTCAAGTGAGTGAGAATTCTGATATAGCTTCTGAAGTAAATCCGTTAATTCGGAAAAAAGACAAAAAATGTCTTTTCATTAACCAGTCACACATAATGAAAGACGAGTTGAAGCAGATTTTTGTTTCACAAGGTTTTGAAGTGGAAGATGTGGGGCTAAATCTTTCACGGGCACGGAAAAACATCTCCAACTTCCGATTGATTGTCTTCTGCTGTCTCGATGATGAGATTCTGCAAAATGCACAAAATATTTTTGAAAAAGAAAACTTCTACAAACAATATCTATTTCTGATTCTTAACATCAACAAGTCTTTCTCCATTGACCAAGCCAAAGCAACAACCATTCATTTATTTAACCAATCGATAAATGAAGCCAAATCAGCATTACGCGAATTTATCCGGCAATTTGACGAAGATGAATGTGCGCATCAGCTTTTCAGTCTTCCCGTATCCACTGATGAGCAGAAGTTTTCTGCCGAAATAAAATATCTCTATTCTCATGATTTCGAACCCGTGCTAAATACAAAAATGCTTGATAAAATCGGGGTGTTTACGCAACATCTCCGACTAATAGCAACAAAATACAAGCTATCCAACCTATCGGAATATACCGATGACCTGGATCATTATCTGGAAAATTTCGATATCATTGCCATTGAAAAACAATTGCGGATTTTCAAAAAAGCTTTTGAACTAATCTTTAGCAAGAAATGAAATCTGAAAAAAGAATATATTATCTAAAAGGGAATATTTACAAAAAGTATCCGGCATGGGTAATTATCATCCTGCTCTTATTAGCAAGTATGCAACCATGTCAGGGATTTAATCCCGACAGCATAACAGACAACACAGACATATCCGTTATTCTAAAGGACAGTTTACTCTCTCCGGCCGAAAAGTTTATCCTTGTGAAGAAGGTTGCCGCACTATATCAAGAATCAAGCCCTCAGAAGGCACTGTTTTACAACACATTAGCCATTACAATGGCAAAAACCAGAAATGACACTCCATCGGTAGTCAACGCTACTTTTTATCTTGCAGAAAATTATCAGAATCTTAGCCTATACAAAAAAGCTGATTCACTATACCAGATTGTTGCACACACTAACCAAACCTGGAACAAAGAAAAACGGGCAGGTTTTTTCTGCAAAGTAGCAGATAATTTTTATAGCTGGAGCCGCTATAAGAAAGCAGCTGAATATTATACAAAGGCACAAAAACTTTATGAGCGTTTGGGGATAAAGTTAGGAATTGCAGCAGCGTTCAAAGGCGAAGGGAAAGTCTGGACAAACTACAACGATTATGCAAGGTCTATCGGGTTATTCCAGCGAGCTTATGATATATACCAACAATTGGATAACAAAGAAGGTCTTGCCGCCATCGACAAACAGTTGGGCATAGTTATGGAAAACTGGGGGAAGCTTAAACGTGCCGAAAGTTTCTATACATCTGCTTTGAACCTCTATCACGAGAAAAGGGATGTATTTAACGAAACCAGTATGTATCTCCATCTGGGTGAAATTCAGCAAAAACAGGGAGCCTACTCTAAAGCGCTGAAGTATTTCCGGAAAGCCAAAACAAACGCTAAAAAGATAAATAGTGATATTCTTTATGTTGCTGCACTAAGCAATATTTCCGAAGTTTATTATGAATTGAAACAGTACGATTTAGCGCTGAACTACCAGCAAAGAGCCCTGCCTTTAGAGAAAAAGATTGGTGACCGGCGACTAATAGCTATCTCCATGCTGGATTTAGGGAAAATATTTTATAAAAAGGGTAATCTTAGCAAAGCTATACGTTACAGCGACAGTACACTGCTCATATCAAAAGAAATAAAAACCAAAGACCTGTTACTTGATGCCTATTTGTTGCTTTCGGATATCAGTAAAAAGAAGAATGACTATGTAAAAGCTTATTCTTACCTGACGTATTACAACCAAATATACCAGGAAATCTTTACGAACAAAAACCGGCAAATAGTGAGTGAGATGGAGGTACGCCTCGAAGCCGAAAAAAAAGAAAAAGAAAATGAATTATTACGAAAACAGGACAAACTAAGTCAGATTCGTCTGACAGAAGAAAAGAACACAAGGCTCCTTCTCATTATTTTTATATCTTTTTTCGTCCTAATTGCTGTGGTTGTTGTAGTTTTCATTCAATATAAAAATAAAATTATCAGGATAAACTACGGGTTGCTGGCTGCACGAAACCAAAAAATCACAGAACAGACAGAAAGACTGACGAAGCTTAATAATGAGCTTTTTACCAGCCGCGAACAGTATAGAAGCATTGTAGAAAATGCCACCATTGGCATGTATCAGACTACGCCTGACGGACGAATACTGTTTGCCAACAAGACATTGCTTCACATGTTGGGTTATTCCTTTGAGCAATTAAAGAAAATTAATTTAAATACAACTAAAAAAGAAGAGCGAAAGCATTTTATCGACCTGATTGAAAAACAGGGTATTATCACTGGTCGCGAAGATGTGTGGGAACATGCCGACGGAAGCAAGATTTATGTAAAAGAAAGCGCCTGGGCCATTCGTGATAAAGAAAATAAAACCCTTTATTACGAAGGAATCATAGAAGACATCTCCAAAAGAAAACAAGCGGAAGAAGTTGCAGAAAAGCGTAAGGAAAGACTGCAAAAAATTAATGCGGAACTTCACAAACGGAATGCTGAAATAAGGGTGGCAAAAAACCAGGCCGAAGAAGCTAACCGTGCAAAGTCATTGTTTATTGCCAATATCAGCCATGAGATAAGAACACCTCTCAACTCCATCATCGGCTTTACAGACCTGTTGATTCCAATGGCAAAAAACCAAAAGGAAAAGACTTTTCTTAAGTCCATAGAAAACAGCAGTAACAATCTATTGTCGCTCATCAACGATATCCTTGACCTTTCAAAAATACAGGCTGGGAAGCTTGAACTTTATACGGAGCCCGTTTCCATTCGCAGTATAATAACAGGAATACAGCAAATCTTTTACCCCCAAAGTGAAAAAAAACAAATCCGGTTTATCACACAGATTTCTCCCATATTGAATGGAATGTTTCTACTGGATACCGTTCGCTTTCGTCAAATCCTATTTAACCTGGTGGGAAATGCCATTAAGTTTACCGATAAAGGCTATGTAAAACTCACTGCCAGCGGACACATATCCGATAACGAAGAAAAATACTATGATCTGGAGATATCCGTTGAAGATACCGGATCGGGCATTCCTGAAATTGAGCAGAAAATCATCTTTGAAGCATTTGAACAGGCTTCCGAAACCTCCTCACATCAAAGACAGGGTACCGGACTCGGACTGAGTATCACCAAACGGCTGGTAAATGCCATGAATGGGGATATCATCTTGAAAAGTAAAGTGGGAAAAGGTACAATATTCACCATCAGACTACCCAAAGTGGAAAAAGTTCAAAAAACAGAAAAATATTTGCCGAAAGCAACTCCCGGAAATACTGTGCTCCAATTTAAAAAAGAACACAAAAAAAGTACTTTAGGAAAAATAAATAAAGATATACGTCATGATTTTTCCGATAAGTTCTTCCACACCTGGGAGCTTATCATTGAAAGTAAAGAAATCGATGACATCAAGGCATTTGGGGATAAAGTCTTTGCTTTTGGAAAAGAAAAACAGGTAAGCATAATACAAAAAACAGGTAAGCAGCTTGTTGAAGCAGCCGATTATTTTGAAATTGAAACTATTGAGTATTTGCTCATGCAGATAAAATCATTTTTTTAAACTCGTTTTATCATGACCAAAACAATAAAAAAAAAGAAAATTCTAATTGTGGATGACATTCCAAAGAACATTCAGATTCTGGGAAACATACTCTCAAAAGAAAACTATCAGATTGCTTATGCCCAAAGTGGTGAGCAGGCACTTTCCATCACACATCATCAGAAATTCGATTTGATTTTGCTGGATATTATGATGCCCGAAATGGATGGCTTTGAGGTTTGCAAAGTTTTGAAAGAAAACCACGAAACCAGCGAAATTCCTGTCATTTTTTTGACTGCCAAAGCCGACATGAACAGTATTGTTAAAGGTTTTGCCGTGGGAGGACAGGATTACATTACCAAACCCTTTAATGCCTCAGAGCTACTGGCACGAACAGAGACGCACATACAGCTGCATGAGCAGAGAATTGCTCTGTCGGAGATGAATGAAATACTGGAAGAGAAAGTCAAAGAGCGCACCATGCAACTGGAAAAAGCCTACAAGCGGCTCAACCAACTCGAAAAAGCCAAAACCGATTTTCTCGACATCATCAGCCACGAACTGCGCACCCCGTTGAATGGGATTACCGGTCTCACTACTTTGCTAAAACTTACCGAATTGTCAGAAGAACAGCAGGAATATATTCATTATCTGGAAGATGTGGCTAACCGGCTGAACCGGTTTTCGGAAACGGCACTTCTCATCACCAACCTCAGAACCAACCGTAGCCAGCCCGATTTTCTGCCAACACAGATAAAATATATCGTGGAGTCAGCTTTGAAACATTTTGAGAAGAACAATCACGGGAAATACCAATCAATCCAATTTGAAATGGAAGAGGAAGGATTCCAGATTGCTGCCAACACCACGCTGGTCAAAAAATCGCTGGAAATGCTCATGGACAACGCCTGTAAATACGGAGGCTCCGGTGTAAACATCCGGCTGTCGGTCTCATCCGATAAAAATAAGATTGTTTTATCTTGCGACGACAATGGCCACGGATTTAGTGAAGACTCTCAAAAGCGTCTTTTCGAACTTTTCTCCACCGGTGATGTTCTGCATCAGGAAGGCACAGGCCTTTCGCTGGCTGCCATTAAGCTTATTATGGACTATCACAACGGTAAAATCGAAGTCCGGAATAAAAAGGAGGGTGGTGCGATGGTACACTTAATTTTTAACCGGGGGTAAGGTTATAGACAAAAGCCGCTTTGTTACTCTGAAATTTTTATCTTTGGCCATTAATTTTAACGTATAATTTATGAATTTACTTACAGGAAAAATTGCGCTCATCACAGGGGCAGCACGGGGTATTGGAAAAGCCATTGCCCTGAAGTTTGCTGCCGAAGGAGCTGACATCGCCTTTAGCGATTTGAATAATGACGAACATATGAAAGCCACAGAAGCTGAAATAGCTGCCGTAGGCGTAAAAGCTAAAGGCTATGCTTCCAACGCAGCATCTCTCGCCGACAGCGAAAAACTTATTGCCGATGTCGTTAACGACTTTGGAAAAATTGATATTTTAGTCAATAATGCCGGAATTACCCGCGACAACCTGCTACTACGCATGACAGAGCAGGATTGGGATGCTGTACTGACAGTAAACCTGAAGTCAGCTTTTAATCTTACAAAATCTGTCCAGCGCCACATGATCAAGCAGCGCAATGGCTCTATCATCAACATGAGTTCGGTTGTTGGCGTAAATGGCAATGCAGGCCAGTCAAATTATTCCGCCTCCAAAGCCGGGCTGATTGGTTTCACCAAATCCATTGCCCAGGAATTGGGTTCCAGAGGTATCCGCTGTAATGCGATTGCACCGGGATTTATTGAAACTGAAATGACAAAAAAACTACCGGATGACGTACGCGAAACATGGATTAAAGCCATTCCGCTGCGCCGCGCAGGCAAACCTGAAGATGTGGCCGATGTAGCTACTTTTCTGGCCTCGGAGCTTTCATCCTATGTCAGCGGGCAGGTTGTCAATGTCTGTGGCGGTATGAGTACTTAAAAAAACCAGCTCATTTTATTGCATCGAACGGAGTATCCAAAATATGATCTTTTTTTCGATGTTTGTAGAAGAAGAATAAAAGACCTTCTGTCAATCAAAAACTTTTACTGCTGCACTTACCCATGTTTTTTGTAATTTCAAAGATATTAGTCTATTTTTTTCGTCCGGTCATCTGGATGGTAGCATTGCTGGCTCTGGCACTTTTCCACAAAAACGTACGGAAAAGAAAACGAAGTCTGTGGTTGGGGTTCCTGATTTTACTCCTTTTCTCCAACACTTTTATCGTAACCAAAATCACCCGACTTTGGGCAGTGAAACCTGTGCCGGTAACGCAGGTATTTGATGTAGGTGTGGTATTGGGAGGTTCTACCGTTACCTACGAGAAAAAATACAACCGGACTACTTTTAAAGGAAATATTGATCGGTTGTTGCAGGCTGTGGAACTGTACAACGAGGGGAAAATCAAAAAGATTTTGGTTACCGGTGCTTCCGGAAATTTAATTTATCCCGGTTTGAAAGAAGCCAAAATGCTACGTTCGTTTTTGCTGAACATCGGTATTCCCAAACAAAATATCCTGATGGACACCCTGGCCGAAAACACGCACGAAAATGCTGTTTACACAAAAGAAATACTACAGCAGCATCCCCGGCTTCATTCGGTTCTGCTCTTCACTTCTTCGTTGCACATGCGAAGAGCAATGGCCTGTTTCCGCCACGAGGGTCTTAAAGTGCAACCCTATCCCACCAACCTCATCAACTCACAAACATACTGGAATGTGGAATACCTGCTTATCCCCAGTATTTCTAACTTCCTCATTTGGAATGGAATGATTCATGAAATAATTGGATATGGCGTGTATAAAATCATGGGGTATATTTAAAAAGAGACATCATTATGGCAACAGCACTTTTTTACCTGATACTGGGGATTATTATTTTTGATTTTATCTTTGAACGTGGGCTCGATTACCTCAACCTGAATCATTTTAAGCCAGAGCTACCGTCTGAACTAAAAGGCATCTACGACCAGGACAAGTACGGCAAATCACAACAGTACTTAAAAGCCAACAGCCGGTTTTCCATGGTTAGCGCCACTTTTTCCTTTTTATTGATTATACTTATGCTGGCTTTTCACGGGTTTGCATGGTTAGACGAACTGGTACAACATCTCAGCCCAAATAATTATGCCAGAACGCTGCTGTTTTTTGGGCTGCTGGGACTGGGTACCGATATTTTATCCCTTCCGTTTCAATTATACGGCACTTTCGTAATTGAAGAAAAGTTTGGTTTTAACAAGACAACGGTTTTCACATTTGCAACCGACAAGTTGAAATTGTGGTTTGTGGGAGGATTTATCGGCGGAGGGCTTTTGCTGTTTTTGCAGTGGGCACAAGCTTCCGGTGGACAGGTTTTCTGGCTGATAGCACTTGGTGGCATTGGCCTTTTCACGATCGTAATGGCCATGTTTTACACCAGCCTTATCGTTCCGTTATTCAACAAGCTTACCCCCCTGGAAGAAGGTGAACTAAAAACAGCCATTGAGGAAATGGCAGAAAAAGCCGGGTTCAAATTAGCAGATGTATTTGTCATGGACGGTTCAAAAAGAAGCACCAAAGCCAATGCATATTTCAGCGGACTGGGGCCAAAAAAGAAAATCATTCTATATGACACACTTCTTCAGGAATTGGAAACGGAAGAAGTGGTGGCTGTCCTGGCACACGAAATAGGCCATTATCGCAAGAAACATATTTACAAAGGTCTGGCCATGACGCTAATACAACTTCTTATCATGACTTTTTTACTCGGAAAAGCATTAGCGATGCCACAGTTTTCGCAGGCACTGGGAGTGCAGCACATGAGTTTCCACATGGGATTGCTCGCCTTTGCCCTGCTATACACGCCTATCTCATTTGTCCTGGATATTTTTATGAATCTTTTCTCACGAAAGCATGAATATCAGGCCGATGCCTATGCCAGTTCACAAGGACTGGGAAAAAAGCTGATAAATGCCTTAATTAAGCTTTCGGTTTCGAGTCTGAGCAACCTGCAGCCGCATCCTCTCTATCTGTTTTTTCATTACTCACATCCCACTTTGCTACAGCGAAAACAAGCCATCGAAAAGCAGACCAGTTAGTAAGAAACTTTTTTAAAGCTAAAAAAGGTGATAATGGTTTTGATAACGATTTTAAAATCTGTCCAGGGGTTAGCAATCATAGCATATTGATTATCCAGTGCGATTCTTTCTTCCGGGTTATGCACTTCGGTTGAGCGAATCTGCCATAGTCCGGTAATACCTGCAGGAGCCATAAAACGGTACGACCATTCGTCTGTTGTCAAATGTTCCGCCTCATAAAGGGGCAGAGGACGATTCCCGACTACCGACATATCACCCTTAAGTACATTATAAAACTGTGGAATTTCATCGAAATGAAGTTGCCGAAGAATCCTGCCTACAGTAGTAATCCGCGGGTCATCTTTCATCTTAAAAAACGTGTTTTGCAGCAGCTCTAATTTTCGTAATCGTAAGTATTGATTTTCGCATATCTCCACACCATCAATAAAAAGTATCGGGGAACAAGGCTTTCCAAGACGCTTACAATCCAGACATTCCTTTTCTATATTATAGCCATTTTCGAGTTGGTGTTCTTTTCGCTCTTCTTTCAGGTACTCATTAAGGCTGGAAAGTTTCGACAGATTTTTGTCTGCGTCATCAACCATTGTCCGGAATTTATAAAAGGTAAAAATATCGTAACCTGTTCCCACCCGCCTTTGTGAATAGATAATCGGGCCCCTACTCTCAAGCTTTATCGCAAGGGCAATAAGAACAAGAAGTGGTGAAAAGAAAATAAGCGCCAGAAATGAGAAAATAACATCAAAAACTCTCTTCCCCAAACCAATCCTATAGTCAAGATACTTTTCTTCCTCCTTACCTTTCGTCTTATTTTTCAAGGTTTAAAAAATCAAATTATAAAAAATCCAGAGCCGTACCGTTATTCCCGGTGATAAAAAAACAGTTGAGTAGCAAACCCTTGCCGTTCCAGCATGGGCTTGTTACTTGTGACAAATCTAATAATTTCTTCCATTGGAACAGAAAAGGTGACACCATAATTTATCATCTTTTTTTTGTTAATAAGTAACTTGCCACGATACGGCTCTGATTTGCTGTAGGCTTCCGCCTTGTCAACATTCGGCTCCAGATAAAATATATCGCTTACAGAAGAGGAGCTGGCGATGCCGACCCACTCAAGATGATGAGAACCGTTACGCACGGCAAATACTGGTCCGCCGCTAATGCCGCGATTAAAAATGGTATTGGTAAGAAAAAAATTATCTTTTTTTGATTTACTGACAAGGCCGCTCTCCACCATTTTATGACCTTTGGGAAACCCCATAACATAAACAAAATCACCCCAATCCAATTCGGAAGATTTTCCAACCTGAAAAGGCATTATTCTGATATCTTCTTCCGGTTGTATTGTAGCCTTAAGTAAAGCAATATCATGTTTATCATCGATAGCTATTACCTTTACGTTTGGGTTATTCAACCCCATAACGAAGCTGTTTTGTTTAAGCTTTATAGCTATATTTCTGATAATCCCGGAAGAATCGGGGAAATAGGTTATGAGAGTATCCTGAAAGTTCACCACGTGAGCACAAGTGAGCAAAGCAGCTTTTTCATTATCAACATAAACAACGGATGCCGTTCCCAGAACCGACTGGTTAGAGATAGTATGCGAAGTTGCAAATTCATCCGCATTGCCATTTTTAAAATCTTCTAAAGTCATGTTCGCATTTCTGGCAAAAGTGTATGAATCGTAAAAGGCAATCACATTCAGCCGGTAAACGGATTGGGCAATTTTGTCCAGCTGCGTAGAAGCTCCTTGCACAGGCGGGCCGGATGCATATTTTCCATCTGTTGTATAGCCTGATTTCACCACAGGCAGGCTTTGACGTGAGCACGACCAGTTGGCGAAAACCAAAAGCAACAAAAGAAAAAGAGCTGAAAAATATTTCATGTATTACAAGTCACGATTTTTTAAGAAAAAGTAAACAGCTGTCACAAATAGAACCGAATATCCCAAACAACCCCAAACATCAATCCAGGAAACAGTTTCCCGGAAATTGACACCAAAAAGTTTCATTAGGGAAGAGTTTGGTACATCAATCAAATGGGTTATCATTTTTATTGGCATGAAACGTGCAACACCTGCCGGAAGCCGGAAAGCGATTATAGGCTCTGCCACATAATAATAAAGTGCGAAAATCCCAATGGCCAGCCCCTGCTTTTGCAGTACAAAAGCGAACATCATCGCCATAAGCAAAAAGGTAAAGACCTCTAAGAAGTAAGCCGGAACGAAGAATATTTTCGAAAAAATCAGGGAAGAAGTTATGTTCTCTGTATGGGAAAACCCCAGAAACAAGGCCGACAGAAATAAAACAAGCGTTACAGCGAGAGTAATAAAAAAAACAAAAATCACTTTGGAAAACAGGAATTCCACCCGGCTCATACCCGACATAACATTCTGACGGATAGTTTTATAGCTATACTCATTGGTAATAAAAATAATAACAAGGAGTGCCAGAAAAATTTTGAAGAAGCCGGCGAGAAAAGCCATATTGTGCCACACGTACGGAAAACTATACAAGGAGAAGCCGGGAATAGCTATCGGGGAGTTTTTCCCCACATTAGTCATGACATGGTTCAGAAACGACTCGGTAACCATAAAAACAAATACCACAAGAACTACATACAAAGCACTGAGGACCCAAAATGTTCGGTTGTGAAAATACTTCCGGAAATCTATTTTAATTAATCTTTTCATGGTTATTCGGATAAGAGTTCAAGGAAATATTTTTCAAGACTTTTATTGCGAACAACCAAATGGGTCAGGTAAACACCCTGTTCAGCCAACTTTTTGTTCAACAATTCAGGAGACAAGTCATCGTGAACATCTAAAACAAAAATTCCGTTTTGTTTCGTTACAGATTTCACCTCTGGGATTTGTCTCAAAGTTTTCTGCAGCTGTTCCTGATCCCTCGCAGCCACTTCCACAATCAATGAACCACCCAATGCTTCATTCACAGGACCGGCATAACGTTTTTCTCCTTTTTCAAGTACCAACACATGGGTACACACTTTCTCCACTTCATCCAGCATGTGGCTGGCCAGAATAATGGTAAAGCCGTGCTGTGCCACTTCGAGAATAAGATTTCGAATATCGGCAATACCTTTTGGGTCAAGTCCGTTGGTGGGTTCATCCAGAATGAGCACTTCGGGGTTCCCCAGCATGGCTGCTGCAATAGCCAGCCGTTGTTTCATCCCCAATGAATAGCTGCTGTATTTGTATAGTTTCCGTTCGGAAAGATGAACCATTTCCAGTACTTTATCTATTTCACCGTAGTGAACGCCACGGATATCTGCAATAATTTTCAGGTTATCCACAGCCGTCATGTAAGGATAAAACAGGGGTTGTTCCAGCAAGGCACCGATACGTTTGCGTAAAGCAGAATCAGGCTTTTGTCCAAACCATAAGTACTCGCCACTATCTGGTTTAATAATGTCGAGTAAAATCCCCAGGGTGGTAGTCTTCCCACTCCCGTTAGGTCCAAGGATACCGAAAACACTACCTTTCTTCACCGTCAGTGATAGGGAGTTTAGTGCTTTCAGCCGGCCATACGATTTACTCAGATTACGGATTTCCAGTATTTCGTTTTGCAAAATAGTTTCTTTATAATGTTGACGTAAAAAGCTAAAAATTATTACAATAATAGTGAAAAAACCTGCATCGAGAACAATTAATTGTACTTTTGCCGCTTCAAAAAACAATTCTTTATTAACATTATATTATGAAAGTAGGAAAAAATAAGGTTATAACCATGACATACACCTTACACCTCAATGACGAGCAGGGAGAAGTAATTCAGAAAGTTGACGAAAGCAAGCCTTTTGTTCAAATGTTTGGTGTTAATGCTTTGCTACCTGCGTTTGAAAATAACCTCGGCGGACTGGGGAAAGGCGATGACTTCGGCTTCGGACTTTCTGCAGAAGAAGGCTATGGAAACCTTTCGGATGAAGCTATCCTAAAACTTGAAAAGAAAATTTTTGAGGTAGATGGCGTGGTAGATACCGAAATGGTTGCTGTAGGAAAAACAATTACCATGCAGGATAACAATGGAAATCCGCTTGATGGAAAAGTTCTGGCTGTAGAAGAAGACAATATCATCATGGACTTTAACCATCCTCTGGCAGGCGAAAACCTTTATTTCTCCGGTTCCATTCTAAATGTTCGCGAAGCATCGGAAGAAGAACTGTCGCACAGACACGTTCACGGAGCCGGTGGTCATCATCACTAAAAACATCACTTGTACAGAATGAAAACAGCAGGCTTTTTGTTAAGGTCTGCTGTTTCTTTTTTCCAGTCAGCTATATTTTGGGTTATAATTCTCTCTGAGGGCAATGTCAAATTGCTGGCCACACACAAAAGCGTTTGTGGTTTGCAGGTTTTTATCAGACTCTCCAACATGCTGTTGTTTCGATAAGGTGTTTCGATAAATATCTGACTGGTACTTTTCCTCCACGCGTCCTGCTCAAGTTCGCGAATTTTTACTATCCGCTGACGAGACTCAATGGGCAGATAGCCATGAAAACAAAACTGCTGACCATTGAAGCCGGAGGCCATGAGTGCCAAAATAATGGAGTTGGGACCCACCAGCGGAACAACACGGATATTTTTCAGGTGAGCCAGCCCCACCACCACCGCGCCCGGATCGGCCACAGCAGGCGTTCCAGCCTCGGATAGAATACCCATATCTTCCCCGTTTTCAGCCGGTTGCAAAAAGGAGTAAAGTTCTTCTTCGGGCGTATGTTTATTCAATTCAAAAAACTGCATGTCATCAATGGGAAGTGGATGTCCCGATTTTTTGATAAACCGGCGGGCAGTGCGGATATTTTCTACAATAAACACCCTGATACCATGAAGAATTTCACGATTATAAGCAGGAATTACCTTTGAAATGTTTTCATTGTTTCCCAGCGTGACCGGAAAAAGATAGACTGTTCCTTTTTTTATTTTCGACATTCGCATTAAGATTTATTGCCAGGGCAAATGATTTAAGTCCACATTGCCGCCCGACAGAATAATCGCGGTCTTTTTTCCTTTAACATCAAGTTTTTTTTCCAAAATAGCAGCAAACGGGACTGCCGCAGACGGCTCCACCACAATCTTCATCCGCTCAAAAATCAGGCGCATAGCTTCCACGATACTCTCTTCACTCACCGTTACAATATCATCCACAAACTTACGGATGATAGGAAAGGTGATTTTCCCGAGCGACGTGAGCAAACCATCGGCAATGGTAGAGGGATGAACGCTGGGAACGAGTTTTCCGGACTTAAAAGAACGATAAGCATCATCTGCGCCAGCAGGTTCACAAGCCACCACCCGGGTGGTAGCAGAAAAATAATGAGTGGCCAAAGCCGTTCCGCTGAGCAAACCTCCCCCACCCACCGGACAAAGAATAATATCCAGGCCGGGCTGCTGCCCCAGCAATTCCATGGCAGCTGTGGCCTGGCCTTCAATAACTTTCAAATTATCATATGGATGTATCTTCACAGCGCCGGTTTCAAGGAGTACCTTTTTCAATGTTGCCTCCCGGGCTTCCAGTGTAGGTTTACAGAAAGTAATTATGCCGCCGTAATCTTTCACAGCATCGACTTTTACCCGGGGAGCATTTTCAGGCATGACAATGTAAGCCGGAATTTTGCGCAGAGCAGCAGCACGCGCCAAAGCCTGTGCATGGTTTCCTGAAGAGTGGGTGGCCACACCTTTGTCAGCATCGCCATCGTCAAGAGAGAAGACAGCATTCACCGCACCTCTTGACTTAAAAGCACCTGCTTTTTGAAAATTCTCACATTTAAAAAATAAGTTAGTCTCGAATCTGCTGTTGAGAAAAGCAGATTGCAAAACCGGTGTACGATGAGTTCCGAAAGCTATCCGCTGAGCAGCTGCTACTATCTCATCTTGTGAAGGATATATCATTTTCTCTTATCACTCCGCGGATTTTGCCAATGCCACAATCTTATCCGTAGCCTTTTCCAGCAACCTAAAAACAGCCTCACAGTCTTTGATACCGCTGTTGTAAGGATCAGGGACTGTCTTATTCTTCCCATCTTCCAGCACATTCAACAGGTAATCTACCCTGGCTTTTTTTTCATCAGTTTTAGCAAGGGCCATAACATCATTATAATTTTTGGTGTCCATGACATATATCTTATCAAAGATATGGAAATCCTCTTTCTGAAATATTCTTGCCCTGCCTTCTGCTGAAAAACCATATTTTTGCGCAACTTCAGTTACTCTTTCGTCAGGTGGCTCATTGATATTGAAGGACTCAAATCCGGCCGAATCAACCTCCCCCTGAATGTTATTTTCTTTGAATTTCTTTCTTAAAATGGCTTCAGCCAAGGGGGAACGGCACACATTCCCCAAATCTACAAATAACACATTCATAAGCTTAAATTTTGTTTTATAATTTGCTCCAAAATACAAAAAATTTCCGAAACAGTCCATATTCTAAGAATGGTTTTGCAAAAAAAATCCTGTAAAGTTTCTCTCTACAGGATTTTTTATTGATACCAGGCGTTTACATCTTCAGCTTTTTATCTATTTCGTCCACATAAATGCGGAATCGGCGATCTGTTTCTATCAGATTATTCACAGTACGGCAGGCATGCAAAACGGTAGCATGGTCTTTATTACCACATTGCAACCCGATTGTAGCGAGCGAATTTTTGGTGTGTTTTTTGGAAAAAAACATAGCCAGCTGGCGTGCCTGAACAATCTCTCTTTTTCTCGTTTTTGAATTTATCAGATCCAACGAAATATTAAAATAATCGCAAACGACCTTTTGAATGTAATCGATGGATATCTCCCGTGTGGTATTTTTAACAAATTTATCAATCATCTGCTTGGCCAAATCCAGCGTGATGGTCTTCTTGTTTAACGAAGCCTGGGCAAGTATGGAAATCAATGCTCCCTCCATCTCACGGATATTTGTGGTAATGTTATAAGCCAGGTACTCAATAACTTCGTAGGGCATTTCAATCCCATCAGCATAAAGTCTTCTTTGCAAAATAGCAATCCGTGTTTCCAGACCCGGTACCTGAAGGTCGGCAGCCAGCCCCCATTTAAAGCGCGACAACAGACGAGGTTCCATACCCTTTAATTCAACAGGAGGCTTATCCGAGGTAAGAATGATTTGCTTATTATTTTGGTGCAAATGATTGAAAATGTGGAAAAAAATATCTTGAGTTTTTTCTTTTCCGGCCAGAAATTGAATATCGTCCAAAATCAGGACATCAATCATTTGATAAAAGTGTACAAAATCGTTTTGGTTGTTATTCCTGACCGAATCGATAAACTGGTTGATAAACTGCTCTGTCTGTAAATAGAGAACGATTTTCTCCGGAAAATTAGCTTTCACCTGAAGCCCGATGGCGTGGACCAGGTGAGTTTTGCCAAGCCCCACCTGGCTATAAACAAGGAGTGGGTTAAAAGCAGTTTTCCCCGGATTTTCGGCTACAGCCCATCCGGCGGAACGTGCCAGCCGGTTGCAGTCGCCTTCCACAAAATTATCAAAAGAGTATGAACCTACCAGCTGCGATTCAATTTTAAGCTTTTTAAGCCCGGGGATAATAAACGGATTGGGAATCTCTCGTGAGCGGCCTCTGTTCAAATCTAGTGGCATGTTGACAGGCTTATTTCGCACATCCCTATACTTGGTGGAAGGATAATTTACCGTCAGCGGTTTCTTTTGACCCATCTGCGAGCTATCCATAATAATACTGTACTCAAGTCGGCCTGAAGGACCCATTTCCCGCTTGATTGTTTTCCTCAGCAGGTTAATGTAATGATCTTCAAGCCATTCGTAAAAAAACTGGCTGGGTACCTGAACAACCAGAATATTGTTTTCAACTTTTAATGGTATTATGGGTTCAAACCAGGTTTTGAAACTTTGGTAAGGAATGTTATCTTTTATTACTGCAAGACATCTTTCCCAAACCTCATTGTGTTTTTTTTTCATTCGTTGGTAAAGTTTTTATCAACAATTTATCCTTTTATTAACAACTAAATTATAATCCGCTAAAAATCAAGCTAAATTTCAATCGGAATTCTCTCATAATTTCTTAACAAAGAAATAACATATACGGTGCAAAAAAAAGGGGGAAACCTATTGACTTTTGTTTATTTTTATCGTATATGGTGCAAAAGCCTTCAGGAACACAAAAGTCCTGAACCTCCACTACTTCACTACTAATCCATAAATTCTTTTAAATCTTTCAGCAACAATCTTCTCCCGGTTTCTCTCTACCTCCAACACAAGTTCACATCGCAGCGCAAAATCCTGTTTCAGAACCTCTAACTTCTCTTCCTTTACAATATGCATAACGGGATTCATGAGCAGGTAATCAAATGTAAGCACCAAAGTACGCTTAATAATAAGGTGAGTGATTTCTGCCTGTTCCAGCGCATCGCGTGTAGCTGTTTTATAGGAACGTATCAGCCCGGGAACACCCAGCTTTGTACCACCAAAATAGCGAATCACCACCACCAGCACATCAAAAAGCCCAGCGGAAAGTATCTGATTCAAAATAGGTTTTCCCGCCGTACCCGAAGGCTCCCCGTCATCGCTGCTTCTGAAAAATTCATCCTCCGGCTGAATCCGGAGCGCATAACAGTGATGCCGGGCATCGTGATAATCCTTTTTCATCTGCAATAAATAACCCTTTGCCTCCTCGTCACTCTCCACGTGAAAAGCCCGTGCAATAAACTTGCTGCCCTTCTCCTTGTAATAACCTTCCGAGCTGCCTTTTATGGTTTTGTACCGATCCGATTCCTGCATGTTCAAAAGTATAAAATTTTGCCGCTGCACAAAGTACCTTATATTAAATAAAGGATTAATGTGAAACTTGAGGAATGATGCCTGACAATTGTTTGGCACAGAGTGAAGCGAGTTCTGACGATTGAATAACATTTTTTTTACCTTAGCACAAAAAAAATATCATGTGCGCCAAAAAAAGAAAACCAAAAACACGTAGAACCAAAAAGCCTAAAGGCTCACTCTTTACCATTCTCCTTGTTTTTGTCGTTATCTCCATCCTTGCCGCCGTCATAGCTTACTTTCTTTACGACATCGGAAAGCCAATTCGCAAAACACCGGCAAAAGTACCCACCGTCACAACAAAAACCATTACGGGAAATCAAAGTGTCCGGTCAAAAAGCGTTCTGGACGGAACATGGGTCAGCACCTCTGATGGCAGAATGCTTGAAATCCATGGCACCTCTTTCTCCATGGAGCTACCTTCCGTTTCCGAACATAAAATTACCAAAGGGGAAATTCACATTAGTGGAGATATTGCCACCATCATTTATTCCGGCACGAAAGACAAATGTGCCGAAAAACCCGGCACCTATTCTTTTGTTATCAACAAAGGGAGTATTCATTTTACCTTAAAACACGATGATTGTCCGGGACGAAAACAAGTATTTTCCACCACGTGGAATAAATTTTAACGACCTCATTGTCAACCCAAAACAACCGGGAAAAATGGAACACAACCCACCAGATAAATCTTTTTCTTTTCGCCAACGGCTACGCAGTTTTCGCTTTGCTTTCCGGGGCATACTGTTGATGATAAAAACGCAACACAACTTCTGGATTCACCTGACGTTTGCAGCCTTAGTAATTATCGCAGGCTTCTTTTTCCACATCAGTCTGGCCGAATGGATGATGGTTATTTTCGCCATAGGAATGGTGCTTTCCGCAGAAACTTTCAACTCGGCCATCGAGCAGCTAACCGATCTGGCCAGTCCGGATATTCATCCCACGGCAGGTCGTGTAAAAGATCTTGCAGCCGGAGCAGTTTTACTTTCAGCCATTGCTGCTGCTCTCATAGGACTTCTTATCTTTGTGCCTAAAATTATGGCCATTTTATGAAATTAATTATTGATAGCGGCACCACCAAAACCCATTGGGTTCTTTTGGAAGGAAAACAGATAGCCGAAAATTTCAAGACAACCGGGTTTAATCCATATTACACATCTGCCGAGACTATCCGGCAAGGAATTGCCACAGAGCTTCCCGAAAGAGTGAAACACAGAAAGATACAGGAAATTTATTTTTACGGCACGGGTTGTTCAGTAACTAAAAACTGTAACCTGATAACATCAATCTTACAGGTATTTTTCAAGGAAGCGACTATTGAAACCCATCACGACTTGTATGGGGCTGCAGTAGCCTTGCTAAAACACAGGGAAGGTATTGCCGCTATCCTCGGAACCGGTTCCAACTCCTGTTTGTGGAACGGCCACGAAATTATGGAAGGGGTTCCTTCGCTGGGCTGGCTTATCGGCGATGAAGGTAGTGCCACCCATTTGGGAAAAATTCTACTGAAAGCCTTCCTCAGCGGCGAAATGGCTACCGAAAGTACCGAAGCTTTTTACCATTACACAGAACTTGATTTTGAAGGAATCCTGCACAAAATCTATAAGGGCAAAGAGCCGAACCGCTGGATTTCCAACCTTTCCCACTTTGCTTCTGCGAATATGGAAAATGAGCAAATCCACGATCTCATCAAACAAAATTTCCGGGATTTTCTATCCGCACAAATCAAAAAACACACCGGTTACCAGAACAAAGAAATATCTTTCACCGGCTCCGTAGCCTGGCATTTCAAAGATATCTTGCACGAAGTCATGCAGGAAGAAAACCTGCATACCGGCCTCATTCTGCAACAGCCTATGGATGGACTCATCGAATTTCATTCTGCATAATCCATCCGGTTTGAGCGTCCCCGCCCAGGTATGATATTCGGTACGGGCAGACTCGCTCAAAAAGCTACAAATATCTACTTGTTAACCAACGTTCCTGCCTCGTGTAAAAAAAAATATATTTTCCGAAACTATTTCGGAAATTTGCCGTATATTTACAGACAAATGTCTAAAGGTTATGACTGAAATTAAAGAAAGAGAGACGAAAGAAGTCCATAGGGTTTCCCGAAGAGAAACGAAAGAGGTTGATAAAGCTTCCGGGAGAAGAATTAAAGAAGCTCATAAAGCTTTCAGAAACTATATAAAACTCCCGGGGAAAAGGAATGTAGGAGACACAACACTTCAGGACTTTTTCAATGACAGAATGTTGGTTGTACACACTATCCATAGAGGTATTCCCTACACATTATTTCAGCACATTAAGGAACTTACTCCCTTTTCCGACAAAGACTGGGCTGAATTCCTTAACCTTTCCGTGAAATCATTGCAGCGATACAAAACGGAAAAAGCTTATCATTTCAAGCCTATCCATTCCGAAAAAATTATTGAACTAACGGAAGTAACGCTTGTCGGAATGGAAGTCTTCGATTCTCCCGAACAGTTTTACCTTTGGTTAAATACACCTTCGCATACTTTGGGAAATATGAGACCCATAGAATTATTAAAGAATTCGTATGGTAAAGAAATGGTCCTTAGCGAGCTGAACAGAATTGATCAGGGAATCTTCGTCTAATGATAGTCTATAGGTTATCACGAAAAAAATATGCTGACGTATTATCTGGAAAAGGTGCTTCCAAATCGGAAAACAGGTGGAACTCCAAAGGGACTGAAATAGTTTACAGTTCGGAAAGCAGGGCTTTAGCTATGGCCGAAATAGCCGTTCATCTATCCATTGGAATGTTGCCGACTGCTTTTGTTATGCTGGAAATCAGCATTCCCGATGACGTTCACATTATTCCTGTGAATGAAAAAAGTTTGCCAGCAGGCTGGAATAACTCCCCTCATTCTGTGTCCTCGCAAAAAATTGGTGATAATTTTATTACTTCAAACGCTTCCTGTGTTTTAAAAGTTCCTTCGGCAGTTGTAAAAGGGGATTACAATTACCTCATAAACCCACATCACCCGGACTTCTCAAAAATTCAAATTATCAATTTGTATGATTTCCCTCTCGACAGAAGATTTTTTAAATAGTCTGCACTGCTTTGAGCGTCCCCGCCCAAGTATGATATTCGGTACGGGTAGACTCGCTCAAATATCTACAACTACCTGTTTTTCAATTCTTCTTTCAGATATTTCGCGGTAAGGCTTTCCTTTACGCGGGTAATCTCTTCCGGTGTTCCTTCACAAACCACCTCTCCTCCGCGGTGCCCACCTTCGGGACCCAAATCAATAACATGGTCTGCCACCTTTATCACTTCCATGTTGTGCTCAATGACCAAAACCGTGTTCCCTTTGTCCACCAGCTTATTCAGTACGTCAAGTAGCACTTTTACATCCTCAAAATGTAAACCGGTAGTAGGCTCATCTAAAATATAGAGCGTTTTACCAGTATCTTTTTTAGAAAGTTCAGTCGCCAGTTTTACCCTTTGTGCTTCTCCACCTGAAATGGTCGTAGAGGATTGTCCCAGCGTCAGATATCCCAGGCCCACATCTTTCAGTGTCTGCAGTTTATGCACTATCGGTGGCACGTTGGCAAAGAAGTCCACGGCCAGCCGGATGGTCATGTTCAGTACATCGTTGATAGATTTGCCTTTGTACCGGACTTCCAGCGTTTCGCGGTTATAGCGCTTTCCCTGACAGGCCTCGCACAAAACATACACATCGGGCAGAAAATTCATTTCAATAACGCGAACCCCGGCGCCTTTACAGGTTTCGCAACGTCCGCCTTTCACGTTAAAAGAAAATCTTCCCGGTTTATATCCTCTGATTTTAGCCTCAGGCAACTGACCGTATAGCTTTCTGATTTCATCAAAAACTTTGGTGTATGTAGCTGGATTTGAGCGAGGTGTCCTCCCAATGGGCGACTGGTCAATCTGGATGACTTTATCAATATTTTCCAGCCCTTCGATGGAGCCATAAGGTAGTGGTTCCCTCAGGGCATGGAAGAAATGATGATTCAGGACAGGGTACAACGTATCGTTTACAAGCGTTGACTTCCCACTACCCGAAACGCCCGTGACACAGATAAACTTCCCCAGTGGAAAACGTACATCAATGTTTTTCAGGTTATTACCTCCAGCGCCTTTCAGGGTAATAAATTTTCCACTTCCCTGACGCCGGTTTTTCAAAAAGGGGATAAACTTCTTCCCATTCAGATACTGGCTGGTCAGCGTATTTAGCTTGAGGATTTCAGCCGGAGTACCCTGAGCCACAATCTCGCCACCCAGACGTCCTGCACCCGGACCAATTTCTACAAGGTGGTCAGCTGACAGGATAGTGTCTTTGTCATGTTCCACCACAATAATCGTGTTGCCAATATCACGTAATTCTTTCAAAGACTCGATAAGTTTATGATTATCACGCTGATGCAGCCCGATACTGGGTTCGTCCAAAATGTACATGACGCCGGTGAGCCGCGAACCGATTTGTGTCGCAAGCCTGATTCGCTGCGACTCACCACCGGATAAAGTCCTGGCAGGCCGGTTCAGGCTCACATAGTCGATGCCCACCTCCAGTAAAAAGTTCAGGCGCACCCGGATCTCACGCAAAATCTCACGGGCAATATGCTGCTGCCGTTTACTCAACCGTTCTTCCAGCCCGGTTAGCCATTGTTTTAGCTCGGTAAGATCCATGTTGGCCAACTCCGAAATATTTTTCCCATCAATTTTGAAATATAGCGCCTGTTTTTTCAGCCGCGAGCCCCCACATTCGGGGCAACCATGTTTGTTCATAAAACGACCTGCCCACTTTTTAGACATTTGGGAGGCACCCTCGGCATGAGAGCTGGTAATATAGCTTAACAGCCCTTCGTAAGTAAGCGAATAGGAAGAGGTGATGCCGAGATACTCTTTTTTAACCACAACTGTTTCGTTTGAGCCATGCAAAATTACCTCGATGGCTTTGGCCGTAATATCTTTGATGGGCGTGTTCAGCGTAAAACCATATTTCAGCCCAATGGTCTCTATCTGATTGAAAACCCAGGTATTCTTGTATTCACCCAGGGGGGCGATACCACCCTTCTTAATGGAGATATTTTTGTCGGGAAAAACTTTTTCCAAATCAATATCATTTACGATACCCAGTCCGCTGCATCGTGGACAGGCACCGTAGGGAGAGTTAAACGAAAAAAGATTGGGTTCCGGTTCATCGTAAGCAATACCAGTAGTGGGGCACATCATCTTTTTGCTGTAATGCCGGACATCCCCATTGGTTTCGTCCAGCACCATCACGACCCCTTTCCCCTGCTTCATAGCCGTTTCCAGGCTCTTCTTTAAACGGTTTTCTATATTTTTTTTAATCGGGAAACGATCTACAACAGCCTCAATATCATGTACTTTATAACGGTCGAGCTGCATCCCAAATACCAATTCCCGGATATCGCCATCCACACGTACGCGCAGAAATCCCTGTTGGCGGATACGCTCAAAAAGTTCGCGGTAATGCCCTTTCCGGCCTCTCACAAGAGGTGCCAACAAAGTGATGTTCCGGTCACCATACTTTTCTGAAATAAGGGAAATAATCTGCGCCTCGGTATATTGGACCATTTTCTCCCCGGTATTGTATGAATACGCTTCGGAAGCGCGGGCAAAAAGCAGACGCAGGAAATCATAAATTTCGGTGATGGTTCCCACAGTAGAACGTGGGTTGCGGTTCACCGATTTCTGCTCAATGGAGATAACCGGACTCAATCCGCTAATTTGATCCACATCTGGCCGTTCCATATGGCCGATAAATTGCCTTGCATAAGCCGAGAAAGTCTCCATGTAACGGCGCTGCCCCTCGGCATAAATCGTATCAAAAGCCAGTGAAGATTTACCGCTTCCACTCAATCCAGTGATAACCACGAGCTTGTCGCGCGGAATACTCACATCAATATTTCTCAGATTATGAACCCGTGCTCCTTTAATTTCCAGCATGTTTTCTTCAGCAGTATCTTTTATTGTGTTTTTATCCATGTAACGGTGCCCGGTAAGCCTTTTCAAATTTGCGGCAAAATTACAGCTATTCCTTCAACTTTGCATCCGTCATGTTAAAAGGAGCATTAGGAATTTTGATTTCGTACGTTTTATGATGGAAATTTTTCAGATAGGCTTTGCGTAGCCACGGATTAAAATATTTCAACAGTTTATAAGAGATTCCATGTGCATGGGCAAAGTCAGCCCAGTCTTTCACTGCTCCTTTCACCTCTACGTTATGGGTGGGAATAACAGGGTATTCCTGCGAAGGATCAATGTAAAAACCATAATGCTCAGGATTCTCAAAAATCATTTTAAAAGCCAGCATACGGTATATGTATCGTGAAGTCTCATCGGCTACCAGCAAATCGTAGAAAGACTTTGCCTTTTGCTGTTTCATGAAGCGGGCAATACGTTTTTGCCCGGCATTGAAACTTGCCACCACAAGAGTCCAACTCCCAAACCTTTTGTAAGATTTCTTTAGGTAACGACAGGCAGCCCGCGTGGACTTCTCCACATCATAACGCTCATCAACCTGATTGTCAACTTCCAAGCCATATTCTCTCGCAGTCGATTTCAGCAGTTGCCAAAAACCTACGGCATGGGCAGGTGAAACCACATTCCGTAATCCACTCTCCACCAATGGCATGTAACGAAAATCCAACGGAATGCCCTGGTTAACCAAAATGGTATCAATCAATGGCAACCAACGGTGAGCACGCTTAATGAGTTGCAAAGTAGAAGAATGCCAGTAAGTATTCACAGATAGCTCCCGGTCGAGGGCTTCCCGCACATAAAAAATATCCAGCGGCACCGGCTCACCAGCAAAACTAAGCGTGTCGGGAATGGTGAGAGGAACAATTTTATAATACTGCTTGTTCGTGCCCGGTGAACTCTCATCCCTCTGCCGTTGCTGATATACCACGCTGCCCAGAAGCAAGGCAATCACCAGCAACAAAAGAAGAAAATAAGAGAGGTTTCTGTTCATAACAGGTTCTGTTTAACAATGGGGACAGTCTAAAACGGGCTATCAAAATCCCGGAAGAAAGGTGCAGTTTTGTCTTTCTCCGACAAAATCGGATATTCTAACTGCCAGTCGATATTCAAATCAGGGTCATCCCAGCGGATACTTCCCTCCGATGCTTTGTTGTAAACGTTGGTACATTTATAGAAAAAGACAGTATTATCTTCCAGTGTTACAAACCCGTGAGCAAAACCCGGTGGCACCCAGTACATCCATTTATTCTGTTGTGTAAGCACCACCGATGCCCATTGGCCAAATGTTGGTGAAGTTTTCCGCAGATCAACGGCCACGTCCATCACCGCACCGCTCATTACACGCACCAGCTTGCCCTGCGCAAAAGGTGGTTTTTGAAAATGCAGGCCGCGCAAAACACCTTTCACAGACTTCGACTCATTGTCCTGCACAAAATTCCGGTCGATACCCATCCTCAAAAAAGTCTCTTTGTTATAAGATTCAAAAAAATAACCCCGCTCGTCCTCAAACACTTTCGGTTTCACAATGTACAAATCGGGGATTTTTGTCTTAACAATTTCCATGAATTCAAAATTTGAAGTAAAGATACTGTTTTCGGCAAAACGGAAAGTGTTAATTTTTTTGTGTTACTATACTCGTCCGCGTTTCTTGCCAAAGGCGAGACACGTGCAATGCGGGCGTATTTACTCCGCTACCGGCACTCATTTGCAACAAATACCGTTCATCATTCCATCATTTCTATTTCCAAAACCCATTTCCACCACCCTCATCAATGGCGGAACCATAACAATAACTTCCCGGTCCAAATGCCGGTCCCTGCTCAGCAGGAATTATTAGGAGTCCACTAAAGTAAATTCAGGTTTAATTATTAAACCTGTATCTCTCCTAGCACCTCAAAATAATATTTAGCCAAAATCCCAACCCACTGCAAACCAAAGGGCTTACTCAGAAATAAGCCCGGGAATTTAGGGGCAATATTTTGTGCACATACGAGGCAAAAAACACAAGCATAACAGGGTTACGGTGAGTATTTTTAACGAAGTATGTGTGCAAAAGATGTTCATAAAAACCGGAA